>Ga0210105_1000174_pt1 | contig 9896 bp, 9 predicted proteins | sample RushSE_TuleC_D2_FD_185569 | JGI IMG/M metagenome (GOLD analysis project Ga0210105, IMG submission 185569) | Wetland microbial communities from San Francisco Bay, California, USA, that impact long-term carbon sequestration - RushSE_TuleC_D2 (SPAdes) | ecosystem: Environmental > Aquatic > Marine >... | reverse complement strand
AAAAATTTAAGCAAAACTGAAGCTACCTAAAAAAAGATTTGTTTCAAAGATCTAAACAGTTACAAAATTCTTTTTTATCTTTCGAATGTCTTCAATGAAGCTGTTGATTTCCTCAATCAAAACTTTCTGCTCCGATATGATCAGATCCATATATTTGTTCAACCCCGCGAAAGACGACATGTCGACGCCCATCGATTTTTTATGAACCGTTCTGATATGTTTCATTAATCTTAGAATTTCTTCTTGATCAACGGATTGAAACGATCCTAAACTGATAAATTTGTCCTTTAGGTTAACAACTGTACTACCTTCCGGTCCTGTATGTCTTCAAAAGGTTTTGGACAGATCAGGCTTAAAAATAGGAGAGGGTTTCAGGTTTCAAATACCTTCTTTCGGTCTGTTAAGCAACCCTTAATGAGTAATTATACCTCCTGCGTTGAACCATCGTTTTTTTCTTGATTCTTTCCCGCCGTGAAAGGATCTCACGGCCCCTACCATAGTAAACATCAGCCGGTGCAAGATTACTCAACGCTTCATGATAGCGATCATTATTATAATGGTCGATAAACAAACCGATTTGATCAGTCAGTTCATCCGGGCTGTAATAATTTTCAAGCAAAAGGATATTTTTCATCGAACGGTGATATCGTTCGATTTTACCCTGAGTCATCGGATGATAAGGTTTGCCTCGGGTATGGGCTATACCCTCTTGCGCCAAATATTCTTTTAAGGCTTTCGAGACATAGCAGGGGCCATTATCGGAGAGCAGCCGGGGCCGATGGATCACCCTGGGATCGCGTGCACCGGTAAATTCAATGGCTGCCTCTATTGTTTCTTTGACCTCCTGGGTGGACATGCCAACGCACAGCTGCCATGCCAGGATATATCGTGAATAATCGTCGAGAATGGTGCATAAATAGTACCAGCCCCAGTGGACAACCTTGAACCAGGTAAAATCCGTCTGCCACAGCTCATTAGGGGCTTTGGTTGGGTTGGGGAACTTGTCCTGAGCTGTTATAACTGTATACATAGGGCTGGTTATCAGATCATGGGTTTTCAATATTCTGTATACACTTGATTCAGATATATAATATCCACGTGTATCCGTGATGTGCCAGGCCAGTTCCCGGGGTGACTTTTCAGGATGCTCAAGGGCTATTTCCACTACCTGCTTTTTTTCCCAGGGTGGTATCGCATTCCAGAACTGCCGGGGCGGACGGTATCGGTTGGCCAGAGCATCAAAACCACCTTCCTGGTACCGCTGGTACCATTTGTAAAAAGTACTGCGATTGATATTCAGTTCCAATAGGGTCTGCTTGACGCTCACAGGCGATTCTTCAACCAACCGGATAACCTGCATCTTTTCTGACTGACTGTAACGCATATACCGGCTCAACTTTACTCCAGACCATTCAAACTTTTTTTAAGCACCCGGTTTTTAAGACTCAGTTCCGCTACCAGTTGCTTTAACTCTTCATTTTCACGGCGCAGCTCGCTGACTTCATCGCTGTTGGCTTCACGCATCGTATCACCGTCCAGCCTGCGTTTGCCCGCCTGCAAAAAGGTTTTGCTCCATTTATAGTACAGGCTTGGAGCAATACCTTCACGGCGGCAAATAGCGGCAATGCTGTCTTCACCCTTTAAGCCTTCCAAGACGATCCTGATTTTTTCTTCTGAGTTGAATTTTCGGCGGGTTTTACGTTTGATTTCTCTGACCACAGATTCCGGGCTTTGATTGGTTTTAGGCTTCATCTGATCCTCCTTTAACAATTTCGATTATAACCTAAAATCGTCTCTATCTTATACCCTTAATCTGTCCACTTTCCTTTGAAACGCTACACCGGTGAGCATCTCATGTTGACAGGATGCTCTACGCTGGCCGCCATGTTTATCGGGATCCCTGTTGGTATTGTCATCTATCGGACTACCTGGCTGCGCGGTCCGGTGATGGCCGTCATTGGTATCCTTCAGACGATTCCAAGTCTGGCCATGCTGGTCTTTTTGCTGGCGTTACTTAAAAAAATCGGCGTGATGCCGGCCCTCATAGCCCTTACCCTTTATGCGTTGCTGCCGATTGCCAGAAACACCCTCACAGGACTTGAGGAAGTCTCTGCAGCGATAATGGAAGCCGCCGATGGAATCGGTATGAATGAATACCAGCAGCTCATGATGGTCAGGATACCTTTGGCGGCACCGGTGATTGTGGCAGGCATCCGTACTGCGACAGTGGTGGGCGTGGGTATTGCCACCCTTTCGGCGTTCATCGGCGCCGGCGGGCTGGGCCAGTTTATTAATCGAGGTCTGGCGCTGGCCAACACAAATCTCATTCTCCTGGGTGCAATTCCCGCTGCAATTCTCGCCTTGATCGTAGACTTTTCCATCGGGGCTTTTGAGTGGGGGCTTCGACCGGAAAGAAAAAAAAATAAAAAAGGATCGGTGAAGTCGTTTATGCGACCGCTGGCTTTTTTGTTGCCGGTTGCATTAATTCTGATGGGTATCGTTACTTACTTCACAAAACCCGGATGGATTTCCAAATACGCAACACCCTTGGAGACCGGTCACGGGGTTGTCAGGATTGGAACCAAGAATTTTACTGAACAGCTTATTTTAGGGGAAATGATGGCTCGGTTTGTTGAGATAAAAACCGATTTCATCGTGGATCGCCGTTTTAACCTTGGCGGTACGATGATTTGTCACGGAGCTTTGGTAAACGGAGAGATCGACCTTTATGCCGAATACACGGGTACCGGATTGACCGCGATTTTAAAGCATTCGGTGATTACGGATCCCGAAGAAGCACTTTACTATGTAACCAAAATGTATCATAAACGTTTTGATTTACAATGGTTGAAACCTTTCGGATTTAACAATACTTACGCCATTACCGTCCGAGCAGCCGATGCTGCGCAGAACGGGTGGGTTACCATATCTGATCTTAAAGGATCTGCGAGTAATCTTCTTGCAGGTTTCACCGCTGAATTTGCTGAAAGGCCCGATGGTTACCCTGGACTTCGCCAAGCCTATAACCTGCAGTTTGATGATGTCCGAGATTTTGATCCCTCCTTGATGTATGAGGCCATTCGTAACAATGAGGCGGATGTGATCTGCGCTTTTGCGACTGACGGTCGTATTGCAGCATATAATTTAAAGCCTCTTAAAGACGACCGAAATTTTTTTCCCCCATACCATGCTGCCCCTGTCATCCGGGAAGATATACTGAAAGCCCACCCGAAACTTGGCGATGTTCTATCACTTTTAGGAGGACTCATCGACAATGCTACGATGCAACGTTTGAACTTTGAGGTGGATGGAAAAAAAAGAAGAACAGCGGAGGTGGTAGAAGAATTTTTAAAACGAAAGGGTATTATTTAGAAAAGATAAATGGAGGAAACGAAATATTCGACACCGGGATAAAGTTGATATCAAAATACATAATTTCCCGTATTTACTCGAGTGATTCAATGTGTATAACATTTCAATCGAGGTCTGATTCCTTTACCTGGGTGTTATGAGCCGGAGGCTGAAGTTTTATTTATTAATCCGGCAAATAAACATGTCATTTCGGTCGAAGCGATTCGGAGAACCGAAATCCGGGAACATTGTGAAAAAACTGGATTCCCGCCTTCGCGGGAATGACGAGAAGGCTAATCGAGGTTGGTGTGTTAAGTTGCCAATCTAATAATGCCACTTGGGTGGGTCTTGTTCATTTTTTTCATGACTTTTCAAAAAATATGATACTGAACTATAACACATCATTAGTCCTCACCATTTTATTGGTATTCATCATATGGATTTTCATCAAAAGAAAAGATGAAAGAAGAGGAATTTTCCAAATATTTCTGATTGTATTTTTAGCTGTCTGGGCAGGGACGATATGGACCATTCAGCGTATTTCTTTTCCATTCTTGATCGGTTTTTTTCTACTTTTTTTATTGATTTTGGTTTTGTTTTCATTCATTAGCAGGCACCCTCCAAAAAATCGGCATGAAACGAAGTTGATGTTGGACCAGATTGAGATGGAAAAGCTGTTGGAGAAATTCATCAGTCAGTATATATCATTTATCTACTGGCCCCTGGTTGGTATTTTGATCATGTTAATCATTTTGAAATATATCGTCATGTTTCGGAATTGGTAAGTAGTTTGTGTAGTGAAGTGTTTTAAGGATAGTAAATTTTTCTCCGCCTTAAAAAAGGATACTTTTTGAAGAAAGACCGCTTTTAATTTCATAATTTTTAATCTATTACAAAATTCACGAATGAAGTTAAATACAGGTAGGTATAAGTTTCTAAAACTTTTCATTTATATTATGTACTTCACAACCGTTGCGTCCCTGTCATATGCACAGACCCACAACCCGGATCTTCGCATAGATTATAAGGATGATTTATTAACCTTGTCGGCACAAAATGCTGATCTTAAGAATGTACTTTCGACACTTGCATACAAAACAGGTATTTCTATTAGATTCCCAAAATCTTTAAAAAAACAAATAACAACTAAAATATCAGGAGTTTCTCTTGGCAAAGCGTTGTCGAAAATTTTAAGGGGTATGAATCATGCAATAGTCTATTCTGGTTCAAGAAAGAATCGGGCGGTTATCTCAGAGGTTTTTGTATATAAAAATTCGAAAAGATATATGATATCAAAAGGATCGATACTTCGTGAAAATAAAATAGCTTCACAAATAAGATCTTATGAAAGACGACTTGAACTCCTGAATAAAAAATTATCACAGATTGATAATAATAGCAGGCAAGGCAAACGCTATTCGAGGCAGGTTAGATCTTATGAAAATATTATCGAAAATTTAAAAAGAAAGATTCGATAACCTAAAATTTTAAGAATTTACTCGATCTTAACGTATTGCAATCAGTTGCGGATTAGAAGACTTTCGGATAACAGGCGCTCGGAGGGGTTTAAATGTTTTTAGAAAAGGAAATATATCACAATACAGTGGAAGACTGGCTCTTGGCCGTCGTTATCACCATTATCGTTTACTTTTTGGCAAGATTAGCCAAACATTCCCTTAAGAAAAAGCTGGACTCTTTTGCTGCCGGGACCATTACAAAATGGGATGATTTAGTAGCCGAGTTGGTCGGTCGAATTCATATCGTCTTTTTATTGTTTTTTTCAGTTTACATGGGTTCTTTGAAAATTGCGCTTCCTGAAACGACGGGCTATATCCTCAAAAAAGCATTTATTATCGTTACACTGGTTCAAGTTGCCGTATTAATCTCTTACACGATCAAATTTTGGATTGAACATTATCGGAAGCAAAAAATCGTCAGCAATGCCGAGGCCGTGACAACATTGACCTCTGTCGGATTTGTTCTCAGAATGATAATTTGGATCATTTTTATTCTGATTGCACTCGACAATATCGGGATAAATATCACCACATTCATCGCTGGATTGGGTATCGGTGGTATTGCAGTGGCATTGGCGGTACAAAATATTCTTGGAGATCTTTTTGCTTCTTTTTCGATTGTGCTGGACAAGCCTTTTGTCATCGGAGATTTTATCATCGTGGATGACTTCCTGGGAACTGTTGAGCATGTCGGGTTGAAAACCACTAAGATTCGGAGCCTGTCCGGGGAGCAGCTTGTATTTTCAAACACCGATTTGTTAAAAAGCCGCATTCGAAATTACAAACGCATGTATGAGCGGCGTGTGGTTTTTACCATCGGCGTGCTTTACCAAACTCCGCATGAGATGCTTTCTCAAATTCCCAAAATGATACAAAAAATCATTCAAAGTAAAGCACAGGTGCGCTTCGACCGCGCCCATTTCAAAGAATATGGAGACTATTCTTTAAGATTTGAAGTGGTGTACTGGGTTCATAGTCCGGATTACAACCTCTATATGGATATTCAGCAAGCCATCAACCTTGATATTTTCAAACAGTTCCATGAAGCAGGTATTGAGTTTGCCTATCCAACCCAAACCCTGCTTTTGCAAGGCCAGATGGGTGATTCAAGGAGTTGAAAACTGTCTTAAGGTTTCTTAAGCATCGGATGTTCATCAATAACCGAAGTTGAAAAGGGTGGTTTTTGGGGCTGCAGAAATCATTGCCGTTATGACGGGGATGTGACTGAAGATAATGCACCAGGAAGTTATTTGTTACTCTGGAAGGGTTTATGATGTAATTTCTTTCGAGCGAATAATGGGAGAGTATGCAATACAACTATAATCGCAAAATAAAGGATGTCGTGCTCGTTACCGATGACAAAGAACGGCTTGAATCGAGAACGACAAATTTTATTCTCAATTTATTGAGAAACAATGGCCTCAATCCCATTACAATTAAACATTTTGATGGCGAGCAATCACGGAAAAATAATAAGTTCTATTTCCGTAGAGATAGAAAAATGTTCAGAAAGAGCTTCAATTATTTAACCGATCCGGTTTCTGTGGATACACTCATAGATTTCAGCAGGCAACGCCCCGAACTCCAACAATCTTTAAGAGAAGAACCAATGTCCATAATGGAAATATTATGGAAGGAGTACAAAAGAAGATTTCATAGACCGGACAGTTTACATGAAATTGTGGAGCATTATGAAATCGGGCAGAAATTTGCCGGGAAATTTCCGGATGCACATATTTTAGTTGTTTTGTTTCATCACAAAGTAATTTCTCCCAAACTGCACGGCAATGGAACATTAAACTACCATTCTATTGGAAGGGGATTTTACGGGTATGGTTGCTGCAAGCCGATTGACCCGGAAATCGGGTCCCCGGGAAGGGTAAAAATCTCGATATCTGTCAAATCAGTCTCGGAGTGTGCTCTCGAAAAGAAGAAAGCATTCGCCCGTCGAATATTCCTTCATGAATACTGGGGTCATACGGTTAATAACCTTGATGATCATTTCACAATTCCCATGGAAAAATGTATCATGTCCGTTTCTCCATCTTTAAAATCGTTTATCAAAGCCGCCCAAAACCCTAATAGGCAGTGCTTTTGTGAGGACTGTTTAAACGAGATACACTATTTGCCTGAGACCCTCATCAAACAGTGAGCATCAGCTTAAGGTCGTCTTGCCAGAAAAGATATGTGGCAATAGGTTCGCGTTCTACTCCAAGCAAATACTTATTTTTAGCCCCCCAAATACATAATTTCCCGTATTCACATACATCAACTACAAATTATACTATTCTTATCGGGTGTAAGATTTGGAATGCAACTAAATATGATAAAGGAGGTTAAATGAAGCTGTTAAAAAATTATCCTTTTTGGGTGGCATGTTATGTCACGGTCGTTGGACTCGGATTTAGTATTTTGACGATTGTTCGGACACCTCCGTTGGATTTTAAAGAACCGAACAAATACTATTTAGCGGGAATTTCAATCATCTTCTTAATTTTGGGCGTCAGATACGGATATTTGGCCTTTAAAGGAAAATTGGAACCAAAAGGTGTTACAGTCAAAGAAGTCCGAAAGCAGGCATTAAGAAAAATTAAAAGTGAAGCCTATCTGGCGAAGGTGATCAAGGAAGATCCTGATCCCGGGGTGCGCAAAACAGCATTAAAACGACTGGAAGAAATTACAAGCGAAGGCGGGAATTGACCATAAGATGAGAAGAACTTCATTATGAAGATCTTGAGACCATTTATCAGCTCGTTCGAAACCTTGGCCCAAGTGGTAATCCTGCACCGGACTATGAACCACCTGATCAAAAGCCTATCCACCACCACATGTTGATATATTCAACCATTGAATATTTTCCCCGCCCAATCAAAAATGCTACATTGTGGCATTTTTTTCTTGACTTTCATCATTTTATGCATATCGATTATTTAAAAAGGTTCCAAACCTTATTCAGAACAATTCAGAAACTGACCCGGCTTACCTTTGACCTTTGCAATAGGCGCTCATTTGAATGGCGTTTTACTTAATGTCTGTAATGTTTTGAATAAGGATAGATCTGGCGGGACCTGAATGCGTCTTATAATGATTTACGAACAATAATCCTTTTATCACGAATCGTGGAAAGGAGGTGAACTGATGAAAACTCTCAGACAAACACTCTACGTCTCCGCAATGATACTTTTTACGGCATTTTTTGTTTCGACAACTCATTCGTGGGCTAACGAAACCGGTTTGCCGCACGATATGGTCAAGATAACCGGGCAGGAGGATTTCATACACATTTGGACCCTCGGTGCGGAAGGTGTCGGGGATGAGCAGGACAAACTGGTGACTGTCAATGTGAATCCGAACTCAACACAGTACGGCAAAGTAGTGCATTCCGTGTCGGTAGGGGGTCGAAACGAGGCTCACCACATGGGGTTTACTTTTGACCGGCGGTATCTCTGGGGCGCCACACTGGACACCAGCAAGATATTTATTTTTGATATCCATACCGATCCGGCTCGACCGAAACTGGTCAAGACCATCACCGACTTTACAGCCAAAAGCGGCGGTGTGGTGGGCCCGCATACGGTGATGCCCATGAAAGACCGTATGCTCATCACCGGGCTCTCCAACAACCGCGACCACGGCGGCCGATCCGCTTTGGTCGAATATACCGCCGAGGGAAAATATGTCGCCACCTACTGGATGCCGACGGACGACAACCTCCTGGGGGCGCAGAAAACCGGAAAATACGCGGACGGCTACAATTATGACGTGCGCGCATTGCCTCGGCTGAACGCCATGTTCACGTCATCTTTCACCGGCTGGTCCAATTATATGATGGACTTCGGTAAGATGCTCAATGACGAGGAGGCCATGAAGCGGTTCGGCAACACATTCATCGTTTGGCGTTTGAGTGAACGCAAGCCGTTCAAGATTTTCGACATCCCCGGTGCGCCGCTCGAAATACGTGTTGCCATCAATCCGAAAAATGAGTATGCTTTCACTACCACTGCGCTCACTTCGAAGATCTGGCTGATCCATTTGGACAGTCAGGGTGAATGGCAGGCCAAGGAAGTTTCGGACATTGGCGATCCGTCTAAGGTGCCACTTCCCGTAGCTTTCACCATTTCTTCCGACGACAGGCTGCTTTGGGTCAATACGTTTATGGATGGCACGGTTCGCACCTTCGACATCTCCGATCCGTTTCACCCTGTCCAGATCTATGAAAAACAGATCGGCTCGCAGGTCAATATGGTATCTACCAGTTGGGACGGCAGGAGACTATATTTTACAAGCTCGCTGTTGTCCAAGTGGGACAAGAAAGGCGAGGACAACGCGCAATTCATCAAAGGCTTTGACTGGGACGGCAAAGCGCTTAAGGAGCGATTTTCCATCGACTTTACGAAGGAGAAGCTGGGCCGTCCGCATGAAATGAAGTTTTCGGCGTATTCGCTGTACAAGATGTAAGCATGACAATAATTCAAAGACAAGGCGGAACATTGCGACCAAGGCTCAATCTCTTGGTGCACTTAGTTTTACTGCCGGTGCTTTTGATCGGACATGCCTTTGGATCGGATGTGACACGCGGACCGGGTGATGTGAAAACAGGCTACGAATCGACCGACTACAAGACTCGGTCTATCAGCGTGTTGCAGCGGACAGGCGAGGCGTCAGACCTATTGGTCGTGTTGCAATCACCACCTCTAGGTCTGCCGCCGGTTCCTGTTCCTAAGGACAACCCGGTGACGCGGAAAAAGGTGATACTTGGCAGAAAACTTTTTTTTGACCGCCGTCTGTCGTTAAACGAAACCATGTCGTGCGCCATGTGTCACATTCCGGAACAGGGCTTCACCAGCAACGAGTTGACCACTGCGGTGGGAATCGAGGGGCGGACAGTGCGTCGCAATGCGCCCACCATCTACAACGTTGGTTACTTTTCCAATATTTTTCACGACGGCCGGGATACCCGGCTGGAGTATCAGGTTTGGCAGCCGCTGCTCGCATTCAACGAGATGGCCAACCCGAGTATTGGGTATG
>Ga0210105_1000171_pt1 | contig 10024 bp, 5 predicted proteins | sample RushSE_TuleC_D2_FD_185569 | JGI IMG/M metagenome (GOLD analysis project Ga0210105, IMG submission 185569) | Wetland microbial communities from San Francisco Bay, California, USA, that impact long-term carbon sequestration - RushSE_TuleC_D2 (SPAdes) | ecosystem: Environmental > Aquatic > Marine >... | reverse complement strand
CACTTGATCAGGGACATTTTGTTCTGGGGAATCGGAATGCCTTTGCTGACCCCTCCTTGTGTGTAATACCAAACAATCCCTTTGTCCGGGTTGTAGGCGGACAAGGAGTCCGGGTAGTAGAGCGAGATGGCAGGAAGAGCTTGAGCGTAAACTTCTTGTATATTGTAAACAATGGTCTTCCTTTTGTCCTGGTCCATCTCCAGCATTTGCGCTTCCAAGAGCTTGTTCAACTCCGGGTCGTCATCGTAGCGGGCGCTGTTGACTGAACCGGCGCCGTACTGCGAGGAGATCATCTCGTTCATTATCCTTGGATCACCCGATACCCCGCCGTGGCCTGACACGGCAAGATCAAAGCTCCAGCTCTTCACTTTGCTGTCTGTGGTCGTTTGCTCCAGGTTCACCAGGTCCACCCGGATTCCGACATGTTCTAGCTGCTTCTTGATGACCTCTCCATCCCGGTCCGTGGCACTCTGGCCGGCCACGGTGATGTTGGATGAGAGGAGTTGAAGTTTCAGAGGCCGTCCGTCCTTTTGATAAAATCCGTCGGCGTCCTTCTGATACCCCATGGACTCCATGAGCGTGCGGGCTTTTTCAGGGTTGAAGGCATAGGAAGGAGTCCTGGGATTGTACATGTCGTGGTCCACGGAGAGAAGCCCGTAGGAAGCTGGCATGCCGAATCCACGGTGAGACCGGTCGACGATCTCCTGCTGGTTTATGGCAAAGGCCAGCGCGCGGCGGAAACGCTTGTCGCTGAAGGGCGCCTTCTTGTGGTTGATCATCAGTTTCTTGTTCCATCCCCTCTCGTCCTTGATCACCACGAGGCCTTTCTGCGTCAGGGGTTCGGCCATGTCAGGCTGGATGTTGGCCAGGTCGACCTGGCGGGTGGTCAGGGAGATCAGGGGCTGTCCTGATCGGATGTAGATGAGCCGATCCGCCTTGGCCCGGCCCTGGTAATAGTCCTCGAAAGCCTCGTAGAGGTAAGTTCCCTGGGCCTTGTTGAAGTCCACGAACCTGTAGGGACCGCTCCCGACAAAGGCCTTGGGATCATTGTAGGCCTCGGGGTTGTCCACCGACTGCCAAATATGCTTCGGCATGATCGGCATGGTGCCGCCTATGTCCGAGATGAAGGGAGAGTAAGGCTTTGACAAATAGATGATGACCTTGTGGGGTTCCGGGGCTTCGGCCCGGCGCACATCGTCAACACTGATCCAGCTGTAAGGATGTTTCTTGAAATACTCGATCGTGAAGACCACGTCGTGGGCTGTGAGAGGCTGATGGTCGTGCCACTTGGCTTTGGGGTTGAGATTGAAGGTAAAAGCCATCCGGCCCGGGTCATAGGACCATGAGTCGGCCAGGGCAGGTAGGTATCCCTTTTGGCCCTTCCACGCCAGGGTGTCAAAAACCCAGCTCATGCGAATGTAGCCGGGACCTCTGGGATAGTGCCGATAGGGATTAGGATAACCCCAGTCGCCCTTGCTGTCTGCAATCCGGATTTCCTGAACCTGGGCACTGGCGACTTCTATTGTTTTCCACGAGATGCAGACGATGGAGAGGAGAAAGACCAAGGGTCCTATCAGGACTTTTTTCATGTGCAACTCCTCGGGTTCTGTAAGGGCGGCGCTAATCCCCGCCCGCATTCGGTTTCATCATTTCGGATGTACGCTGCAAAAACAAAAAGCCACGAAGTTCTCTGCTTTCAGCAGACAAAGACCTTCGTGGCCTGCTTGTAATCTTCTTCTTTACGCTGTGGGCATCAGCTCGTTATCGCCTTTGCCCCTTTTCCTTCAAGAAGATCCTTCATGGATCTTTCATTTCAATAGAATATTTTTCACGTTTGCCCCCCCGTGTCAAGCCCTTTTGTCCTCTCCTCCCATCGTGGTCCATAGAGCTCGCCATCCCGGCAGTGGCGGGACCGACCGCATCTTAACCCATATCCGGCTTTTGTCTTGATTTGCCCTGTCCTTTTCCCTAATGTGCGGATCAGAATCATCAGATCGATGCCTAGACCAAGCGACTGATGAGCCAAACTTACTTGACAACCCAAAACGGGTTTTCAAAATCATCTAGGTGTATGCAAGGCATCTCGCTTTGGTCGAACCAAGTCAGCTATTTGAAATGCTATAGTAATGATATGAAGAACGCCCCACTTTTGGTGCTTAGTGCCCTGTTTTTGCCATGCGAAATTGTCTTCTAAGAGAAAACCATCCTAAGAGTTGGAGGAGTCTCCAGTATTTCAAAAGGGCATTTCGGGGCGTGAAAATGACGGATAAAGGTTTCATAATGCGTGTTTTCGGAGCGATAATACACGAACATGAACATCTAAGCTTGGTCCGACCCGGCTAAGCCAATTTGGAGAATACTCGATGAAGATGAGCGATATACCTTTCGGAACCACCGATTGGTCAACCGTTGAAGCGACGGAGCACAAGGGTGAGACCGGAATGGCTTACTGGCGGACCCGTAATTTTGGCGATATCCGTGTGCGCATGGTCGAGTACACAGCCGGGTACTTGGCAGACCACTGGTGTGTCAAGGGACATATCCTGCTGTGTCTGGAGGGTGAATTGCACACGGAGCTTGAAGATGGTCGCAAACTCGTTCTAAAACCAGGCATGAGCTATCAAGTCGCTGACAAGGCCGAACCCCATCGCTCATTTACATCGGTGGGGGCCAAGCTCTTTATCGTTGATTGACAGACATGGCTAACAATCGCGTCAACCGTGACAGCCAAAAGCCATGCGTCCTTCTGCTCTTGGCTGCCCTCTGTGCGTAACATTAGGAGTGGAGAGGAAACAGAATATGAGTGTGAGTGAAACGTCCCAAAATAGGCTTGCTGTGCTTATTGACGCAGACAACGCGCAGCCCTCGATCACCGATGGGCTCCTGTCAGAGGTCGCCAAGTACGGCGTCGCAAGCGTGAAGCGGGTTTACGGCGACTGGACTACACCGAGCCTGAGCGGATGGAAGTCGGTCCTGCTTGAGCACTCTATCCAGCCGGTTCAGCAGTTCCGTTATACGGTGGGGAAGAATGCAACAGACAGCGCAATGATTATAGACGCGATGGACCTGCTCTATACGAAGCGTTTTGACGGATTCTGTCTTGTCTCCAGTGACAGCGACTTCACTCGTCTCGCCTCCCGGATTAGAGAGGAAGGTCTGCTCGTATATGGCTTTGGAGAGAAGAAGACTCCAAAAGCCTTTGTATCCGCATGTGACAAATTCATCTTCACTGAAGTTCTCAGGTTCGAAGAGAATGTTGGGCCAGCCGCGAAACCCAAAACGACAAATGAGCTGAAAAGAGACGGCAAACTGGTAGCTCTTCTCAGAAGCGCTGTCGAGGCGGCCTCCGACGACAGCGGGTGGGCTCATTTGGGTGCTGTGGGTAGCAATATCGTCAAGCAAGCCCCGGAGTTCGACCCTCGGAACTATGGCTTCGGCAAGCTTGGGGAACTCGCTGCAGCCGCCGAGCTCTTCGATGTGGATGAAAGAGTCCAACGTGACGGTCATTCCAAAGCAATCTACATTCGCGACAAGCGCAAGAAGCATAAGAAATAGACTTCTAACCTGTGGCTTAGGGCCGGGCCAAGCCAAGTACTACGAATACTGAAATGAGGATTATCCATCAGATTTGGAGTTAGATGTAGATCGCTAAAGTGTCATGCCGTTGCGCTCTGAAAACCTGTTCTGCCAGAGCGGGACTGCGGGGAGCTTCATTGATGACTGCAGCAAGGAACGCTATGAAGATCTTGATTGAGCCAATGACCATTGACCACTATGAGGAAGTGATCGCGCTCTGGAAGAATTTCGAGAATGTCGGCCTGAGCAACGCTGATGAGCGAGAAAAGATCAAAGCCTACTTGGCTCGGAATCCCGGTGTGAGCTTCGTGGCAAAGGAGAATGGCGTCATTGTCGGCGCGGCTCTGTGCGGGCATGATGGAAGACGCGGCTACCTTCACCATCTAGCCGTTGCAGAGTCCCATCAGAAAAAGGGTGTTGGAAAAGAGCTTGCCGAGAAATGTATCGAATCTCTCAGAAGTGCGAACATCGAGAAATGCCATCTCTTTGTGTTTCACAGAAATAAGGTCGGAAAAGTTTTTTGGGAGAAGATCGGCTGGACGCCAAGAACCGATATTCAAGTGGTATCCAGGGAATTGAAGAAGTAGGCTTGGCACAAGGGACGGCCCCTGGAAGTGCTGCTCACTTTGCTAGCGTCGGGCTGATCGGATTTGTCAGAATCAACGAGCTCAGCTACCGGACTGCCTGAGACGCTTGATCCGTTCCCGCGCAAAGTCGTATTCGAGCCAATCGTCCAGGAAAGAACCGAGGGTCTCCTGGTAAAACCGAAGCGCCTTGGTCTTGTCCTTGGAGCCCTCGGCCCAGAAGCCCATAACCGTAAAAGCTGTGATGACATTTTCAGGCACTTCGCCGGCCTGCTTCCTGATCTCATCCTCGGTTAGTCGCCCCATGAGGTGCTCGCCTATGGCGAGAAACCACGGGTCCCTGGTGCGGCGGCTATAATCGGCGAGAGCAGCCTGGGCTTCCGCATCAGTGCCCTGGAAGTGGAGGATTCCGGCTTCCAAGAGTCCGAGGCTCATGCGCACGGCGTTCTGGCGGCCTTCGGTGGCGAGAACCTTTCGCAGGTGCCTGAGCGCCTCGGGCCAGTCCCCGAGCGCGGCAGCAGAGTAAGCCAGACTCGCCAAAATCATTCGGTTTTCCGGATCCAGTTCGAGAGTCTTCTCCAGGAGCTCTCGCTTTTCCTCCGCAGAAACAGGCCCGTCGGCAGCGCTCGCCCACAGGGGAGCGAGATCGTCCCGCCGCTTCTTTTTCAGCTCCAAAGACTCCTGCTTCGTTTTTTCAAAGCGCTCCGCTCGGGCGGTGTACTCGGCCCACTCTTGATCGGTCCGCAGGGTCTTGCGCCGCTGTTTCTGCAATTCCTGCTGGGCGGCGAGGCTCAGGAGGAATTCCCATGAATCAGGATCCGCGGAGAGAATGGCCTCTTGGAAGAGCTTTTCCGCTTCTTCTATCTGACCCCCCTGAGAACGCATCCATCCGCCGATGTAACAGAGCCAGCTTTTCTCCCCTGGGGTGTACCAACCCTTGAGAGCGCTCTCCAAGGGCAGGCTTTCTTCCAGAACCCTGGCCAGGTAACCCTGAAATTCCGCAGAGCTTCTCCAGTCCGATTGGAGAAGCTCTCGCCGGTAACCCGTTTCTTCACGCACACCCGAAAGCCGGTCGATCAGCATCAGCATCAAGCGGGCCTGATTGTCCTCGGAGTCCATGGAAAGAGACTGAAGGAACCGTTGTCGTGCGCCTTTGGAGTCTCCACTGCAGAAATGGAGCACCCCGGCGGCCGTGAGCAACGCCGGCTGCAGGCTTTTCACCAGGCTCTCGTCGGCGAGCTTCGTGGCATCGGCCCACCGCCCCTGGGAGGCGGCATCCCTGATCTTTGCGAGCGTCGCCTCTTGGGAAAAATCGATCATTCCGTTCCACTTGGCGCGGCCGGCCTTAAGATCCATGACAAGGCGCACCGCCTCCGTGATTGGCAGGATCAGGCCGATATCCCACACCGGGGTAATCATCGGCACCAAGCCCTGGGTGAAGTCCATGGCCACGGCTGACACAATTCCGATGGTTTTTCCCCTGGCATCGATGACCGGGCCTCCACTGTTTCCGCCGTGGAGCGAGGCATCAATCTGGAAAATATTCTCGAAGGTGCGCCGGACGTTTCCTTCAACCACACTCACGTTGACCGTGTCGGCCTGTGTCCTTGCTCCTAACGGAAAACCAAGGGCAATGACTCGAGTGAGTTTGGGGAGCTTCCGAGGATCCATTCCAAGGTCAAGGGGAATAGGTTCCAGCCCGGCCGGCACCTTCTCGATTTTGAGGACGGCGAAGTCGTCCTTAAGGGGGGAGGTGAACAACTGGCGCGTATGCATGGTGGATCTGGCCACCCCGGCAATGTGGAGACGGGGCGGTGCTTCTGTGCTGAACGCGTTTTCAACAAAGAAGAAGTCCGTCAGGTCCGGGCTTTCAATCATGCGGCCGGCCCTGTTGAACGCCCGCTGTCCTTCAAACCAGAGGAAAAGCCTGCTGCCGAAAGCGGGAGTGAGGTTTTGCATTCGAAGCTGCTGGACCACACCGGCAAAGTGAGGGTCCTCGAGCCAGGGACAGGCCACGTGCCGGCTCGTGAGCAGGTATCCCTCCTGGTCCACGAGAAAGGCGGTTCCCTCAGCGGCGCTCCGGTAAACTCGCTGTCCGTCGGCCTCGAGCCAATACTCGACCATGAGGAATGCCACGGACCGCGCATACCGGTTGGCATAGTTCTCCAGGGTCTCTCTCACCTCTTTTCCACGGTCTTTCAACTGAAACCAGGCGAAAAGCCCGACAAGGAAAAGAACCAGCACAAGGGCTGCAAGACCCCAGACCCTTTTCTGAAGCCTTTGGATGAGCCTGAGCGACGGTGCGGCTGCCTCCATGACCGCGGGGGCAGGGACGGGACGACTGATGCTTTCCCGGATATTCTGGATCGATTCCGCGATTTCTGCCATGGACTGGGGCCTGAGATCCGGGTCCTCGGCCAGCATCACCCGAAGCAGAACTTTCAAATCCTGGGGAAGGTCGAGGGGTTCAATCTTGGCGAGGTAGTCCGTGGTCTCTATCTCGGCCGACAGAAGTTCAACGAACACCTTGCCCAAGGACCAGATGTCGCTCTTGAAGTCGAGGGGCCGCTGGTTGACGATGTCTGGATGAGAGGAAAGAAGTTTCTTGAGCATGGGAGAGGGACGGTCCAGCGAAGGGTCGATGAACCGGGAAAGCTTGTAATCGATTTTGATCCTGATCTTCCCTCCTTCACCCTTTTCCGCCATGATGTCGTTCAGGATGAGGTGCGGGATCACGTGGCCATACTGGTGCAGGACAGCTAGCCCCGAAGCCATCTGTCCAAAGAGATCGAGAAGAAGTCCCAGGTCCCTAAGCCGGCCCGATGCGAGTAGGGATCCCCAGCTTTCCGTGTCGATCCATTCGCTGATGCGGTACCAGAGGCCGTCTGCTGAACGCTTGATCGCGTGGTGGCGGACGAAAAACTCCCCGGGCAGTTCCTTCAGTTTTCCGAGCTCCCACTCAAGGCGGGCAGCGACGTCCTCATCCACACCGGATTGGGGCGTGAACAGACGGATCATGACGTGCTCACCGCTCGCTTCATGAACGGCCCGGCACAGGAGACTCGAATACCCTTCGTGGAGAACCTCCACGATTTGGTAGTCGTCAATGGAGCGTCTGCCTTCGCCGATCTCACTGCCGCAGGAGGGGCAGGTCTTTATTTCTTCGGCTACGGCCTGACCGCATGTGGGACAGAGTTTCATCGGGAGCTTCTCCTGAGGGAGGGGCTTACGCCCGGTGGATCGTTGCAATCATCTTATCATGACTGGGCAACAAACCGAAATGGATATGAGAAAATGGGTCGGATGTGGATGAAGGGTTCGATCGCTGAGAGATGATAAGAGGTGCTTGGCGGGAGTTGACAGGGTGCGTAGTCTTTTTTTGTTGACACCGGACTATCATTGAATTATTTTCTTTTAATAATTACTCTCAATTATTTTTGTAACCCTGGCCCGGAAGAAATGGCTCGTCAACAAACACGTTTCGACAAGATGCTGGAAGCGCTTAGGAAGCACGATTCCCGAATCACGCCCCAGCGTATGGCCGTGCTCAAGATCTTGGCCTCCGGTAACGGACACCCAAGTGTCGAGAACATCTACGAACAGGTGAAAAGGCGTTTTCCCACGACAAGCTTGGCCACGGTTTACAAAACCGTGACCCTCCTTAAAGAACTGAACGAGGTGCTGGAACTGGGGTTTCCGGAGGGGAGCAACCGATATGATGGCCACAGGCCTTACCCCCATCCGCATCTCATCTGCACCAAATGCAAAAAAATCATTGACCCGGATCTGGAGAGCCTCGAGGGGGTGACCCAGGAACTGATATCAGAAACTGGTTTTCAGATCACGAGTCATCGTTTGGATTTTTTCGGGCTCTGCCCTGACTGTCAGGGTTAGGGGCAGTGAGCATCCCATATTTTTTTGATCTGAATTGGAGAATCATTCTTTCTTAGTATCGGTATTCCAATTTCCGTCCTATTGTCGCAGCGTTGCTCAGTGAGATCGCTCCACTAAGCAACCCCAGAATTCACAAAGGAGCAACGACATGGCAAAGACAACAAAGAGGCTAACCACCGCTTTTGTTATCCCGGTTGCCAACGACTTGAACAGCATGACGGCAGGCGAAAGAGGCCCTGTTCTCATGCAGGATGCTCATTTATTTGTGAAAACCAAGATTCGACCTTGCAAATCTTATGTGTAGTGTTCGATCTGATCGGACATTGGTTCTTATTCTAGGGTTATAACTTCATCGCTCTAAGGCAATATAAACCAGTTTATACATAGTAGCGCTGTTCAACAATTCACACAACGAAAGGAGGGAACGTTATGACTGACGACAGAAAGTACCCGGTAACGGGCGGAGCAAACCCACAAGCAACCAGCGGAGGCAGGACGAACCGAGACTGGTGGCCCAACCAGTTGAACCTCGATATCCTGCACCAGCATTCCTCCAAGTCCAATCCGATGGGCGAGGAATTCAACTACGCCAAAGAGTTCAAGAAGCTGGACTTCGCGGCCTTGAAGAAAGATCTTGCAGCGCTGATGACGAAGTCGCAGGACTGGTGGCCGGCGGATTTCGGCCACTACGGACCCTTGTTCATCCGCATGGCGTGGCACAGCGCCGGCACCTACCGCATCGGTGACGGCCGCGGCGGCGCAGGAAACGGCAGCCAGCGCTTAGCACCTCTCAGCAGCTGGCCCGACAATACGAACCTCGACAAGGCGCGGCGACTGCTCTGGCCGATCAAGCAGAAGTACGGCCGGAAGATTTCCTGGGCCGACCTGCTGATCCTCGCCGGCAACGTCGCCCTGGAATCGATGGGTTTCAAGACCTTCGGTTTCGGCGGCGGCCGTGAGGACGTCTGGGAACCGGAAAAGGACATCTACTGGGGCCCTGAGACGGAGTGGCTTGGAGACAAGCGCTATACAGGTGACCGGAAACTCGAAGGGCCTCTCGGCGCCGTTCAGATGGGCCTGATCTATGTGAACCCGCAGGGCCCGAACGGCAACCCGGACCCGATCGCTGCGGCGCGGGATATTCGCGAGATCTTCGCTCGCATGGCGATGAACGACGAGGAGACGGTGGCCCTCATCGCGGGCGGCCACGCCTTCGGCAAGACCCACGGCGCAGGCGACAAAAAGCATGTGGGACCAGAGCCAGAAGCAGCTCCGATCGAGGAGCAGGGCCTGGGTTGGAAGAGCAGTTTCGGCACGGGCAAAGGCAACGACACGATTACCGACGGTGAGGAAATTATCTGGACCAACACGCCCACGAAGTGGAGCAACAACTTTTTCCGGATCTTGTTCAGTTTTGAATGGGAACTGGAGAAGAGCCCGGCCGGTGCGTACCAGTGGAAGCCGAAGGGTGGCGCAGGCGCCGGTACCGTGCCGGATCCGCACGACCCGTCAAAGCGTCGCGCGCCAGGGATGCTGACCACTGACCTCTCCTTGCGGTTCGACCCTATCTACGAAAAGATCTCGAGGCGCTTCTATGAGCACCCGGACCAGCTCGCGGACGCTTTCGCCCGGGTCTGGTTCAAGCTGACGCACCGCGACATGGGCCCGCGGCCACGCTATCTCGGCCCGGAGGTTCCGAAAGAAGAGCTCATCTGGCAAGACCCCATCCCTGCGGTCAATCACAAGCTGATCAGTAAGAAGGACATTGCCTCCCTCAAGGGCAAGATCCTGGCTTCGGGGCTATCCGTATCCCAACTGGTGACGACCGCCTGGGCGTCGGCGTCCACCTTCCGTGGCTCCGACAAGCGCGGCGGCGCCAACGGCGCACGAATTCGCCTCGCGCCGCAGAAGGATTGGGAAGTCAATCAACCGGCTGAACTGGCGAAAGTGCTGAAGACTCTCGAAGGTAT
>Ga0210105_1000170_pt1 | contig 10028 bp, 7 predicted proteins | sample RushSE_TuleC_D2_FD_185569 | JGI IMG/M metagenome (GOLD analysis project Ga0210105, IMG submission 185569) | Wetland microbial communities from San Francisco Bay, California, USA, that impact long-term carbon sequestration - RushSE_TuleC_D2 (SPAdes) | ecosystem: Environmental > Aquatic > Marine >... | reverse complement strand
GGGCAATGAGGCGAACATAACCCTGGCAGTTCATCTGAAGAGGGCAGCTCTGCCGGCAAGGCGCCACACTGAGGCGCAGGTTGTCCATGATGCACCGTTCGACGCAGATTCCGCACGCGAAGCACCGGTCACGGCTGACGTAGATGTTGGCATCCGAGATCATGCCGCCACCTCCTTCCCATCCAGGCCGACAAGGGGCTTAGTCCCCACCCGGATGTCCCCCTCCCCGTCTCCCTTGTGGAGCACGATGTGACACCGATAGTTCCGATCGTCCCGTTTAGGATAGTCGACCCGGCGATGAGCGTCGCCCCATCGGCTCTCCTTTCGCTCCAGGGAAGCTGTGGCCGATAAAGTTGCACACCTGACGATGTTCTCCACTTCGTATAGTTTTGACAGCTCATGTCCGTTGCGAATCAGGATGCGGTCCTGAATCTCCGCTTCAAAGCGCTTCGCCCACTCCAGCCAGTTCCTCAGCTTGTACTCGTTCTTGGGGGATAGGACATAGTCTCCAATCAGGCGACGCACCTTGTATTCCAGCTCTTGAACTCCAATCTCCCGTCCCGCCGCGGTGAAGCGCCGGTTGCGTTCTTGTTCCACCTTCTTCACACGGTCGCTATCGAGCGTTACGGGCGGTTGCGCGGCGATGAACTCCACTGCGCCCTCGGCCGCTACTTCACCGAAGACAAAGGCGCCGGTCAGGTGTTGCTTGGGCACACAGGCCACGTCTCCCGCCGCATAAAGGCCCGGGACCGCGGTTTCCGCCCTCGCATTGACCAGGGTGCCCGCCATGCCGTGGCCACCGCAGACTTGCGCCTCTGTGGGCCAGAGTTCGATGTCCCGCTTACGAAAATCGACCCCACGACCCTTGAAAAAGCGTTCCTGGACAGGCCGCTCCGTGCTGAACAGGACGTGCTCGATCTCTTCGATGACTTCCGGCTTGAGGTGGCTCAACCTGATTCTCAAAGGCCCGTGGCCCTTGGTCACCGCCTCCTCCATGCTGTGCATTTCGTTGACTTCATTCTCCATCAGGATATTGTCGAAAATGTCCATCACGCGACCGCCTCGCGTGACGGTGATGGCCAGTAAAGGCATGTTGGCATCCTTGATGAGGATGGTCCGGCGGGCATATTCCATCCCGGTCAAACCGGCTCCGGCGTCCAAGGACATCACGTAACCATCGCCGCTGTTGCCGGGATAATCGAAAGTTCCGTACAGGTAGCCTGAGTTGGGCAGCGAAAATCGTGCCTGGCCGCCAGCGCAGAGGATGACGGCCTTGGCCGTGCAAATGACCAGTTCCCCGGTCCGCACATTGAGGCCGACAGCCCCGGCCACTCGTCCGTCGTTCTGGAGCAGCGAAAGGCCCATAACCCGGTTAACCGCTTTTGCACCCATCCTCAGCGCCATGTCGGAGATCATGACCTTGAGATCAGGTTCCTCCATCGCCGTCTGAAACTCACCTTTGACATGGTACTTTAGAGTCCTGAATCGGCCCGATGCATCCACTGGAAAGTGGACACCCCAACTTTGAAGTTTCTTGAGCAGTTGAAAAGAGCGAGCCGCCATCACGTAACTGGCCGGTGCGTCCACCACGCCCTGACAGCCTTCGGTGATCGCCTCTAGGTAAAGCTCCGGAGAGGTAAAATTGGGAATGGCGACAATGTTCAGGGCGTCCATGCCTCGAGCGATGGAACCGCTGTATTTGATGTCTCCCTTTTCAAAGAGGACCACGTTCAGATCCGGTTTCAGTTCAAGGGCTCGAATAGCTGCCATGCAGCCGGCGCTTCCGCCTCCAATGATGAGGAGGTCGGCTACAAGATATCTATTTTCCATCGAGGAAATCCCCTTTCATTTCAATGCAACCCCAAAGCCGGAATCTAGTATTTGCGCAGGAGCTTGCGCCCCTCGCTCCGGCAATAGCTGACCCTGTACTCGTAAGGCCGGTTTCGGTAAGTGAACGCGAGCATCTCGACGGATAAAACCGGCATGCCTTCAGCAACATGAAGCAGAGCGGCCGTTTCGGCGTCCGAGGAGACGACCGAGATCAATTCTGAATTGCTTAAGGTCGGCAGACCGAAGTGATCCTCAAGCGCCAGATAGAGAGGGACTCTCTCGAACCTGGATCGAGGGAATTTTTCGATGCCTGCGAAGAGTCTGCAAGGGAGGTAAGAAACAGAATAGACGGCAGGTCTCTTGGAGATCAGGACAAGACGCCGGAGCCGATAAAGTTGCTCGCCTTTATCGCTTTTGAGTCGATGGTTGATCTCACTCTGGTCGCCAACCGTCACGAGATCGATAAGCTTCAACTGAGGAACCGCTTCCCTTCCGTTGAAGTTCTCAACAAAGCGATAGTAACGCACGTTTTCCCTGATCGTCCGAGTGCCGGATACGATGGTCCCTTTGCCCTGGATCCTGTAGAGCAAACCCTCGGAGACCAGATTGAGGATGGCGGTCCGGGCCGTCCCCAGGCTCACACCATACTCATAAGCCATCTTCCGTTCCGGGGGAATGACGGCCCCCGGCAACCATTGACCGCTCTCGATCCGACGGCGAATCTCCTGCTGAAGGCGATAATGCATGGGGCTTGCATCTGCCTTGGGTTTCATCGGATAGGATCGGATCGACTTTGACACGACTGAGGCTCTTTCCTAAATGAGGCGCTGGGTCAAAGCTTTATTTAATTAACTATCTGATATTAAACTGCTTTCCAGATAATGATCTAATAGTCTATAGCTCTACCCATTTTTTCCGGCCCTGTCAAGAAAAGATTCAGGTGATGCCTTGCCCTTGCCACGGCAAAGAAAAGAGGCCCATTCTTTCCGCTTCCCGCCATGGGAGCCGTGACAATGAAATCGGCTTGCCCATAGAGTTCGTTTAGAAAACAAGCAAATGATGTTATATTGATGCATTCAACCAAGCGGGAACTGCTGAAAAGAGAAAGGACCTCTCGCTCTTGTACCCCCATCTCTCTGCCACAGAGAAAGCGTTAAGGATGTATCTGGTTATGAGTGCGCTGATGCTGGTGTTGTGCATCGTCACATCTCCGTGCATCGGCAAAGAACCGGATACAGGACAGCCCGTGAAGAGCAGCCTGGACTTCAGCTTTCCAAAAGTACCTTCCGCCCACAAACACATGCGCCTTTTGCTGGAAAACGCATTCCAATATGTAAACCCGGTTCACGGGATTGTGGATCCTGCGTCCGGGTATCTGCCGGAAGGCTGGAACCAGGAACCCCGGACCGGTCTTCTTCTTCGCTCCTTCACCCAGCTCACAGCCGTTGGCGCTTGGATTGAATTACTGGCTAACATCGTCGCAGGCTATGCGGATAACCCATATCTTTCCAGAGAATCGGCAATAAGCCGTCTCTCTCTCGCCGTAAAGACCCTGCTCGAGGATCAGAACAACCCCTCCCTTGCAGCCAAGGGGCTGCTGGTGAATTTCCTGGGATTGGAACGAGGAAAGAGAACTGGACCGCTTCTCGAAACCATCGAAAGGAAAAAGTTCATCGACGCCTTTGGCGATAGGAAAGGCCTTGCCATTTGGCAGGCCCTGGCGCAGAAGGGCTGGATCCTGGAGGAGGACAACGGCCGAAAAGGGAGGATTCGCCGAAGCGAGAACTATGGCGCAGCGCATTTCAACGGGGCGCTTGCCCCCTATGCGGATGAATCCCTGAAATCCAGAATCATGGGGCTCCTTGATCAGCGGGTTCTCACCATCATCTTCGGCGACAACGTCAATCTCACTGCTTCTCTCGCCAAGGCAATCGGCGCACTTTTGCGCCCTGAGCTCCGCAACGACCCGAAGGTCGCCGGCTTGAGAGAGAAGATGGAGCGTTTCATCGATGCACAGAAAGACGGCTATTCGCATCTTTTCGACCCCAAGACCGGCACCTTTGTCTTTGGCTGGGATGCCACTGCGGACCGTTTTGTCGGCTGGGACGACGGCAGAGGAAACTGGATAACAGGACAGATGAATTACTTCGTCAACGAATTTCGCGGGCCGTGGACGTTCGCCGTTTTGCGGTACGCGCTTTCCGAAGCATCGATTCGGAATGCAGGGTTCAAAATCAAACCTTACAAGTATGCGGACGGAAGAGACACCCATGCCCTTGCCGCGTGGGAGGGATCAGCCTTCCAGCTGCTCGGGCTTTCTCTTTTCATGCAGGAGCTCGTGAATCCGGGCTGGAGAAAAAGTCTCGAAACCCTTGTGGACATAGAACTCGATTTTTCTGGCACGGGAAGGCTGCCGGGTTTCTTGTCCGAGGCTTACAACGGCAACGGAACCGAGTACACAGGGCTCATCGGGATTTCCGACATCGCCGTCACTGACAAACCCCTCATCACCCATGCCCCATCTCTTTACACTCTTGGCGTCGCCTACATGGTCGCCCCAGAGAAGACAGAGAAATTTCTTGAGGAGCATTGGCCGATGATTTCAAGGCTGTTCACCCCTCATGGGCCCTGGGAAGGCTGGAACACCTCGAGAAATGATATCATTCCCTGCCAGACAACCGTTCACACCCTGTCTCTGATCCTTGGGGGTATAGGTTCAGCCCAAGAAAATATGCGTCGATATCTTGAACACAGGAACCTGAACGCTCCTCTTGAAAAGCTCTATGAACCTGGAGACAGAGTCAACCTGTTGGACGCAGGGAATCAGGTCATCCCCTGGACTTCGGACCCGAGTCGGTTCGAATTCACTCGTGAAAAAGGGTTCTGCCGTTTTGCATCGCACCTTACCGGAATCGGTGGGGTGACCTTTGTTATGCCGGAGGATCGCACCATCAGCCTGTCCAACGGAAGACTCTTGCTGCGATACCGATCAGAGGGGCAAGAGGTGGATGCTCATCTTTCCTTTAAGAGGTCCCAGGACGATCCCCTTCCGGCACCGGCCATTCCCATAGAGATCTTCACCCGTTTCAAACCCGCGAAGGAAAAGGAAGAAGAGATGGAAATCGTCCTTCCGGCTACACCTGCTCTGCGTGGAATCAAAGAGATTGCGCTGGTCTTTGGAAAGAGCGAAAAGCGACCACCGGTAGACGTGTCTCTCATAGCGTTTGAATTCGTGCCGTTTGACTTTGCCCTTGAGGCCGCGAGGTGAGCGGGCCGCGGCCTTGGCGCAATTCCGCTCAAGATACCCTGGAGCTTGTTGCGAGGAGCTTCATTTCTGTGAGGGGGTTTTCAATGACGACCATCACCAGAGTTATCTTTTTCGCGGTTCTCCTGGTCTCCGCGGAGGTTCTTGCCGCAGACGGAGAAATCACCATCCTCCACACAAACGATCTCCACTCCCATGTTTTGGGATTCTCCCCTATCATCGACTACCGGCCCGACATGGCCGGGGCCGACGCCACCAAGGGAGGCTGGGCCAGGATCGCCACGGTCCTAAAACGGGAAAGGGAGAAAAGAAGCCACCCGGTCCTGGTGCTGGACGCCGGGGATTTCCTTATGGGGTCCCTCTTCCACATGCTTGCCCGTGAAGAGGCCATGGAGCTTCGCTTGATGAAAGAGATGGGGTATGACCTTGTGACTTTTGGAAATCACGAATTTGACCTCAAGCCCAAAGGCTTGGCCCGGATTCTTCGCGCCGCGGCAGCCAAGGGAGGAATGCCCCCCATTGTTTTTTCCAATGCCATGTTCAGCAAGGACAGCGACCGGGACGACACCCTGCAACAGGTTTTCACCCAGGGGATGGTAAAGCCTTACATGGTTCTCGAAAAGGGCGGGATGAAAATCGGGGTTTTCGGGATTCTGGGAAAGGATGCAGCGGAAAAGTCCCCCTTTGCCTCCCCTCTAAAGTTCAGGGATCCTGTCGAAACTTCCCGGGACATGGTGACGGTACTGCGTGAAAAGGAAAAGGTGGACTTGGTCATCTGCCTTTCCCACAGCGGCTTGAGGGAGGCGAAATCCAAATCCGAGGATGAAGTCCTGGCCCAAGAAGTCCAGGGCATCGACATCATCGTGGGAGGTCACAGCCACACCCGGCAGGAAAAACCCCTGGTGGTCAACTCCACCCTGATTCTGCAGGCTTCGGCCTATGGGAAATGCGTCGGAGTGCTGGACCTTCTCTGGGAAAAGGGAAAGCTCAAACAGAAGAATTACCGGCTGGTGGACATCGATTCCTCCATCCCCGGGGACGGCGTCTTACAGAGGAAGATCGATTCATTCATGGAAACCATCGACCGTGATGTTCTCATGGGGGTGAACCTCAGCTCAGGAAAAGTCATCGCGCACACCGAATTTGATCTCAAGATCTCTGAAGAGGAGTCTAATCTCGGGAATCTCATCGCGGACAGCCTTAGATGGTACGTGAACCAGCGTGATTTCAATCCCCGGGACCCTAGGACCAAGGTCGTCGCGGCCATGGAGTCCAACGGGCTCATCCGGGACGATATTCTGCGGGGAAAGACCGGCGCCTTGGCGGTCACGGACGTCTTCGCCGCCATCCCTCTGGGCATCGGCGTGGACGACACCATGGGCTATCCCCTCGTCACCTGCTATTTTTACGCCTCGGAAATCAAGAAAGCCCTGGAGGTGTTGACCAGCGTTTATCCTCGAAAAGGATCTTCCTATTTCCTGCAGGTCTCAGGGGTGAAATTCACCTACAACCCCCGGCGGATGATTTTCGACCGAGTGACAGACATCAAGATAGGAAGCGAGGAGGAAGGCTATGTTCCCCTGGACTACTCGGAGTCGAACAAGACCCTTTACCGAATCACCACGAACATCTACAACGCGACCTTCCTCAAAATCATCGGAAAGTACACGCACCAGATCCTCAACATCATCCCCAAGGACTTGGACGGAAACCCGATTGACGATCTCTCAGCCTCCCGGGTGGATGCCGACAAAAATCAGCCCGGGATCCAGGAGCTCAAAGAGTGGATCGGGGTCATAGAATACATGCGGAGCTTTCCGGACACCAGCGGCGACGGGAGTCCCGATGTTCCCGCCAAATACCGTGGTCAACTGGGAAGGATTGTCAGCCAAGCCAGCTGGAATCCGGTTTCACTGCTCTCGAGGGGAACCATGGTGACGTGGGCAGCTTTTTCTGCGGTCCTCGTCTTGATCCTTGTTCTGGGGTTGGTTACCCTCCTCGTGCTGAGGAAGGTTAGAAGAAAAGCCTTGCCCATGTGATAAGAGGTTCTCAGCGGCTTTGGAATCGCCCTGATTCCTGAATGACGAAGGGATAAGGGTCGAGGATGCGTCGGATCTCTTGTTCCACTTCCGGCGTTTTCTTGACCACATAGACTTTGACGCAGGGGCGACCGTCACAAAGCCCCTGCCCTGCTCCCACCACACCCTGCACAGACATCAACGCTTCGGTGCGTTCCTGCAAGACTTCTGTTATCGTCGTTTCTGCCACAGCCTTTTCTCCTTCAGCAGCGGCCGGCACGCCGTCCCCGAGAACCGTAGTGACCATCATGCCCGCAAGAAAAAGGGCAAGAGCCACCAGGGAGCCTGCGTGTCTGTGGCGGAAACTTCTCACCGAAGAAAGGTTGTCTTTTCCTTGAAGTCTTTTCGGGCTGTTTGAGGGATTTCCCCGCTGGGCTTTCCGAGGCAAAGAAGCACGAGGGGCACCTTATTCTGAGGGACGCCGAGAACCGTTCTCATCGCATTCTTGTCGAAAAGGGTGAACCAGAGTGTGCTGTAACCTAGGGCATAAGCGGCGAGCTGCATGTTCTGAACCGCGGCGGCGCACGCATGCTGATACGCCACTCCGCCCTCCTCCTGAAAGGTGTCCACTCCGCTCTTTGTGGGATCACCGATCACGGCAATCAAGACGGGAACCGCCTTCAGGAAGTCCACCTGGTAGCGGCTCAACCACTTCCACCCGCTCTTCTCAATCGCCCATTGGCGGCACCGATCCGCCTCGGAAAAGATTTTTTCTCTCAGCCCCTGGTTGGTGATCACAATGAATTCCCAGGACTGTGCATTGAGCGGTGAAGGCGCCCAGGTGCCCGCTTCAAGGATTTTTTCAAGATCGGCTTCCTTCACCGGGTCAGGCAAAAAACTCCTGCAACTCCTTCGCCCTCTGATCGCGTCAAAAAGGTCCATCACGCCCTCCTTCTCCCGTGCAATTCAGATATCAATCGACTCTCCCCCTCAGCCCCAATATCTCCAGCAGCGCCAGAGTTTACCTGCCTTCGGCAGCGCCAAAGGCGACCAGGGACAACCAGGGCTTCGAGTGAGGGGGCTTGTGGGTTTATAGACGAACAGGGTCACCTGTGCACCATAGGAAAAACGAGTTGAAGTGTCAAGGCGATCCACCCTACCTACACTCTGAATTGAGCGAACTTTCGAATCGTCCCCATGAGACGCTGGAAGGTCTCATCCCCCAGGCTCGACCTTGGAAGCACGATCGCGTATTCCCCCTCGACCGCAACAAATACGTGAACCGGGTTCACCTCGATGCCGCTGACACGATCCCAGCTCGTTTTGATCGTTGAGCCGCCACCCACCATTTCGAGACCCTGCGGCGTCACCCGAACCGTGCGCTGCCCAAGCGCCTTGGGGTTGCTCCGCACGCTCACGATTTTGCGCATGGTCCTCCCCACCAGCCATCGATAGTAATAAGGGTAGAAGACCAGGAAGAAGAGGCCGAAACCCACGAGGTAAAGAGCGGGAGATTTGAGGGAGAAGAAGACATAGAGGACCAGTCCGGTAAGACCGAAGCCCAAGGGAACTCCAACCCAGCCGATGCGGTAGCGCCGACGGAACGCAGGGGAATGCCTCATCCGAAACTTCGCCAAAGCGGTGAGGTCCGCTTCATCGATTGTGAACTGGACTTCCATAGCTCATCTCCTTTTCGATGGCAGTGCAGGCGCTGCACTGCCATCGAATGTCAACGCTCCCCGCAGAGACCTGAAACTCAGCGCGGGAACCCCTGGATGCGCAGGACGACCTCGGCGATGATGGCTGCGCTGAAGAAGACCGCAAACAGTGTGATCAGAGCCGCCACCACGATACGCCACCCCTGCGTTCGGAAGGCATCCAGATCCTTGGCAATGGAGAGACTCGTGAAGGCGATAATGGGCGTGGCCAGCGCCAGGAAGTTGACCTTGCCCACCGCTGCGAGGATCTCCTTGGAGTAAGGCATTCCCGGCAGAGTGATCACCAGGGCGATGGTGCCGATGTAGGCAATGGTGGGGACGTAAATCGGCACATAGCGCGCCAGGAGCACGCCGACCGCGCAAACGGCGAAGATCAACACCATGCCCGGCAGGGCCGCCCAGGGCGTGATCTTGACGGCCACCCAGTTGCCGATCAGGGTCAGGATGCAGATCAGCACCAGGTGCAAAAAGGTCCACGCCATGTTGATCTTGGGGCGTTCTTGTTTGTGAGTGAGCGAGAAAACCCTGTCTACGCCCTCTCGGCGCTTGCCTAGAACCCGGTAGACCCATTCCGCAAAGGGAAGGCCCACCAGCCAGGACGCATAAAGGCCTGTGACCCCGGTGATCAGGTTGCTGGCCGCCGCAAAGGCCAGAATCTGATCCTTGTAAGTGGGCAAGGCCTCCGCCAGAGTCGCTGACCCTGCAGTCATCATGCTCGCGCTCCCGATCCCCATAGCCATAGCCAATGCCAGGGGGTGAAAGATGGCCGGTGCCGTGAGAGCGAATATGCTGCCCATGATGCTGAAAAACGCCGTACCCAGGACGGTGCCGGTGACATACGTTCCGACGACGCCTCGGCCTTCCGGCGACTCCAGCCCATAGATGTCGGCAATGAGACTCAGATTGGGCTCACGCGCCACCGAATAACAGGCGCCGATGACCTCGCGCCTTAAGCCCAGCAGGACTCCGATCGGCAGGGCGATGAGGATAGCCCCCCAGTTATTCCCCGCCTCCTGGAGGACGAGGGCAATTCCGGCCTTCAACAACTTGGGGACGTTCGGACCCACAAGCGTTCCGTACCGTGCCATCAGGGGATAGGTGGCGGTCAGGATGATCCCGGCAGCCCAGGTGGAATCGCTGATCGTGTAAACCTTCACCCACCGTCCTCCCACCTGAGGGGCGAAGAGGACCGCGAGC
>Ga0210105_1000168_pt1 | contig 10050 bp, 10 predicted proteins | sample RushSE_TuleC_D2_FD_185569 | JGI IMG/M metagenome (GOLD analysis project Ga0210105, IMG submission 185569) | Wetland microbial communities from San Francisco Bay, California, USA, that impact long-term carbon sequestration - RushSE_TuleC_D2 (SPAdes) | ecosystem: Environmental > Aquatic > Marine >... | reverse complement strand
TGCACAGGAGCCAGATCCTCCCGTCCCTGGATCACAATCGTGTCGGTGCCGTCCCCTTCGATCTCCGCGCCCATGCTTCTCAGCATGTCCGCAAGATCTTGCACTTCCGGTTCTTTGGCTGCATTTCGCAGGACCGTTTGACCTTGAGCCTTCACTGCGGCCATCATGATATTCTCTGTGCCTGTGACCGTGGGGATATCGAAAAAGACCTCCGCTCCTTTGAGCCGCTGAACCTCGGCGTTGATGTACCCCTTTTTCAGAAACATTTGCACGCCCATAGCGCCAAGAGCCTTGAGATGAAGATCGACCGGCCTGGCCCCGATCGCACACCCTCCCGGCAAAGAGATGCGCGCCCTGCCAAGTCTCGCCAGGAGGGGTCCCAGCAAAAGAATCGAGGCCCTCATCGTCTTCACCAAATCGTAAGGAGCGACGTACTTGTGCAGGTCGTCCGAGTTCACCGCCAGGCTCTCGTTCTCCTCCTGGAAAACAACGCCCAGCCTGGACATGATCAGTTTGATCGTGTGCACGTCCCTGAGGTTGGGGATGCCCTTCAGGCGATGCCATCCCCCTGTGAGAAGGCAGGCGGCGAGGACCGGAAGCGCGGCATTCTTTGCCCCGCTCATCCTTACCGTGCCCTTGAGAGGATATCCTCCTTCGATGAGAATTCGATCCATGGATTAAGCTTTCACGGCCAAAAAGAAGAGATTCGCCTTTGTGCTGAAGTAATCTATAATAACCCCTACCATTGGTCAACGGATTTGACCCGTCTCCTTTTCTGTGGTGTCTGCTGCGCTTTTTGAAATTGAATGCTGCTGGTTCAGGCCATGGGAGTCTCTTTCAAAACAGAAAGACGAGGAAGCCGCTGCCCCGAGGCCTGCTCTAGGCCCTGGGTGAGGCGGACGGAGGACCAGCCGGTTCATTCCTATGGAAGATCGATTCGTGGCTGAGCCAATGTTGGGGAAACTCGCCAAATGGCTGAGGGTGATGGGCTATGATGCTATTTATAAGTGCTCCTATCGGGAAGAGGACCTCAGCCGCTTCATGGCTGAGGGAAGGAGGCTGTTGTCTCGTCGCCTTAAGGCGCGGGCGGGCATCCCCGGACTGATCCTGATTCGGTCGGAACATGTCGGGGAACAACTCAAGGAGCTCGGAAACCTTGGATACCTTAAACTCGATCGATCGAGGTTCTTCACAAGATGCTTGGTCTGTAACGTGACTCTCAAGGAAGCTGACCCTGAGGTGGCCAGGGCAAGCTTGCCGGATTATGTTTTCCACGAAAACCCATCAGGGATTCTTTGCTGCCCGGGGTGCGGTCGTTTTTTCTGGTCCGGAACTCACAGGGGAAAGATGCTCAGCCAACTGGAGGAATGGGGGCTTTGGGAAGGCTGAAAAGACAAGAGGACACCCTTTCGGCAGCGGTGCCCTCTTGTCGCATTCTTGCAGGATTTGAACAGGTTAGCCTTACCTTCTTTTCTTGGCCGGTCTTCTTCTGGCTTTGGCTTTCTTCTTGGCCTTTGGCTTGACCTTCTTCGCAGCTTTAGCTTTCTTAAGTTGGGCTTCTAATCCTTTCATCTTCTTCTTTGTCGCTGCGACCTCTTTAAGTACTTTCGCAAATTTCTTCTTTGCTAGCCCCATTCTGTATTGAATTTGTCCAGCGGTTGCCATACTCTCTCCTTTCCTGTTGTTTTAATTAAAAACCTATTTAGTGATAGACAATATACCAGAATCAATTAAAAGTCAACAAAATTCACAGCTTCAATAACTAATCAATTGTAAACGATCATAAATAATTTTGCGTAGAGTTCTCCGGGGTTCGAGAAATCCAAAAATACTTTCTTGAGCTTTCCCTAATGTGGTAGAAAATGTAGTGTCCCCAAAATCGAGGGGACACTCAAGGAGCGAACCCAATGGACCCTTCCAAAAGGCAGTTGACGGTGCTTGACCAGATCAGCGCTTCGGACACGGTGCGAAAAAAGATCATCGACGCAGCAAGTCTTCTGTACGCGAAGAAAGGGTTTACAGCGACCTCGATTGAGGAGATTTCCGAAATGGCGGGCGTGAGCCTTCCGGTCACCTACCGCTACGCTCGAAAGAAAGCGGAGATCATGAAGATGATCATGGAGGATGTCCTCAACTCCTTCAGAGAAAACCTCACCCGTCAGATTGGAAGAGTCGATCATCCCCGTGAAAAGCTGGCAACCGCAGTGGTCCTGTACTCCAAGATTGTCGATCGGGAACAGGAGAAAATCCTTCTCATGTACCAGAAGTCCGGTTCCCTTGACGCCACCGCGAAAGGCACCGTGATGCAACTGGAGGTGCTCGTGTCCGAGATCTTTTCAGAGATCATCAAGGAAGGCATTCAGAAAGGGGCTTTCAGAAAAACCGATGTCGATTTGATGGCCTTCAACATCATGTTGATGGCCCACATGTGGGTCCTCAAGAGATGGCATTTTCGGAGACGCCTTACCCTTGAAGAGTTTGCTGAGCGCCAGCTCAGCCTGATCCTGGATCTTCTTTGCGCGGACCCCTCGGCATCCCCTCTCGCTGGGAACTAGACAACCCCTCGCTCTTTTTCGAAGATCACCGTGTGCCTCTCTGATCGTTTTCCTGGTAATACGTAGGAAAGCATTTTGGCCACCCTGAGGTGATGATCCGCCACCGAGCGCTCACTGTCCCTCAAGCTCTCTTCTGCCCGGGCCCCTAGATAGAGAACCAGAAAACCTCCGTGATTCACCCGTGGAGCGCAACACTCAAGGGTCTTCTCAAACTCCGCCAAAGCTCTCGCCGTGACCATGTCGTATCGATCCTCCTTCGGAAGCTGCTCGACACGGCTCTTGATGGCCTGAAGGCCTCCCAGCTTGATCAGCCGAATGACGTGGCGGAGGAAGCTCACTTTCTTGGAGTTCGGTTCCAGCAAAAAGGTGTTGCGCTGGGGGCAGTGAATCTTGAGCGGCAATCCCGGCAAACCCGCACCAGACCCTACATCGAGGAGATTCCCCTCTCCGGGCAGAAAGGGGGAGGGCAGCAGGGAATCAAGGACAAGCTCAACCACCATCCGCTTGGGGTCCTCCAAGCCAGTCAAGTTGAACTTCCTGTTCCAGGACCACAATTCCTCCAGATAGAGGTGGAATAACTCCAGCTGCTGTTCGGTCAGCTCTATTCCAAAATGCTTAGCACTCTGGAAAAGAACATGGATCTCGTCATGCCACGCCCTCAGACAATGACCCTCCTTTTGATGATGCGCACCGCCTCTTCGGGCTTGTCTACAATGTGGAAGATGTCGAGATCTGAGGGAGAGATGAATTTCTCTTTGAGAAGGGTCTCCTTCATCCACCCCACCAGGCCTTTCCAGTAGCGCGAATCCATAAGGATGACCGGAAAGGATCGGATTCTCTTGGTCTGGATCAGGGTGAGAGCCTCGAAGAGTTCGTCCAGGGTGCCCAACCCTCCGGGCATGATGACATAGGCGACCGCATACTTGACGAACATGACCTTTCTGATGAAAAAGTATTTGAAGTCAAGTCGAATGTTGGCGTATCGGTTCGGTTTTTGCTCCTTGGGAAGATGGATGTTGAGCCCCACGGATTTGCCTCCCCCCTCCGCGGCTCCCTTGTTGGCAGCCTCCATGACACCCGGCCCTCCCCCTGAAATGACATTGAATTCGTTTTCCGCGAGAAGGCGCGCCAGCTTTTCTGTGGTCCTGTAAATGGCGCTGTTTCGCGCCACCCTGGCTGAGCCAAAAAGGGTGACCGCCGGATAGACCTCGGGCAGAACCTCGAAGCCCTCCACGAATTCCGCCATGATGTGAAACATTCTCCAAGTATCTTGCTTCGTGAGCTCGTCTACGATGAACTGCTTTTCATACATCCTGTCGTCCTCTCTAGGTTGCCGTTCCCATTCGGAATTTCGTTGATTTTTCTAGCCCCATCCACTAGCTTTTACCACAGTCATCATAGGCGTTGGGCCTTTGCCTGTCAAGGAAGACAGGGGCCTGGCCATCCGGTTCTTGACCGACCATCACAGGACATGGTAACAATAAACTATGGTCGCAGCATCTTACGTTAACGAAACAGGGGATGATCCATGACCGAAGAGAAAGATAAGAGCAAGGGATCTGAAGGGTACGATGATTTCCTTGTTCATGTGAGCCAGTTCACGAGCAGGGATGAGGAAAACGCTTTTATGGAGAGCATCGGCCAGGAAGCCCCTCAAGAAGACGTGCTGGTTAACGTGGGGGAAAGGGTGAAAAGGGCCAGGGAAAAGCGAGGTCTCAGCTTGCTGGATATTTCCCGGCGCACGGGCATTGAGGGGACCCTCCTCTCCGAGATCGAAGAGGGGCAAAGCGCTCCGCCCCTTGGAACGATTATCAAGCTGGCCAAGGCCCTGGAAATGAAGATGGGATACTTCATTTCAGGGGACGAACTGAGGCCTTTCACCATTGTTCGCAGAGGGGATCGCAAAGTCGTCTCGCGATACGACTCAAAGAGAGACAAGCATTATGGGTATGGATATGAATCGCTCGCCCCGTACAAAAAGGATCGGCACATGGAGCCCTTTCTGGTCACCCTGCAGCCCGCCGTCACAGAAGAAGAACGGTCTACCCATGACGGCCAGGAATTCATCTTTGTCCTGACCGGGAGCATGGAAGTCCGGCTTGGCGAGGAGATCCATGTGCTCGAGCCAGGCGATGCCATCTATTATGACTCCACGGTTCCTCACCTCGTGAAATGTCACGGCCAAGAAACGACAAGGATCCTGGCTGTTCTTTACACTGAAAAGTGACGGCTTCGTAAGAAGTTGTCACCCCGGTTTCCGGCTTCTGCCGGAACAGGGTCACCGGGGTCCAGACATTCTTTAAGTGCTCGAAGAACCTGGATTCCGGCGCCTGTCCCGGACCCTGATCCGGGATTCGCCGGAATGACAAGAAACGTCGGTATTCGGCTTTTTGCGAATTCATCAAAAATGATCGCTCTCTCTTGATTCACCGTTAGCAAGACGGCGCAAGGGAAAAGAGGATCAAAAACAGGGCCTGAGTTTATTGGAGATTATGAACTCATGATCGTGTTTGACTTAGAATGCGGGCATGGACATCGCTTTGAGGGCTGGTTCAACAACAGCGCTTCCTTCGAAGAACAGGCCCTCAAGAAGTTGGTGACATGCCCAATTTGCGGAGACACCCAGGTGCGAAGAGTCCTCTCTCCGGTCGCCAGCAAGACGGCCCGGCCTGAACCAGAAAGAGCCGCGGATTCCATCGACTACCGGAGGCTTGCGAAGGAGATTGTCGACTATGTGAATAAGCATTTCGAGGATGTGGGCTCCAACTTCGCCAAGGAGGCCCTGAAGATGCACTACGGAGTCAGTGAAAAGAAAAGCATCAAGGGGTCCGCTACTTGGGAAGAAGAAAAGATGCTGGCAGATGAAAAAATCGAGTTTTTCAAGCTTCCCCTTCCGAGGACAGAGGACGACAAGAACAACTGAATTTGACTTTTGAACTCGAACATTGTAAAGTTGTTCACATTTAGACGGAGACCTTGCCGCAAGACACTCCTATGGGAAGACCTCAAAAGGGTAAAATTGTTGCCGTCATTGTGATCAGTCTTCTGGTCATTGGCTTTTTTCTGAGCATTTACATCACAGTCGACGAAAAAATCCCCGGAAACGCTGTGGTGGTCGTCACCACAGAGGACAACCTGTACCATTCCATTCATTTTGATCACATCTGCGTCGCCGGCAAGACAGCCCAGACCATGACTCTGTCCGAGGCTGAGGCCAAGGGATTCAAACCTCATTCCTACTGCGAGGAACTCGGATATTTCAGGGGCAATCGGCAATTCCTCTTTCACTATCTTCTGTCAAAACTCGGGTTTCCCGTCAACAGCCGATGGGATAGGAATGGAAACTGGTTGTGGTGACCCCTTCAGCACAGACGTCCTCGTAGAACTTCCCCGAGAGAACACCCTTCATCGCCATGCCTGCGAGCCTTCTGTGGTTGACCTTCCAGGGTTTCCGGTGCAGGCTTTCGCTTCGCTGCTTGAGGGGGTAGGCTTGGGTTGGAGAACCTCTTGCGTCGGTTGGTCAGCGGAAAGCGGAGATGATAACATACACATCCTTTGGGTTCTCAGAGATCGGCAAGTCCCACACGCAGAATGAGGATCGCTACCTCCGCGATGAAAAGGAAGGTCTGTTCCTCGTCGCCGATGGCATGGGCGGCCACCTCTCCGGGGAGACAGCCAGTCATGTTGCTATTGAGTGCATCAAGGATTTCGTGATCCGTTCAAGAACCCAGACCGAGGAATGGCCGTCCGTTCCTCGAAAGGACCTAACGCCTGAACAGAGGCGGCTCCTTGCCGCGGTCACTCTGGCCAACCGGAGGATCACGGGGCTCTCCAGCAATCCAGCGGTCATCAGGAGGATGGGGACCACGCTGGTTGGAGCGCTCATGGAGGGGGAGCACCTGGCCATTGTCAACATAGGGGACAGCCGAGTGTACCGGATCCGGGCAGGACAAATCGCGCAGATCACCACCGATCATTCCTTTGTAGGAGAGCAGCAAAAAAGTGGCTTGATCTCCAGGGAGGAAGCCAGAGCCCACCCTCAGAGGAATGTTCTCACCAGCGCTCTGGGCCTAGGAGAGAATCCTCAAATGGATTTTTATCTGCCTGATATTTCACCGGGTGATCTGTATTTGTTATGCTCCGACGGGCTCCACGCCGCGCTCCGCGATGAGGAAATCCTGGCGATCACCCTGTCCATTCCAGACGGGGCCCTTTACAAGATAGGACTCTCTCTGGTCCTGAAGGCTACCCTGGCAGGCGGAAGAGATGACACGACCGTCATCCTGATCGCCTTTTCACAGGTTGATCAAAGGTGACGTCTTAGACTGTTAAACAAGAACTTGTTTGCTAGACGCGCAGATGCCGTCGAGCCCGGGCGGGGCTCAAGCAGTCTTTGGTTTTCAAACGGAGAATATCGTTCATGCCGACCCTTCATGTGACCACCACCGACGGCCGTATCAACAGCATTCAGTTGTTGAAACAGGAAACGACCATCGGCCGCAGCAAAGAGAACGACATCGTGCTGCTCGATCACACGGTTTCGCGAAAGCACGCCAAGATTACCAGAACGGACCAGGGCCATCTTCTCTCGGACCTGGGCAGCTTCAACGGCACGCTCGTCAATGAGACCGTGATCCAGAGTGCCCTCCTGAAACATGAGGACATCATCAAAATCGGTCTGAATACCATGACCTTCCTGTCTCGGCCTCAGACGGGAAAGCCCTTCAAGGGAACCTTGACCTTGAGCGCCGGCACCGATTGGGGTATAGAGCCTGAACCCATCATCAAGGCCAGTTCCGAGACGCACAGCCCTATGGATTCTGAGAATCTTCTTGTCTCAAAGGAATTCGGTGAGAACGAAAGGGCGCTGCCTTCCAAAAAAGAAATCGAGCTGCCGGAGTTCGAAGCGGAACTCTCCGCGCTTGAAAGAACCAACAAGGTTCTTTATGTCCTCTATGAAATCAGTCGACAGCTGAACTCCATCCATGATTTTGGGGAGCTTCTCATCAAGATCATGGACCTCATCTTCGTCGTCATCGATGCGGATTACGGATTCCTCATTCTTACGGGAGAAAGAGACAAGGAAGAACTCATTCCGGTGGTTGTCAAATCGCGGGATGACCAACCCGGGGAGCAGGAATCCCTGAAAGCCAGCCGCACCATCATCAACCGAGTCATTCGCGACGGAGTGGCTCTGCTGACCTCCAATGCCATGACGGACTCCCGGTTGGACCATGCCAAGAGCCTTTTGCTCCAGCAAATCCGCTCCGCCATCTGCGTGCCTCTGTGGAGAAAAGACAAGATCATCGGAGTGATTCAGCTGGAGAGCGTCCGACTGGACAACCAGTTCACTCAAGGGGACCTTGAACTGCTCAAGGCGATCGGCAGCCAGATGGCCATGGTCATTGAGCAAGCCAGTCTCAACGAGCAAATCCGGGAAGAAGAGCGAATGAGGAATCGCCTGGAGAGGTTTCACTCTCCGCAGGTCATTGACATGATCTTGAAGGGAGGCCAGGAAACCCTGGACGACATGATGGAACCCAAGGATGTGACCGCGACCATCCTCTTCGCGGACATTAACGGCTTCACCGCCCTGGCAGAGCGAATGCCCCCCAGAGAAGTCAATCTGATCTTGAACGATTTCTTTTCACGCATGACGGATATCCTCTTCAAGTACGACGGCACTCTCGACAAGTACATCGGAGATGGACTGATGGCCGTTTTCGGGGCCCCCATGGAAAAGCACGATGACGCGGAGAGAGGCATTCGCGCGGCCCAGGAGATGATCCAGGCGCTGTCCGCCATGATGGCAGGGATGCCGGATGAGAGAACATTCACGATACGCATCGGGATCAACACGGGGAAAGTCGTTGCAGGGAATATCGGGTCCCCAAAAAGAATGGATTACACGGTGATTGGCGATGCGGTCAATACGGCGTCCAGGCTCGAATCCATTGCCCTTCCCAACCAGATCCTCATCGGCCAAGAGACCTACGAGCGCGTTCGGGGGAAATTCAACATCCGGTCGGTTGGGCCCAGGAAGGTGAAAGGCAAAACTGCGGAGTTAATGGTCTACGAGGTCCTCTAGCGGGCGTTCCCCCCTTGCCCTCTATTTCGTTACTCCTCTTTCTTTCGGATAAAGCGGGCAATGTTTTTTTTCAGAAGACCGTACTCCTCGCTCATGGCTTTGAGCTTTTCCTTTGTCTCTACTGCTTCGGTCTCCGATTTTTTCAGCCGCAGAGTAATATCGGTGACGTTGGCATTCACCACCGCGCACTCCTTCTCTCCGCCGTTGCCTGCCTGGAGGGGGTAAACCCTCGCTGCGACATAAACAGGTTTTCCCTCCCTGTGCTGGCATCTCCAGGTCTTGGTCCCGGAGGTCTCGCCCTGAAACGCTCTGGTGATCGCCTCTTCAAACAGGGGCCTGTAGCGCGCTGAAACCAAGTCCGCGGCGTTTCGCCCGATCATCTGGCTGGAAAGGTACCCGAACATCTCTTCGCACCCTCGATTCCACGAGTTGATTCTTCCCTTGGCATTGACCTTGTAGACAGGAGACACGAAGGCTTCGTTGATCTGGTCTGAATCACTCAGGGCCGCTTCCAAAGACGTGCCCGGGACTTTCCTTACGGTCTGAATGGCACCCCTGACCGCGCCCGTCTCGTCGGCGAGGGCCCCGGCACTCATGAGCACCCGCCGCCCCTTATTCAAACGAGGCAGGACCATGTCCACTTCATACCATCCGCTTTCCGACTTGGAAAGGGTGGCCTCTCGAAAATGCTCGTCGATCGCTCCGGGTTCACTCAGAACCATGTCGGCCAGGCTTCCCTGTTGACCCATCCTGAACCCGTCCCACACCCCTTTGCCGAGAATCTCTGCGGCCGGAACCCCTGTCAGATCCTGACAGGCGGGGTTCCACTGAACCACCCGGTGGTTCCGGTCAATAATGAACGTGGGAACAGGGGATCTCTCCAGGATATCGTCGATATACTTCTTGGATTCCCGCAGCGCCTGTGCTTTGCCCTCCTCTCGGAGCAGGGCGTCCTCCCGTTCTCTTTCGAACAGGAAAGCAAACAACACCAGGATGAGGAACCCGATCATGAAGGTGCCCAAGTGATAGAGGGCCGTCATTTCCATGGGCAAGAGGTTCGGGAACTGGAAGCGAATCTGATACAGATAGACAATAATCCCCACCTGCACGAACATGACCATCGTCCAGAGGCTCCCGTGGAGATAGCCCATGATCAAAATAGCGAGCAGGATCAGACTCCCATTCAAAATCCATGTGGGGTGGATCACCCCCTCAAACGTGATGGCTCCGCTATTCCACGAGACGAGGAACAAAAAGGCCCAGAGGATGGAGATGGCGAAGTGCCCTCCCAGAACAAGGCTTCTGGTTTTTCTGAGCAGGAAGAATGAGCAAATCATGAGGAGACCGGTGAAGATGGTCACATAGAAGAGGATCAGGGCGCCCACATAAAAATAAAAAAGCCCCAGG
>Ga0210105_1000166_pt1 | contig 10068 bp, 11 predicted proteins | sample RushSE_TuleC_D2_FD_185569 | JGI IMG/M metagenome (GOLD analysis project Ga0210105, IMG submission 185569) | Wetland microbial communities from San Francisco Bay, California, USA, that impact long-term carbon sequestration - RushSE_TuleC_D2 (SPAdes) | ecosystem: Environmental > Aquatic > Marine >... | reverse complement strand
CGCGAAAGCGGGAGTCCATAACATGCTTAAATTAATGGATTCCCGCTTTCGCGGGAATGACGAAAAGGGAGCTTTTAAGACTTTTTACGAAACCATCAATATTGGAATTTATAATTTTTTTGGAATTTGGTGCTTGAAATTTGTGATTTTATTCTCAAAACTCCAAACCAGAGCTATTTGCCTCTGACTTGGCACAAAGGATCATGGTTTCTATAATGGACTTAATTGTTTTACCGGCTGGGTGTTTTCACCCCACTATCTCAAATCATTTCGCCAGAGATGGGTAATAACTCCCCACACTGAAAGACAGATTATGAGCAGTCCTGATCGGCCAACCAAAATACAAATCATAAAAAGAACACAATTACAGTGAGTTAATTAACATATAAATATTTCGGACAAGATATGGCATGGCATTTGCTCTATTTGATTTCAACATTACGGGGTTGTAAAAAGAAGATGTTTTTAACCCAAGAAAAAATCAACCAATCATATGGAGGTACAAATGAAAAAGACAGCTAAAGGCATTTTAATACTAACGGTTGTGGCCATTTTTGGCATTACCACCCTGGCGTTTGCCGGTTGGGGCAGAGGATACGGTCACATGATGGGATCTGACAGGTGGGGACCCGGTATGCATAGTGAATATGGGTATGACCAGGGAGGATATCACGGCAATCTTTCTTCAGAGGAAATAGCGAAATTGGATCAGCAGCGTGCCGAATACTTAAAGGCGACTGAAAATATCCGGCAAAAGCTTTACGAAAATGAGCTTGCGTTGAGAAGTGAGCTGGCCAAGGAAAATCCGGACACCGGCAAGGCTTCAAAGTTGCAGAGTGACATATCGACGCTTCAAAGCGATCTTGATCAGGAACGCCTGAATTTTGAGATTCAGGCAAGGAAATCCGCACCAAACTACAAACGTGGCCCAGGAGGATACGGTCCGATGATGGGTTACGGTCCTCGCGGTGGCGGATATTGTATGTGGTAAACCCAAAGTCATATTAAAAACACCTCTTAGGGGCGGCGGATTGCCGCCCTTACTTTTTAGAAATTATTTGACTAAGTTAATTCGCTTCGCTCACAATTGGAATGATGGAATAATGGGTTCTGAGATAATGCAGTGCTGGATGAATGGAAAATTTGTGTTGGCGTTAAAACTTGAAATGAATAAAATCCTTTTAAAAAGCAACCTTCCAGTATTCCACTATTCCATTTCTTATCAGATGCTAACGACAGACGAAGATATGTAGACTCGCTAATCAAGCCTTATTATATTTCCATAACTATTTCCTGGGATGGTTTTACTGCTATATCTCTGGAAATCTAAAATCGATTAATTGGTAATGATATGATCTTACAGATCGTTTGAATTTATTCAGGTTTGATGATAGATTGCAATATCCATCAATTCTCACGATAAAAAATAATGGAGGGTGTATCATATGGATAAAATCAACTTGGGATCGACTATCCCAGCGTACCCCATGCCTGTTTCCCTTGTGGGAACCCATGTGAACGGCAAACCGAACTTCTTGACCGTTGCCTGGTTTTCAATGGCCAGCTATAACCCGCCGAGGATTTCCATTACCCTCGGGAAGGGCCATTACAGCAATCCTGGGATTAAAGAGAATAAAACATTCAGCGTTTGTCTGCCTTCTGAGGATATGGTGGAGGCGACCGATTATTGCGGCATTGTATCGGGTAGAAAAGTCGACAAATCGGAAATATTTGATCTTTTCTATGGAGATCTAAAAACAGCCCCAATGATCAAGGACTGTCCTTTAAACATGGAATGTATGCTGGTAGAAATTGTGGAGAGCGGTTTAAATGAAATCTTCATCGGCGAAATCGTGGGAATCTACACAGAAGAGAGATTTTTGACGGATGGGAAAATGGATTTTAGAAAAATAAAACCCCTGATTCTCTCACAACCGGACACCTCCTATTGGAGCCTTGGGGAGCCGGTGGCCAAGGCATGGAGCATCGGTAAAAGGTATCAGGCCAAACGCAGAAATTCTTCTTAGCTTTTATCGCCCGGAGCTCCGTATTTTTTATCATAAGTTTTTAAAAAAAATCACGGACTGGGCGTCTATTTAATTTTGAATCGGAAAATACATACCCGCAGATGTTTAACTGTTATCCCATAATCCGTAATATTTTGTAATATTTGGTTGTTAAAAATATTATTGTATATTTTAAATAAATCTTCTTGACAAATTCCTACCTTAAAGATATGAATCCAGGCAGGTTGTTGATGGGGGCAAACGTGGATTTTTGCCGTAATGTTTTGTATGGCCTCATCACAATCGATTTCCTCCCACTCGTCGCTTTCAGGTGCAAGGTAGAGGGATGGATCGTTCCATGATTTGCCCCCTTTTTTTTGGACCTTAGTTATGTCAAATAAGACATAACCCCAGATGATAAATATACAAAAATATCATGGATGGTATCTCCACGTATCAAAGCCATGGAAATCACACGTTGAGTTTTTCAGATTTTAGCATGTAGGCTACGGCAATACCTGTCAGGAATCCGGCTGCCAAATTCGAGGCAAGGGTAATGCCCAGTACAAGAATTGGTACGAACATCTCTTTGCGTGTATTCATATCCAAAAGGGTAAGGGTCAATTGCGCTCCGGCGAATATCAGCAGGACCCCAAGCGCAGACATTGGCAATAAATAAATGAAGCCCAAGATGTATTCTCCCAGAAAAAGAGCCAAAACGATAAAGACACCACCGATGATCAAGTTGGAGCCGGCTGTGCGGGCACCGAAGCGATAACGGGAAGCGAGCCCGCCGGCACCGGTGCACATGGGCATACCGCCCAGGAAAAAAGCCGTGAGGTTTGCCAAGGCCATACTGATGCAAAGCGCCTTATAGGTCACCCGTTGTCCGTCCTGCGGAAAATACTGGATCGACAGATCGGCATTGGCAACAACGGCGTTTCCAAGCGTCATCGGAATCTGCGGCAGAACCATTACCAGAAGCGCAAAAGTGAAATCACCGGTTGATGGAATCCCGAAAGGCAGCAACTTGGGCAAGTAAAATCCTATTTGTATTTGGTGAAGACCTTCGCGCGTTCCGAAAAAAATACCGGTTAGTAGGCCTACGCCAACCACAACAATGGCAGCAGGCAACCGCTTGTTTTCCAACAGTAATAGGGTGAGTACACCTAAAATTCCACCGATCACCAAACCAAAAGGCAACGGACCGATGTTCTGAATACTCAGATAGGGCTCTGCCGCCTCGCGCAGCGCTTGAAATTTTGAGGTACCCAACATCAGTTTCACCCCTTGGGAAACCAGCAGAACACCGGTTGACAACTGGACTCCCCGGATAACGGGCTTGGGGATGTATCGGGCGGCCAGGGTGATTATTCCGGTACCACCGATGATCAGTAAGAACAGGAAAATCCACAAGCTTGAGGCTTGAATCTGACTGGCAGTGATTCCTGTAGCTATGGCATAGGCCCCGATGACCTTCATGGGTTCCACAGGAGTGGTTACCTTAAAATAAAGTCCGGAAAAGACATAAAACAGCCCCACCCCCAAAAATAGACCAAACGGATTGAGTCCATTGATCAAAATCATCCCGATGGCCAGGGGCAATATCGTGCCCAAGTCGCCCAGTGAGCCCGCCAACTCCATGCGATTGAAACGATATGCAGCATTTATACCCGATCCCGGCACGGTAATTTCCTGATTTTCAGCCATATCGTTCTCCTAAAAATTACCTTATTGCATCCATAGTCTCTCAAAAATCATCCTGCACTGTAATTTCTTGACTTATTATCACGATTATATTATTTATCGTGATAATAAGTTGGGATAAAAAAATTGTCAAGAAGTTTTTGTTTTTATCTAAGGATTCGGATATTGTTAAATATGTTGTGTTAAGCAGTTTGGCGGAAATAAACAATTCAAATATTTCGAGGATTTCATGAGAGCAATGAAGCAGCCCAAAAAAACAAAGAACCATGGTTACCAAGCGGTGTCGATGCCTGAGAAAACTTGCCACGGACGCATCTTTTCTGCACCGGATCAGAGCAAATGCCTTGATATTGTCCAGCTCCATCGAATGGAACAATCCTTTCGCGACTGGAGTGATGCGGCATCACGTGCAGACGTGCGCGTGGCCCGCCGTCGCATTTTGCTCATTTTTTTATTGATTCGTTACACGGGGGCCAAGCTGAGCGAGGTGTTAGGCCTTGATCTGTCCCAGGACATCGATTTTGAGAGGCAATTCGTTCGTTTCGGCCGGGTGCAGGAAGACTCAGGGCGTCCTCATCGCAAAGTGCCGCTTCCTGAGACGCTCTGCCGTGAAATCGAAGATATCATCGCCGGACCGGCCTTCAAAAACGCTTTTCAAAACATGCTTAACGTTGACCCCGGCTTTGTAAGGCGTAAATTTTACGAGCGCGCTGAGGCATGCGGAATCGCCAAACAGCAGGGAGCACCGGAGATCATCCGCAAGTCGCGTGCCGTGGAGTTGATGCAAAACAATATGCCTTTGCCTGCGGTCCAGATGCTTTTGGGACATTCGACGCCCAACTTGACCTCTTCCTATGTTTCCTTTTCTGAAGATGACATCCAGCAAGTAGCCAAATTTTTTATGGAAAAAGAGTCAGTTCGGAAAACCAGCGCTCGCAACTCCTTTTTTGGAAAGATCCAAACGATCCAGCAGGGCGATATTCAAACCCGAGTGGAATTATTGACCATCGGAGGGCATCGGGTCACCACTGTCATAACCAACGATAGCTTGCTTCGGCTCGGCCTGAAAGAGGGCAAATTGATCACTGCAGAGGTCAAAGCGCCATGGGTGATGTTGCAGAAAAGGGAAAACGAACCAGAATGCAGCGCTGACAATAGATTCAACGGTATTGTCGAACGGATCCACCAGGGCGAGATCAGCACGGAATATGTCATTCGGATTTCAGATGGGACTGAAGTATGTTCGATTGTGACCAGCGAAAGTTGCCGAAACCTCGGCCTCGGGGAAGGTGATAAGGTCTGGGTGCTATTTAACTGCTTTTCGGTAGTACTGCTATCCGAATAAATAGGATGATTTGATCGGCCGTCTAAATCTAATGCCTATCCATAAATGACAGTCTGATCACCAGGGCTTAAGCTAAGCTAAAGAGAACACAATATTTCATCGAAAAGTATTTCAGAAAACATTTAGCATCAAGTGGCTAAATTTGTGTGGTAAAGCAGACATTCTTTATCTTCAGGCCGTTGCCCGGTTCAAATTATTTTTGGAGGCAAATCCGGTATTCACTTACAAATCCACGGGGAGAATCTCCTCCTCAATATTGACGGCGATCTTAAAAAGTATGGGTTTGATGCCACGAAATTTGTAAAGGCAGAGAACCCCCAAGAAGCTGAAAAAATTGCTATCATCTTAATTCGACAAAATCCAAATTTAAGGAACACCGTATTTAACGAAAATGCTGACCGACTGACAATTAGTTTGGAAGATATAAAGGAAGTCAACTTCCTAAAATTTCTTGTTGAAAAATCAACCGCAGGCTTTACATTTTATCCAGAGGATGAGGAATAGATCAATGCAATAATGGCCCAGATATCCGCAATCAAGATAACCAGCCCCAGAATTCCACCGGACTTCAATCCCTCTAAGGGTTTCTTCTGAGAAATAACCCCGAACTCTACATTTAATGATGTGAGCGCATCGTCTTTCTGGATTTGGGTCAGCCGGTGGTTGAATATCAGAAACAATGAATTCATTACAGGTTGAGATCGGAAACGATCAATTCATAAAAAGGCAAAAAGCATACTTTGGTTCTTCCTATCCGTTTTTCATTCTTATAATCCAGATTAATCACCAGTGCCGTAGCCGGCTGGTAAGCGGCGATAAAGCTGTGGAGCGACCTGGTTACTTCCGGCTTTGAAAGCCGCCTGTATTTTACTTCTATAGGTGTTATTCTTCTGCCGCTTTTTACAATAAAGTCCACCTCTGCCCTGTCTTTGGTGCGCCAAAAATTTACTACCGATGCAGAATATTGCAGCTTTTCAATCAATATGTTGAAGATAAAGTTTTCAAAAAGGTGGCCCGAGCGGTTGCCGGAGATATTGCCGAAATCTCCGACACCAAAATTTTTCAGACCCAGATCCGAGAAATGAAAAATCGGGGCTTTGGTTATTTCTTTTCTGATATTGGTATGGAACGGCGCAAGCTTTTTGATGATATAGGTTTTTTGAAAATACCAGAGATAATTATTAACGGTCGCTGCAGAAATCCTCAATGTCGATGCCAGTTCCGAAACATTTATCAGGCTTCCGGTTTGGCTTGAAATCAGCCTGAACAGATCGGTCAGCGCTTCGGTCTTCTTGATACTCAGCAAAAACCGGATATCTTTTTCAAGGTAGCTTTGATAGATTTCATTAATTACCTGTATTTTTGCTTCAAGTCTGTCAGCAAGGATCACCTGAGGATATCCGCCGAAATTCAGGTATTCATCCAACAACAACGCTGTTTTTTCATTTTCGATCCTGAAAAAATCATCAAGCTTATCTTCATATCGGTAATTGGTCCTGAAATTGACGAATTCGTCAAAGCTGACCGTCGAAAGCTGAATCAACCGTTTTCTGCCGGCCAGAGATTCATGGATTTTTTCTTTAAGTTCAAGGCTGCCTGAACCTGAAACAATGAATTTATAAGGAAGGTTTTGATCATACAGGCCTTTCAAAAATAATCCCGCGCTCTCTTTTCTCTGGATTTCGTCGATAAATACGAATCCGCCTTCGCCTGTTTCCAACCTGATTTTGTTCAGCAGTCCTTCCTGTGATTTGAAATGAATATTGTCGGCCTCAATATCCAAATTGAAAAAAACGGTTTTTTGGCCGGATTGTTTTAATTCATCTTCAAGCAGGCGCAGCAATGTGGTTTTTCCTGCCTGCCTTGCGCCAGCAAGCAGGGTTATTTCCTTATTGTGGAGCTGCGCTTTCAGTTCTTTGAGTTTTTTTCTTTTTATCATGCTGTAAACGACCTTTTAAACTTCATAGTTACATTTTAGACCGATTATTTATAAAGTCAACTTTTATTATAGTCGTATTGACATGGTATCGCTGGCAAATCTTGAATCGTGAATAAAAGGAATTTCATACTCTTTAATCCCTTGGAGTATTATTCCCCGACGCTTGCGGCGGGGTAGTTTATTTTCATGGCTTGAACAGCAATATGCGGTTGAGGCTTTATCCTTGGAGTCCCATGTTTCAAAGAAGTTCGCCGGTCCGGAGGGAATATCTCATCGGACAACCGGTGATAACAAACAGATGCTCCATTCCGAGGTCTGTGCAGGCTCAGCACGAACGTCCCACACTATTGGTACAGAATTTGAACTTGAACAATAACATTTTGATTTTTTAGTTAAAAACTGTCTTATTAACTCGACAAAAGAGTTGGTCATCGCCCCGCTACCGAACGCAGCGGCCAGCCCGGCCACAGTTGGGGCATGTCAGAGGCGGGCGCAATGGTCGATGTGATTGTGGCCGAACACGGCTCTGGCAAATTTTTGAAAAATATACGTTTCTTCATTGGTACAGCGGGCCGACCCCACAAATGCCATGCTCTCCGGACCATAAGTTTCTTTCAGCCTTTTAAGTTCGGAAGTGGCAAAATCCAAAGCATCGTCCCATCCGGCTTCTTTCAAAGAGCCTTCCCGGCGTATGAGTGGAGTCGTCAAACGGTCCTTATGCTGAACGAATTCATGCACATTCCATCCTTTAATGCAAAGACTTCCTTCATTGGTCGGCCCGGTCTTGGCCGGAAGGGTGCCGATGATCTTTCCATCCATCACCTGCAAAATGAGGTTACATCCAACGGCGCAATAAGGACAAGTTGTGAGAACAAGACGAAAATCCATACCAGCCTCCTTTGGCGCTATTCTTTTAAAAGAATAGCGCTTTATAAAAAAAATATGGATTAAGCTAAATCAGAGCTCTTGATTCTGAAGCCATTCCCGGAATCCGGCCGCCAATTCCCAGAATTGGGCAACCGCCGCCTCTCCTGCGGGGGTGAGCTGAGCACTACCACCGCGGGAACCTCCCAGGGTCCGGGCCACCAGTTCTTCCCCGGCCAAACGGTTCATGGTCTTTACCAGAGACCATGCATGGCTGTAAGCCATTTCCAGGGAGCGTGCCGCTGCCGCGATGGAGCCGGTTTCCCGAATACATTCCAAAAGCACCACGCGGCCCCAGCTCAAAAAGATCTTGCCATTTTTTTCTATCCAGAGACGTCCCTTGATCTGAAGTCCTTTGGATTCAGGGCTGTGTGCCAGGCCGGTTCCCCGGCCGTGATCCGGTTTTTTACCTTTCATAACACGATTAAATTTTACCTTTCATAACGCGATTAAAAGAAATAAGTCAAGTCCAATTTAAACTGGATTTTTAGAATTTTTGTTATTTTAAGTTATTATCGGTTATTTTTTAATTATTTTTTATGGGGCTTCAATATCTCTCTTGACTTTAGCACCAAACCATACAAGATAGAAATCATGAACAAAATTTTATGGAATGAAATACGATGAAACTATTAATCGCCATTGATGATACGGACAGCCTTGAAAGCCGAGGTACGGGCCACCTGGCCCAGATAATGATCGAAAAAATTGAACAAATGCGTTGGGGAACATGCTCTAAAATAACCCGTCACCAGCTCTTTGTCCATGAAGATATTCCCTATACATCCCACAACAGTGCCATGTGTTTCGAGGCTGAAATTGATAAACACCGTTATGAGGACATCATCGTCTTCGGCATGCGGTTTCTGGAAACAGAAAGCGAGAAAGGATCGGATCCCGGGCTTTGTGTGGTGAATATGGACAATGGTTCAAACACGGATCTCTTGACCGCCTTCGGCTGGCGTGCAAAAACCGAAGTGGTGGAAAAATCGGCTGCGTATGCGATTGCCAATGACCTGGGCATTCACCTGTCGGAACACGGCGGGAACGGCCAGGGCATCGTGGGTGCTTTAGCCGGGGCCGGGCTCAGGCTTACCGGTAACGATGGAAGGTTCAGGGGGTGGCTTTGTTACGGAAAAGCCGGTGAAACAATCTCTATAAAGGACCTTTTGGCGGATGGTCTGGTGGATATGGTTCAAAGCAAGGAAGGAAAAACCATTTCTCCCGAATTGTCGGTGCTTCTCTCCGAAGAAAAGATAAAAACCATTCTTCGGGATCACCGCCAGGTGGTCCCGGTGAGAAATACGGCTGCAGGATGTTCTGTAAAATGGCAAACCCTGACCAAAAAACAGGTGAAACAGATCTGAAACTTCGAGCAGCCGGGGGACATGATCAGTAGCGCGAACCCCCTTAAAAAAGTGCCTTGCGGAAGCAAATTCAACCAAAAGAGAATCCCGCCTTTTTGTTAACGGCCTTGTGACCTTTTAAAAAGATACGTTTTGAAACCACGGCAGATAGAACGTAATCCGAAAACGAGGCCGGCGAATCATTTCCACACTGCACACATCCCTTTTTCTCGGTCAACCCGCAGTCAGCGGATATTTGTAGGATACATAGCCCAGACCCATGAATCATAATGCAACGTCGGATTATCTGATTGAATATATGTTGAACTGTATACGCATGGTCGCTGTTGCCCGATGCAATCACCATCCGGACGGCATAATAGGTATTGACTTCTTAAAGCGCTTACCGAAGAATAACGTTTGGTTCCTGAAACAGAGTGTGATACGTGTTCAGCACGGTTTCGGAGATGTTTTTTCATATGAATGCTGAAGCTTATCTCTTCTGGCAGGGTTAAACGAAATAATTTGACGGGCAAATCAGCCGGTGCTTGGCGAAGCCGCCGGTAAGACTTTCGCAGCCGATGGTGCAGGAGCAGAGGCGGAAATGACAGTAAAGAAAAAAGGCTGGTTCATCCTTTTCCTGGTGGCGCCGTTTGCGTGTATTTTTTTCACGCTTTGTATCGGCCGCTATCCGCTGCAGCTGAATGTCGTGGCCGAAGTCCTCTGGTCCAAATTCACCTTCGGCCTTTATTCCGGGCCGGACGTTTACCAGAACATTATCTGGAATATCCGCATGCCCCG
>Ga0210105_1000165_pt1:5000-10097 | contig 10097 bp, 5 predicted proteins | sample RushSE_TuleC_D2_FD_185569 | JGI IMG/M metagenome (GOLD analysis project Ga0210105, IMG submission 185569) | Wetland microbial communities from San Francisco Bay, California, USA, that impact long-term carbon sequestration - RushSE_TuleC_D2 (SPAdes) | ecosystem: Environmental > Aquatic... | reverse complement strand
TTGGAGGGCTCCTCTGTGTGGCCGTCTTGTTCATCATCACGAATACGATCAAGCTCGCGATCTATTCGCGGCGCAACGAAATAGAGATCTACAAACTGGTCGGCGCCACGGACTGGTACGTGAAGGTGCCCTTGCTCATTGAAGGGGCGCTTCAGGGGTTGCTGGGAGCCTCGATCGCCCTGGGAACTCTCACGGTTATCCATTTCATTCTCTCTTTCAAAGCGATTCAGATCTTCGGATTGCCGTTCATGGATTTTGTGTTCTTGTCGAGGAGTTATACCCTGGGGATCTTGTCTCTGGGTCTGATTCTAGGGCTGTTGGGGAGCTATATCGCAATCGGGCGGTTCTTCAAATTTTGAGCTTAAGGCTTGCTGAAAAGAAAACGGCTCATTCCCTCGGTTTCCCGGATGTCCTTGTGTTTCTTTTGCCGGCCGCATGGCTGTTCCTGTTTCCCCCCTTCTTTGGTTCCTCCTCGAGTCACGCACGCGCGGCGGCCGACCCGGCGGAAAAAAAACAGCAGATCGAGAAGATAGAAGACGATCTGAACCGCGAACGGGAACAGCTCCTGAAGTTCGACGAAAAAGAAGAGAGATTGCTAAAAGAGATCTCGGAGCTGGAAAAAGAGATTGAGGAAAAAAGAAAGGGCCTCAGGGACCTGGAGGAAAAGGTCTCTGCGATCAAGAAAGATCTGCGGGAGAACCAGGCCAAGGTAAGCCAGCTTGAGAAATCGCTGAAGGAAGTCGAAGACCGTCTGGGCAAAAGGCTGGATGCATTTTATCGTCACGCAAAAAGGGCATACATCAGGCTTCTTGCCACTGCAGACGGTCTGGATACTCTGCGAAAAAGATTCAAGTACCTCCGGGGTCTCTTGGCGGTGGACCTCACTCTGCTGGAGGAAACAGCCAATCTCCAGAGGCAGTACCGTGGAGAGATCTCTTCGGTCAAGGAAAAGCTGTTTGCTCTGGAAAGCCTTGAAAGAGAGGAAAGTAGCCGAGTCTCTGCTGTGAAGGAAGATATTGACCAAAAAGTCGTTCTCTTGATGAAAACCCACAAAGAGAAGGAGTTCCATGAGACCGGAGTCAAGGAACTGGAGCTGGCTTCACAAAAGCTGAAAGAAACTCTTATTCAAATTGAGAAAAGAGACGAAAAGCAGACTGAAATTCCTTCAGATTTTGCCAATGCCAGAGGTAAACTCCCCATGCCGCTGGAAGGCCGGATACTGAGAGAGGGGGCTTCGTCGCAGGGCGGTCTCAAAGGGGTCACTATTGCAGGTCGCCCCGGCGCTGAAGTGAAGGCGGTTCACGCCGGCCGAATCGATTTTTCCGGAAGTCTCAAGGGCTACGGGGAAGTCGTCGTGATCAACCACGGATCCCGGTACTTCACAGTGTCTGCCCAGCTGGCTCAGAGGAAAAAGGGGGAAGGGGAGATGGTAACGGCCGGGGAGGTGATCGGATCTCTAGGAAAAGGACCTTCAGCAAAGGATTCAAGGCTCTACTTTGAGATCAGAAAAGGGGGCGGAAACCTGGATCCCCTCAGGTGGCTAAAAGTTAATTGACCAGGGATAACCCTGTGGAGTATCATAAATGATACTTTTCACTGCAAATTAGGAGCTGCACTATGCCTCGAAACAACAGAAGATTTCTTCTCCAGACCATCCTATTCTGTCTACTCATCGGGAGCATTTTCTTTTTCAATGGAAATGCGGTCGTGGTCAAAGCGGGAACCGGAGACGCTTACAAGAACCTCGAACTTCTCACGGAAGTGCTTCGCCAGATCGAAAAGAACTATGTCGAGCCCCAGGATAACCGGAAACTGGTCCAGGGCGCCATCAAGGGAATGGTCCAGAGCCTTGATCCCCACTCGACATTCCTTTCCAAAGAGGAGCACCAAGAGCTTTTGAGCGAAACCAAGGGAAGTTTTTCAGGGATCGGAATCGAGATTACCGTCAAGGACAACGTGCTCACGGTGGTTTCACCCATTGAAGGAACGCCGGCTTACAAAGCCGGTATCCAGGCCGGAGACAAGATTATCAAGATTGACGGGAAACTCGCGGCGGACATGACTCTGCCTGAAGCGGTCAAGAGCATACGAGGGGAAAAAGGATCGAAGGTCACCTTGACGATCATGAGAGAAGGCGCAGAAAAACCGCTGGAGTTCACAATGACCCGGGACGTGATTCCGATCAAGAGCGTCAGGAGCACCCTCCTGAACCCGAAAATCGCCTACGTTCGGGTCTCCAACTTCCAGAGCAAAACGACGAGCGACCTGTCCGCGGAGCTGGAGAAGATCGAAAACGGAGGCAAACTGGAAGGCCTGATTCTGGATCTCCGGAACAATCCTGGGGGTCTGCTGTCTCAGGCCATCGATGTGTCGGATCTGTTCCTGGAGTCAGGGGTGATCGTGAGCACCAAGGGCCGGGAGTCTTCGCAGGACATGAGGGCCACGGCCCATAAGAAGAAGACGGACCGGAACTATCCCATGGTCGTTCTGGTGAACGGCGGGAGCGCAAGCGCTGCAGAGATCGTTGCCGGAGCGCTCCAGGACAACAAGCGGGCGCTCATCCTGGGCACCAAGACGTTCGGCAAGGGCTCCGTACAGACGATCATTCCGTTGAGTGACGGGTCCGGTTTGCGGTTGACCACCGCCATGTACTACACACCGAGCGGGCGGTCGATTCAGGCGAGTGGCATCGAGCCGGATGTGGAGGTGAAATTCATTCCTTCCGTTGACGAGGACGCAAAGGAAAAGGCTCGAATGATCAGGGAGAAGGACCTCAAAGGCCATCTGCCCGGCGGATCCGGTGAGGAGGTCGACGAGGAGAAGCCCACGGAGGAGAAGGAGAACGACAAGAGGGCCAAGCAACTCGTTGAGAAGGACAATCAGATCCGCCAGGCCTTTCAACTGTTGCAGACCTGGAACATCTTCTCCCAGATGAAGACCGGGTCGTAGACCTTGATCCTAAGAGAATCGCGACCGACGCCGGGCTTCATACATGGCACCCAAAGGGAAGAAGAAAGGAAGAGCCCGAAAGAAGAAGATTAAGCTGCGGACCTTGGCGCTTGGGCTTTTAGTGGGAGGGGGGCTGCTGCTCACCTCCCTCTCTTTGTTTTTGCTCTCCGGCGGTTTCTCGAAATTCGCCTCTCATGAGAAGACCTCCAGAGGGATCTCTTCAAAAAAGCAGAATGTCAAGGGCAATCAAACGGCCCGCAAGCCTCAGAGGAAAGAGGGGAAAGCGGCCCGGGGAGGGGAAGGCTCGGAGGGTCTACCCAAGGTCGCCATCCTGATAGACGATGTCGGCTTCGATGTGGAGCTTGCGAGGTCCTTCCTGGAACTGAAGCCCCGCCTGAGCTTGTCGATATTGCCAACGGCACCTCACGCACAGGCCGTCGCGCGGGAGGCCGCGAGAGAAGGGGCGGAGGTGCTTCTTCACTTGCCCATGGAGGCCAAGGAGAGCGAGGACGGCGACCCTGGCGCAGGAGCTCTCCTTGTAACGATGGGGGAAGAGGAGTTTGTCGAAACCCTGAACAGCCATCTGAACAGGATCCCGGGCATCCAAGGTGTGAACAACCACATGGGTTCCCTGCTCATTGAGAGAGAAGACAAGATAGCCTTGCTTTTCAGGGAACTGAAGAAGAGACATCTCTTCTATGTGGACAGCCGGACGACTCCTCAGACCGTGGCCTCTCAGATAGCCATGGAGATGAAAGTGCCCATGGCCAGCAGGAACGTGTTTCTGGATCACGAGCTGTCTCAGGAAGCCATGAGCGCTCAGTGGGATCGATTTCTCGCTATGGCCCGGCAGCACGGACATGCCCTGGTGATCGCCCACCCGCACAGGGAGACGCTGGTCTTCCTGAGGGAGCATTTGCAGGACCTGAGATCGGAAGCCAGGCTTGTGCGCGTCGCGGACATCGTCAACTGAAGAGAAATCTGAAAATACTCGATGGAGGTCGAATAGTGAAAGTTCCATTGCTGGATTTGAGAGCACAGTATGCTGTGCTCAAAGAAGAGATCATGACTACAACCCAGGAGGTCTATGAGTCGCAACAGTTCATCCTAGGACCCAAAGTGAAAGAGCTCGAAGAGAAGGTCGCCGAGTACTGCCAATGTTCGTATGCCGTCGGCGTCTCTTCAGGAACCGATGCGCTCCTCGTCTCCTTGATGACCGCGGGCATCGGCCCCGGGGACCTGGTCGTGACCACCCCCTTTACCTTCTTTGCAACCGTGGGCTCGATCACGCGCGTAGGAGCGGCTCCCCTCTTCGTGGACATTGACAGGACGACGTACAACATGGACCCATCGAAACTCGCATCGGCCATGGCCGGGCTCGGCGCGGCAGAACGTTCCAGAGTGAAGGCGATCATGCCGGTGCACCTTTTCGGTCAGTGCGCGGAGATGGAACCGATCCTTGAATCGGCGAAGACGTACCACCTCGTGGTGATCGAAGATGCGGCCCAAGCCATCGGGGCGGAGATCGCGTTCAGGGACGGTGCCCCTAGGAGGGCAGGATCCATGGGGGAGTATGGATGCTTTTCCTTTTTTCCGTCCAAGAACCTCGGGGCTTTCGGGGATGGAGGGATGGTGACGACAAACTCCAAGGACCTTTACGAACGCCTGACCATCATGCGCGGGCACGGCGCGAAACCGAAGTACTACCACCAGGTGATCGGCGGGAATTTCCGGCTCGACGCGCTCCAGGCGGCCATCCTGATCGTGAAGCTGAAGTATCTGGATCAGTGGACCGCACGCCGTATGGAGAATGCGAGGACCTACCGGGAGCTCTTCCAAAAGGCCAGGCTGGACGGGGTGACCTTGCCTGTTGAAAAAGAAAGAAGGCACATCTACAATCAGTTCGTCATCCGGCTGAAAGGCAGGAGGGACGAACTCAGGGAGTTCTTGAACAGTCAAGGAATCGGCACTGAAGTGTATTATCCCTTGCCGCTTCACGTGCAGGATTGCTTCAAATACCTGGGTTACCGGCCTGAGGATTTCCAGGAATCCGTTGACGCGGCCGCGACCACGCTGGCTCTACCGATCTACCCCGAACTCAAAACAGAACAACTGGAGTTTGTAGTTCGAAAAATCAAGGAATTCCTG
>Ga0210105_1000164_pt1 | contig 10166 bp, 6 predicted proteins | sample RushSE_TuleC_D2_FD_185569 | JGI IMG/M metagenome (GOLD analysis project Ga0210105, IMG submission 185569) | Wetland microbial communities from San Francisco Bay, California, USA, that impact long-term carbon sequestration - RushSE_TuleC_D2 (SPAdes) | ecosystem: Environmental > Aquatic > Marine >... | reverse complement strand
CATCTTTTCTGCTTCCGCCCACCTTGCCTCTTCAAAATATCCGGCCAGATGAAGCAGCGGCAAATACTCATTTTTCGGCTCCCGGCACAAGGCTGCCTTGAGTTTATCTTCCAGCGGCAAATACCCCACAATTTCCGTCATGGGAATGCCGAGCAGAGCGTCCAAAAGAGAAAATATACCCAGAAGATTCAGGCTGTTTGGATCAAATCCCCAGAAATCATGTTCCCGGGCCACGAGCTCCAGAAACCTTCCCCGTTGCGCTGATAAAAGAACCAGTTCCGAGACGTCTATGCTCCGACTCATATCGGATAAAAGAACAACCCGAAGCCAGTTCTTTATTTTCTGCCATCCCAGCAGTAAAATGGCTTGACGGATGGATTTTATTTTCTGAGGCAAGCCAAAGGCCGATGAATTCAGAAACGCCAGGAGGCGAAAGCTGATGGAAACATCCGTCTGGATGGTTTTTGCGAGTTGGTCGAAGTCAGGCTGGTCTTTTTCAATGACCTGCAACAGGTTGAACCTCGAAACTTCGCCGGAGGTGAACTTCCGGACAATAATCTTTTCCGGCGATTTGAAAAAGGACCCGTGAAAAAGGGAAAAACCCAATTCTCTGCACAACTCAAAACGTACCGGTTCCGTCACTTGAGCGGCCAGCAAGAGGGCGTTATAGGGCCGGGCGAGTTCGAGGGTCCCGGTGAGTTCGTCCTTTTGCCTCTCGGACACGTCCGTACCGATAATATCGGCCATTCGATAAAGGGGGTCGCATGCGGAATTTCCCGTAAATCCCCTGACAACAATGAGATATCCGTCGGATTTCAATCGGCTCAATACATCCAGAACATTCGGTCGGCCGACCATGTCCTCCGTAACCATGACAGCAGCGAGATGTTGCGGAAAAGCATAGGGAAGGTTTTCCAGGATGCTCTTTTCATTGAAATTCACGATGACTTTTTTCCCTCTGTCCATAATCTGCTGAAATCCGATGTAAGCGCTGGATGCCACATTGACTGCAACGCTTTCTTCCGAAGATCCAGGACCTGTTGATTCAACGATTCCCACACAGAAAATCTCATAGCCCCACAGTCGTCTCTTTTTGTCGAAAATCGGCTGCCTCGCAATGGATATGGAATTGGAATTCTCGTTCGGGGTCTTTGTCATGGTCATGAGAATTTTCTCCTATGGTCCTTGGTTGCTTCGAATGTCGCAAAACTTCCCGACCTCCCAGTTATTTGAGGAGCCGGAGTGTTTTTATTGTAAATACAAATGTACGTGTATAAGTAGATTGATCTTCGCTTTCAGCTACGCCTAACAAGAAGGAGCCGCAGGTATGATTTAATTTTTGTTGGAAGCTGTTTGAGTGGATTATGGAACGTTATGAAAAAACCCTCATCGATTCGAGGTCATGTGAAGGTATTGTCTTCAACCGTTTATCTTTATCAAAATATAAGACCGGTTTTTTCATTACGAGCCGTTATCCACGAGTTCTTTCAGAAAAAATTAAATTATATCAAGGCGACCAAATTCTTTCTCCACGATCCTTTAACCACGAGGCTTGTCCGCCTCTGGCGTGATTACACGGTTTTGAAAAAACATTATCCATGGAGCGATTTAACAAATAACACCACCCTGACTCCTGAGTTATTTATATCCTTTTTCAGAATAACATTCCGTTTCAACCGCAGGATAATTCTGTGGCTTGCTGAAACTGTGAACGTGCGCCATTCAATCGGAACATATTTATGGAAACTGCTATATCATAAAACGGGCTGTACGTTCCAAATATTGGATGCATAATCCAGAACAGCCCTGTCACTGGAAAACTTACCCATATGCGCGGTATTTAGAATGGATCGCCGGGTCCATTCATCCTGATTTAAAAAGACGCGACCCACCTCTTCCTGGACCGTGACATAAGACCGGTAATCGGCCAGCAGCATATAGTAATCGCCTTCATCGAGAAGCGTCCTGACAATCGGCGCAAAAAGTCCGGGTTCATCGGGCGAAAAAAAGCCCGATCCGATCATATCGAGAACTTTTTTCAGCTCCGGATCATTCTCCACATGCTTTTTGGGATCATAACCGCCGGTGCGCAATGCAACGACCTCTTCAGCCGTTAAGCCGAAGATGAAAATATTTTCCCGGCCCACTTCCTCCATGATTTCCACATTGGCGCCATCCAGAGTGCCGATGGTGAGGGCCCCGTTGAGCGCCATTTTCATATTCCCTGTTCCTGAAGCTTCCATGCCCGCCGTGGAAATTTGTTCCGACACGTCGGCCGCCGGAATGATTTTCTCGGCCTGGGATACGCAGTAATTGGGAAGAAAAAGAACCCGGAGTTTTTCCCGAATTTCCGGGTCGTTGTTGACGACATCCGCTACGGAGTTGATGAGCTTGATGATCCTTTTGGCCTGATAATAGGCAGGGGCGGCTTTGCCGGAAAAAATGACGGTACGAAAGACCCCGTCGGCCTGAGGATTTTCCCTGATGCGATGATACAGTGTTACCACGTGAAGCAGGTTGAGAAGCTGGCGTTTGTATTCATGCAGTCTCTTGACATGCACGTCGAACAGGGTTTCCGGATCTACCCCCAATCCGATTTTACGCAAAATATAACGGGCAAGCCGCTTTTTGTTTTCTTGTTTTGTCTTGATCCAGGCCTTACGAAATTCCGGGTCGTCGGCATAGGGTATAAGCTTTTTGAGTTGTCTGAGATCGCAGATCCAGTCGAAACCGATGGCCGATGTAATCAGCCGGGAAAGAGACGGGTTTGCCTGATGCATCCATCGGCGCGGCGTGATGCCGTTGGTGACGTTTCTGATTCGGTCCGGAAAAATTCGATCAAAATCTTTGAACAAGCCTTCTTTCAGAATCCGGGTATGAAGGTCGGCAACCCCGTTGACGGAATGACTCCCCACCAACGCCAGATGAGCCATGCGGACCTTTCGTATGGTTCCCTCCTGAATGAGGGATAGTCTGGCCAAAAGATGCGGATCGTCCGGAAAGCGTTTTCTTACGGCATCCAGGAAACGCTGGTTAATTTCGTATATAATTTCCAGATGTCTGGGTAAAAGTCTTCCGATCAGATCCACCGGCCAGGTTTCCAGTGCTTCCGGCATGACCGTATGATTGGTGTATGCAAACGTTTTTTCACAAATGCTCCAGGCGTCATCCCATTCCAGGCCTTCATCGTCCATCAATAGACGCATGAGTTCCGGAATGGCAATGGACGGATGGGTGTCGTTCAATTGAATGGCCACAAAACTTGAAAAATCGGAAAAAGACCGGCTCTGTTTCCTGTATCGTCTGATAATGTCATGCAGGGTGGCGGCAACGAAGAAATATTGCTGTTTGAGCCTGAGCTCCTTTCCGGATTCGGCCTCGTCACTGGGATAAAGCACCTTGGAAATGGTTTCGCTAAATACCTTGGCTTCGACGGCGCCGATGTAATCTCCCTGATTAAAGTGTTTCAGGTTGAATTCCCGGCCGGATTTGGCGGCCCACAGCCGCATGTTGGTAACATAATCGTCGCCGTAACCGGGAATAAGAATGTCGCAGGCCATGGCCATTACGACTTCGCCGTCCACCCAGCGGTATCGAATCCGCCCCTCTTGGTCGGTGTAGGATTCGGATCGGCCGTAGAACCGGATCTCTTGAAGATGCGACCGGCGCTGGATTTCCCACGGATTTCCGCGCCGTCGCCAGTTGTCGCATTGCTCGCGCTGGTAACCGTTGTCTAAGGTTTGAAAAAAAATCCCAAAGTCATATCGGATGCCGTATCCGTATCCCGGTAAATTTTGGCAGGCCATGGAATCCATATAGCAGGACGCCAATCTCCCGAGACCTCCATTGCCGAGACCGGCATCCCATTCCTCTTCCTCCAGTTCGTCCAGGTCGATTCCCATTTCTTGTAATGTCTCGCGGGCTTCTTCCAGCATATCAAGGCTGATCAGATAGTTTTTTAAAAATCGACCCGGTAAAAATTCAAGGGAAAGAAAATAGACGCGTTTGGAAAGCGTATCGTAAAGCGAGCGCTGGGTCTTAATCCACCGATCGATCAACCGATCGCGAACGCTGTATGCAAGCCCCATGAAACAGGCGAACTTGTCCGGCTTGTCCGGATCATTTCCCAAAGTGAAGCGAATGTGCCTTAGGATATCGTTTTTCAGCGAAGCGGTCTCTCTGTCGACACAGGCAGGAGCGTCGTTCAGAATTTGAATGTTCTTATCCATGAGGGCGTCCTCCACAAAATAGGGTTTTTTAACTTTTTATCTTAACCAAAGTGACAGGAGTGATCAACAATAATTACGCGGATCATCGGATCTTTTGGATTTTATGGGCTGAAGAGGGGACGGGGGGAATGCGCTCGCTTTTTCAGTTCAACAGGACAAGCTGGGCGGTTCACACATCAGACCCGTGTTCAGTTTCTCGGTCAACTTTGCCGTCTGTTTTGAATACGGACAAGTGATCATGACAAATATCGGCCTGTTTTCTTATTGTCTCAAGGGTGTTTTGATATTCGGCTCGCTCCATTTCGCTCCCGGACGCTTCTTTTAATGTCAAGAGCAGCTGGTCATGATCTTTTTTGATGGTCATGATGCGGTCAGACAGAAAATCGATCAAGTCGTTCACCTGAGCGGCTTCATTTTTGAGAAAATCATACCGCCGCAAATAAATTTTTCGGGTTAAGTCACCCTGAGAAATTTTTTTAAACGTATGTGAAAAGTTGACCAGGGGACCGCAGAATTTATGATTGATTATCATCTGATATATGAGACTAATCAAAAGCACGGCAAAAAGCGCTAAGGATAACCTATCCAATAAAACAACAAAAAACTTTGCCGAATAATGTTGAGCATATATATCGTCGATATTAAAAATTTCGTGATAAAATGGATATAACACCGCCCCAATGACTACAGCAAAGATCAGCAACATAGGTATCAGGTTGGCGAGCATCATTTTGAAGTGAATTTTATTGGCGATCAAATAGTTTTTCAACCGTCGCCGATTAGCTGTTCGTTTCATTTTGCCCTGCTTTCTTGTTTTGATCTGTTTCTGAACTTTCTTAAAAAGCAGCATCCTTTGTTTTGCGCCACTCGATATTTTCTTGGTGCTTTAATTGAATGGCCCCTCCATTTTTCGGATGATAATAAAAGGATTGGGTAAATTTTAACCCATCTGTATTTTTGTAGTTAATGGTATATAAACGATTATTCCCTTCCAGGCTTTCTTCTATACTTGAGATAAGGTAGACATCTTCTTTGTCTCCGCCAAGCCCATAGATAAGCGTTTCTTTTGTAATTTCAAAAAACCGATCCTGATATCTGGGTGCCGAGGTTGTCCATTTCCCGATTAAATTTAAAGGAATATTCATGTTCTTTCCAGGGTAGAACACGAATATTGAAGCGCCAATTAAGATTAAAGCTACAATTAAAATCCATTTAAGTTTCATTTTTCTTCCATTTTTTTTTGATATTATGCTGTATACTATAATTTTTTAATAATAGTTTTTTTATGCTGCTTTTGTTTTTTCTTGCCCCATAATCGCCAAAAAGGCGTCTACAACAACGGGGTCGAACTGACGGCCTGCTTCTTCGGTTATCAAATCAATGACACGCTCAACAGCCCATCCTTTTCGATAAGGACGATCTGATTTTAACGCGTCATAAACATCGGCTACGGCAAGAATCCTGGCCCCAATGTCTATGTCATTGCCGGAAAGGCCGCCGGGATATCCTTTCCCGTCGAATCTTTCATGATGCTGTAAAACCATGGGGAGGATGTCCTTATACGACGCAATCGGTTCAAGAATTCGCGCGCCGATAGAAGGATGCTTTTTAATCTTCGCATACTCCTCGTCGTCGAGTGCCCCGGGTTTATCGAGAATGCTCAAGGGAATGCCGACTTTTCCGATATCATGAAGCAGGGCAGCCCGATGCAAATCATCCAACTTTTTGGGTGATATCGCTAACGCAGAGCCGATCTTCAACGCCATTTCCGTGACACGCGTCGAATGACCGGCGGTCCAGGATGACTTGGCATCGACGGTACGCGCAAGTGCCTTTAATGTGCCCCAGCTAAGCTGGTCCATCTCTTCGATGAGGGTTGCATTCGAAAGGGCAACCGCCACCTGATCCGCCATCTGGCGGGCTTGGATAATGTCATCGGCGTTATAGGCTTTGGTTTGTGATCTTCCTATGGTTATCACTGCTTTCAGCTTTATTTTGACAAAAATGGGAAGGATTAGAAACGATTCGATCCCTTGTCCCACAAGGGTCGAAAGAAATGACAGTCGGTTTTTGTCAGCGTCAATGATCAGATATTCCGGATGGGAATTCAATGTTTCAAGATCGAAAGGTCTGAACTCGATGGAATTTTCGAATACTTCCTTTCTCTGACCGTAGATGTTGGAATATACCCGGGCAATATTCGCCTGACTGGAATCCATCAGGCTTATGGCGACACTGTCACAGACAAACCAATCGTATATGCCATGGATGATGGTTTCAACGATGATTCTGGCATCCAGTGATGACAAAATGGCACGATCGATCTCTGCTTTGGTCTCCAATGTTTTGAATTGACTGTTCAACTGATCGGCCATTTTATTAAAATCCATGGCCAGCTCTTCAAATTCATCGCCGCTCGTCAGGTTTACTTGGGACTCAAAGTTTTTCATGGCAATCCGGTGAGTTCCCTTTTTCAGCAACTCAAGCGGAACAAGGCTCTTGCGAATATTATAGATACTTAGAATCATTACCACCCACAAGGCCATGAGAACAACCGCGGGAAAAATCGTTTTAAAATCAGACATGGGAGCGAAGACATCGGCTTTTGATTGACCGAGTATCACAGTCCATGCATCAACCAAAAACTGACGATTCATAAAAATTTTGCGGTAACTTGCCAGGTGTTTTTTGTTTTCAAGGACCAATTCGAACTGACCTGAGACGCTATTTTTAAGCCAAAGATCCGCGTTCTTTGGAAATGGATCTTCATTGGAAATCGAGCTAAAAATTATATTTTCCGATTCGTCTAAAACACAAAGTTCCGTATCCGGCGGCAATGTATTCCCCTGGTCAATTCCCCACAGGTAGGAAGGGTTAATTTCTCCAATTAAATATCCTGCATTCGGATCCGTTGGATTCACCAGCCTAACCATCATTATTCCTGGAAAAGATCCCGAACGATTCACCATGGAGATGGCTGTATTTCCGGCATTGATGTGCTTCATTTCTATCACATTTGGTTTTTTGAGATTGTTCATTTCTTTGTAAATAGGAACATACCCGTTTGCAGTGTTAAAAAAAGCGGCCGCCTTGAAACGGCTTGCCAGTCGTTCGTTAAAAACAACCAAAGGGATTTGGCCGGAATCATTCAAAGACGCTTTGATAGACGAAGCGATAAACTGCAATTCGGTTTCTAAAAATGTCAACCGTTCGAAGATGGAATAAGCATACCCTGTAACCGATTGTTTAAGAAGTTTAAAGCTTTGCTCTTTGAGCTGTTTGGTCACGCGAACATACGAAATTATGGAAAGGCACAAAATAGGGACAAGTGCACAGGAAACAAACAATACAAAGATTCGGCGGGCGATCTTGCTGCTGAAAATTTTGGTAGTAAGCTTCATTTGGATAGACCTATGTTAAAGTTCCGACACCAGACCCACATACCGGCCCTCGTAGGCCCGAACAACATCGTCCTTAGCAACAGGGACCTTAAAAGATCTATTAGTCTTCCCATCTTTTCCCATACTGTAAAGGTCATAATCTTGATTTACCGGGGCATCCATCATGTTTCTTCGCGCAAGCGCCATTACTGGCCCTATGGGGAAAACACCGCCAATTCTTAAGTACCGATAAGGATTTCCCCAAGGGTCATTAAGGGTGCCAATGTTGGTCAGATCGTTGAGGCTGTTTGGGAGTTGACCAGCATTGTCAAAAACAAAAAGGGCGATTTGCTTTTCTATCATTCGAATATCTGTGACAGCTACCGCAATCCTGGCGTTATTTTTATATTTCAGATAATTGGGCAATGCGATAGCCGATAAGCAGCCGATAATCGCAATGACAATCATTATCTCAATAAGCGTAAAACCTCTATTGCAGACGCTCCGATTAAAATACTTCGAGCATGCGAAACCGTTTAAACTATTCTCGCAGTCCATAGACGGATTTTTCACTGGATCATTCATATAATATAAAAATCAACAGGTTAGGTGCATCATGGCACAAAAAAATACCAGGAACTGTGGGTTTGAATCTTTATTTACAAATATATCGGCAGGTTCTAACAATAAATTAAGTATTAAATAATTGAGCGGTCGGGGAGTTTTTATTGTTAATCTTTATATATCAGCGGAATGGATATTTTTTAAAAAAAGCGTGTACTGTTTGAGTGGTTTAGGGATCGTTAGAAAGAACAGACGCTTGCCGAAACATTTCAACAGTAAGGATGTGTTTGTTCTAAGTTGAACCCATTGTTTTTATATTGATATCTGTTCTTTCTTTACGATCCTTTAACCACGAGTTTACACGGTTTTTTAAAAAACATTTTCCATGGAGCGATTTAATAAATAAAAACACTCCGACCCCTGAAATAATTTAGGGGCTGGAGTGCTTTTATTGGTCGAAATTAGGGGCAAATTGAAGGATCGGCTCGATAAAACAAGGCCGGATATGTTGAAGCGCTATGGATCGTTCCCGGACATTCCTTTGCCTCGACCATACCGTCGGGCAATGGTATCCGGTGATATGCCCATGAAATACGATACCACAATCAGTTGATGGATCAGCGTGATTTTCAGGATGCCTTGGTTCAGCCATCGACGCGGGGACGTGATCGCGGGCTGATGCAATGTCACCACATCTCCTTTTTTCCGCAATCGCCGGATCAGTTCAAAATCTTCCATAATCGGAATCTTCGGAAACCCGCCCATTTGATGAAAAACCTTTGAAAACATAAAAATCGCCTGGTCACCGTAAGGCATGTTAAGGCATCGTGAACGCCAGTTTGCAATGCGTCCTATGAACCTGAGGCATGAAACAGGGGAATCGATACGAAGCTCGAATGCGCCGGCAACGACACCCGGCTGATACACCGCCCTTAGGATGTGCCGGTCAAAATTTTCTGGCAGCCGCGTATCGGCATGGAGAAAAAGAAGTATGTCTTTAGATGCTGAATCGGCGCCCCGGTTCATTTGCCGCGAACGGGGCGGAGAATCTTGAATGACTTTTGCGCCCAGTGTTTTTGCGATGGAAACCGTATCGTCGATACTCCCGCCGTCCACCACAATAATTTCTGTGTTATTTCCATGACCAATGCTTGTTATGGTGTCGGCAATGTGATGGGCTTCGTTTAGGGCCGGTATGATCACCGAAATGCCGTTGGATGTGACATCACGATGTCCCAAAATCTGAGAGCGTTCCCAGATGAAAATATCTTCGGGCCGGTCCACGTCATCCATCTCTTTAAGCAAAGAATAACTCAGCCCAAAACCCGATGCAATTTTTAAGGTTTTTTTCAAAACATCACGCTCTCCCCATTTTATTCCTGTAAACAGATCATCGACAGCCGGTGAAAATTCATTTTTTTGTAACCCGATCAAATAGTAACCGCCGTCTTTGGCCGGACCCAGCACCATCTTTTTTTGTTTCAGAGCGGCAAATGCTTTGGTTATATCCACATCAGTTAAATCAGGGATATCCGTGCCGATAATGACCACAGCGGCTGCCCCGGATTTAAAGGCATCATCAAAAGCCCGGCGCATGCGACATCCAAGATCACCGTCACCCTGTGAAGCATACTCGAATTCGGATCCAAGCCATTGCTTCATCACTTCTTCATTGCTCCCGTCATATCGGATCTCAATGGTTAAATCATTTGAAGCTGTCAGCCCCATCATCCGTGACAGGGTATGTTCCGTCATTTTGCGCTGAAGGTTTGCAGCACCTTCTGCCCCTAAAAGCGGAATCAGCCTGGTTTTGGTGGATCCTGTTTCCGGGTAACGGGTGAAGATGATGAGACGTTCTTTAGATGTCAAGGACATGTTATCATCAAATTATGTTACACAGCCGGTTTAATAATGTTACGTTCACTCATGAGATAAGGGCGACATCTATCGAAATTGCCAATGATACTTCATTTTTTTTGTCTATTATTCGCCC
>Ga0210105_1000162_pt1 | contig 10227 bp, 9 predicted proteins | sample RushSE_TuleC_D2_FD_185569 | JGI IMG/M metagenome (GOLD analysis project Ga0210105, IMG submission 185569) | Wetland microbial communities from San Francisco Bay, California, USA, that impact long-term carbon sequestration - RushSE_TuleC_D2 (SPAdes) | ecosystem: Environmental > Aquatic > Marine >... | reverse complement strand
CTCCTCTTCCGCGACCGGCGGAGTATCCTCCCCGGATCGCCTTGCGAACCAGGTCATGAGCCGACTGCGTGGCCTCGTTCAAGTTCTTTCCCAGGGCCAGGAACGTGGCCAGAGCGCTTGAAAAGACACATCCTGTCCCATGAGTGGAAGTCGACACGATTTTCTTACCGGGGAAAACCGTCAGATCCTTCCCGTCAAAAAGAACGTCGGAACTCTCCCGCTTCAGGTGCCCGCCCTTGATCACCACCCGAGGGCCCATTCGGAAAATCTCGAGGGCCGCTCTCTCCATTTCCCTCAGGGTCCTGACCCTTTTCCCGGTCAAGAGCTCGGCTTCGTGAAGATTGGGAGTCACCACGGTCGCCAGGGGCAGGAGCCGGTCTCTGAGCAGCCGAATCGCGTCCGGTTCGAGCAAGAGTCTGCCCGTGGACGCCCGGAGCACAGGATCAACGACCACCGGTGAGAGCCTGTAAGCCGCGATCATCCGGCTGACCGTTTTGACAGCCCCTGCGGTAAACACCATTCCCACTTTCACAGAATGAGGAGGCCTGTCCTCAACAATGGCCTTGATCTGGCAGGCGATGAAACCCGGTGGAATTGGATGAATGGCCGAGACCCCGAGGGAGTTCTGCGCGGTCAGTGCGGTGATAACCGTAAGAGCGTGAGCCCCAAGGCTTGTAATGGTCTTGATGTCTGCCTGAACGCCGGCTCCGCCCCCTGAATCAGATCCTGCTATAGAGAGGACACGCTTCATTCCAACGCACGAGCTTTCATACTGAAAAGGTAGCAACCGCTTCTGCCCGTGTCAACGAAAATATCCAGCCTTGACTTAACGTTAGCCGACCCTGGACGTTTCCCCCTGAATCCAGTCTGCCTGAGCGTTTTTCTCACTTTGCTTAGAAGTGAATCCCTACACCAGTCCTTTCGCTTTATAGTAGATCAACTTCTGGTATTCCATGATCACCTCACGGACATATCTCCGCGTTTTCCACCAGTCCTCCGCCCTGTATTTGGAATAGGGTGTGGGCATCACCACGATGCGGATCTCCTTGTCCGGTATCGCCTTCCTGAAGGTCAGCCAGGCGCGCCGCGAATGGGTCGGAGAGGTGACCAGGATGAGGGAACGGTATTTCTTCTCCTTGAGAAGGGAGCCCACCCTCTCCGCTTCCTCAAACGTGCTCTCCACCGGTTGGTCGTTCCGGATCACCGCCGATTCCGGAACGCCCAGGCCTTTGAGGATCATCGCCATCAGGTCGATGCTCTCAGGATAGGCGATTCCCCTTTGCTTAAGCGTTTCCAGCCCGTCCGGGATGGGTTCACGGGCAATGAAGACCTTCGGTGCCAACCCTCTCGCAAAGAGATCGGCGCTGGCGAGGCCCCTTTCCACATCCCCCCCAGCCAGGCAGACGATGAGATCAGACTTCGCGAGCGGATGCTGCACCACCAGGTATTTGCCCAACTGGGTGAGGATGGGGCCGTGAAAGTAAATGAGGAGGACATAGAAAAGAACGACGATGAAGAAGATCCACTTAAAAAGGCTCAACCTCGTGGACGGAGCACTCTCAGGCTCAATGGGCTTTGCATCGGGTATTTTGCTACGGTCTTCGGGTGGATTACCCTCCGTGCTTTTCGGTTTCGGCCAAATACCCAGACTCATGTGATCCCTCCTCGTAAACGACCCCATCATTGAACATTTAACATTTCCCATTGTCCATTGACTCAAAACCGACGAGCTCTTTTCCAATGCTCAATGTTCAATGATCAATGCTCAATGTTCAATGGAGAGTGATCCTGTTCAGAAACTCTTTTCGCTGTCCAGCAGCATAGTCACAGGGCCGTCGTTCACCAGATGGACCTCCATCATCTCCTGAAAGACCCCGGTGGCTACCTTGATCCCTTTTTCCCGGATCAGCCCGGTGAAGTGTTCATAGAGCGCCTTGGCTTTTTCAGGCGGTGCAGCCCGAGTGAACGACGGTCTTCGCCCTTTGAGGCAGTCTCCCCAGAGCGTGAACTGCGACACCACCAGGACCCCTCCTCCCATCTCCAGGATCGAACGGTTCATGAGCCCCTGCTCGTCGGAAAAAATCCTCAGGTGACTGATCTTCCCGGCCAAATACTCGCAGTCTTTCTCAGAGTCGCCGTGTCCCACGCCCAGGAAAACCAGGAGCCCGGTCCCGATTTCTCCAACCGTATTTCCTTCCACATCCACCTTCGCCTCTTTGACTCGCTGAACGACCGCTCTCATGATCTGTCTCTATCCCTTCGAAATTTGATCTATGCCATCCTGCAATTCATGGTGTACGCTTACAGCGAGGAGCGTGGAAACCTTGATGACACCCAAGAAGATGGCTCCGTCCCTGATACTCATCAACCCCTGGATCTACGACTTTGCCGCTTACGACCTTTGGTCAAAGCCCCTTGGTCTTCTTTATCTGGCTGGGTATCTCCGGGCTTGCGGATTCAACATCCACCTGATCGACTGTCTGGCGGTTCATCATCCCGCATTGAAAAACAGTGCGTTACCGGCTCGCCGTGTTTATGGAACAGGCAAGTTCCTCAGGAAAAGAGCTAACCGATCACCGTCCCTCAAGCATGTTCCAAGATCTTATAGCCGATACGGGATTCCAAGACAACTCTTTGTCAACGCCCTGCGCGAAGCCAAGCCCCCTGATGCGATTCTCGTGACTTCGCTGATGACCTATTGGCATCCCGGCGTGACCGAGGCCATCGCCGTGGCCCGTGAGGTTCATCCCCGGACTCCTATCCTCCTTGGCGGTATTTACGCGGCCCTTTGTGAAGAGCACGCGATCGCGACCTCCGGCGCAGACCGGGTCGTCACAGGGATCTCTCTTCAGGACATGGCAAAGCTTCTTGATGTTCTCCTTGACTTCGGCATTGGAGGGGGCAAGGCCCCACCGTCGTCAAACGGGCTTCCCCTTCCCGCTTTCGACTTGCTCCACGGCCTGGATCACGTTTCGCTTCTCACATCGACCGGGTGTCCTTACCGGTGCGAGTACTGTGCGAGCCATTTCTTGAACCCTCAATTCTTCACGCAGGATCCTCATCAGGTCTTCAATGAAATCCTTCACTGGCACCAGGATCGTGGAATACTGGATTTTGCCTTTTACGACGACGCCCTCCTCGTGGGTTTTGAAAAGCACCTGGGCCTGATCTTGGAAGAACTCGTGAGACAGAACCTCGGCCTTCGGTTCCACACTCCCAACGCCCTTCACGTGAAGGAACTGTCGCCTGAAGCGGCGGAGCTCCTTTGGCGCGCAGGTTTTAAAACCATACGGCTTGGATTTGAGACATCCGACATGACCATGCATCAATTCCTCGACCGGAAGCTCTCGGAAGGGGATTTTGAAAGGGCGGTGCGCTCTTTGCTCAAGGCAGGTTTTGCGAGAGAGCAGATCGGCGCCTACATCCTGGCAGGCCTACCGGGACAGTCCGTAGGCTCTGTGAAGGAAAGCGTGGAATTCGTCAACAGGGTCGGTGCCATGCCCTTCGTGGCAGAATACTCCCCCATCCCTCACACTCCCCTTTGGGACAAGGCGGTTGCCTCTTCTCAATATGATCTTGTGGCGGAACCCCTTTTTCACAACAACACTCTTCTTCCCTGCTGGCAGGAGGAGCAAAGAAAGGAATTCAAGCAGGTGAAAGCAAGAGTGATGGAGATCAGGAAGGGGAGCGCCGGTTCATCAAACTTGCGGCATAGCCTGCGCCGAATCCATTGTCAATGTTGACCACGGTCACGCCTGAAGCGCATGAATTCAGCATGCCCAGAAGCGCAGCAATGCCTTGAAAACTCGCCCCGTAGCCGACGCTCGAAGGGACGGCGATCACCGGTTTGTCCACAAGCCCTCCGACCACGCTGGGCAGGGCTCCCTCCATCCCGGCCACCACGATAATCACCGATGCTTTGAACAGCTTCTCCCTGTGGGCCAACAGCCTGTGCAGACCGGAGACGCCCAGGTCGTAAAGGGTGTCCACCTCGTTTCCCATGAAACGGCCGGTCACGGCCGCTTCCTCTGCCACGGGAATATCCGATGTTCCGGCACTGATGACAAGGATGGTTCCCTTTCCCCTGGCCTCCGGGGTGTGTTTGATCGACGTGAGCGTTCGTGATCTCGGGTAATATTCCGCTTCAGGGTGTCTTGTCTTGATCTTTTCCGCTTTTTCCGGCGACAGACGGGTGATCAGGATGTTCTCTTCCTGGGCCTCCATCCTGTCCATGATCGCGAGAATATCCCCAACCTCCTTGCCCTCTCCGAAGATCACCTCGGAAGCACCCCTGCGGACGCTCCGATGATGATCGATGCAGGCCACGTCAATATCTTCAAAGGGAAGATCCCGGAGTCGGCTGACCGCCTCATCGACCGACACCTCCCCTGCTTTCAGTTTTGCCAAGAGTTCTTTGATTTTCTGCTGATCCAAATTGTTATCCCTTTTGTTCTCTTCTCTGACGGCTTCGCAAGAAGCCAGAAAACGCCGTTTTTCGTCATTCCGGCGCAAGTTGGAATCCAGGAAAACCATCATTTCTGGACCCCGGCTTGCGCCGGGGTGACGGCTTTGGAGAAGCGCCACAGATGGCCGTTTTTCATCAACCTGCTAAAGAAGACCGGTCTCTTTGAGATACGACATGGATTGCTGGCCAATGTTCGTCACCTGGCTCAGAGCCCTGGACAGATGAATCAGAGCCTCCTCCCCTATCCCCGAATCAAACATCACGAGCGCCTTGTTCAAAAAGCGTTCAACCTCGTTCCACTCCTCGTGCCCTGTGACCACTTTGGCCAGACCGACTTCGTGACCCAGCATACTCAGATCCATGTAGATGATTCTTGATGCTCCGCGTTTCTCGTCTTCCGGCAAGTTCTTGAGAAGTTCGAGACTTCCGGCGATCATGATCAGTCCTGTCTTGATCTTCTCGCTCTGAGAAAAAGCCATGATGGCTTCACTGGATTTCATTTCAGTGCTGCGACCTCACGTGTTCGAGAAATCGTGAGCGAGGGAAACAATCCCGCCCGGCGAGCGGCCTGGAGTTACATATAGCAAGCCTTGATCATCTCGCACACTTCCTGAAAAGCGTCCGTCAAGCGCAAGATCCCGACAATTTCCTTGCCCCTCTTGGTGACCAGCAAAGACTGGTGATGCCCCACCACAAGTTGGTGAAGCGCCTGATCCAGGGTGGCCTCCTCCGGGACGTATTCCCCTTCCGTGGGCCTGTACATGACGTCTTTCACTTTGATGTGGGGGGATCTTCTGCAAAGGTCTTCCAGCGGTTTTTGCCACAGGTCGTATTTGTCCACCATGGACTTGATGAAATCCGTGCTAAAGCCTGTGTGGGAGATTCCCTTAAAGTCACCCATTTTCTTGTAGCCTGCTTCAAGTCCCTTGATCACATCAAGCTGACTGAGTTTGCCCACCACACGCCCCCCATTGTCGAGGACAAGAATCGCCCGGTGCTTGTAGGCGTCCTGCCGAAATTTCTTCTGCGCTTCTTCCAGGGCTAGCACGGCTGCATAGAGGCTGGCGTCTTCGTTCACCGTGGCGTACTCCGCAAGGGGCACCATCAGATCTTTCACTTTCCTGCTCTTCATTACTCAGCCCTCCTGTATCTTTCCTGACCGCTGAATCCCTTCCCCATGAGCCCGTAAATTCGGCCCTCTCCGGCCGGCTTTCGGCCTCCACAAAGGCCCGTTGATCCCCGGCTGTCCTGCAACGCTTCAGGGAAGGAAGGGAATGGCGTATCGAAGGGACTATAGGGAAAAGGTGCCGGAGTGTCAAGCGGCAGAACGGTTACTCAGGCTTGAAAGACCTTCCCAATCCCGCAGGAGCGGAGCCGCTCAAGATTCTCACCATACCACGAAGCCATGGGGATCCCCTGCTTGACGTTCTTGCGGAGCTCCGTTGTGCAAGGTGCATGACGATCAGGGTGAAGATCATCAGAGGGAAAGGAGCAACCTGGAACACTTGGGCTGGCACGGAAGGCCACCAGCCCTGGAAATGAATTCCCATGATCTGGAGGAAACCGAAGAGGTAGGCTCCCAGAGCGGTTTTGACGGGGTGCCAGCCTCCAAAGATGACAATCGCCAAGGCGATCCACCCCGTCCCTTCGGCACCCTGAGGCCGGCCCCAGCCGGTTTTAGTGCACAAAGAGAAGGTGGCCCCTGCGAGGCCCACCAGGAGGCCTCCGACCACAGTGTACCAGAACTGAATCGCTCGCGTGTTTGTGCCTCTGGCATAGGCCGCTTCCGGGTGCTCCCCAATGGCCCGGAGGCGAAGCCCCATGGGTGTTTTGTACAAGTACCACCAGACAAAAGGAATCAGAAGCAGGCTCAGGTAGGCGGGAAGACTTTGATGGAAGAAAATAGGACCTAGAACAGGAAGATCCTGAAGCCATGGGACGGGAATCGTGCCGGCCTGAGGGCCATAAAGCCTCGCATAGGGGTTCCCAAGGAAATAGGCAAGGTCCCTGGCCGTCAGGGTGAGAACAAACCCGACAGCCACCTGAGACTGGCCGAGGAAGACGCTGAAAAGCCCCACCACCGCAGCCATCATGGCCCCCACAAGGGCGCCGCCCGCAAATCCGAGAAAAAGGTTGTGGCTTTGATAGGCGATGACAAAGGCGACCATGGCGCTCAACAGAATGGAGCCGTCGAGGCTCAGATTGATGACCCCTCCTTTTTCCGAAAGGGTTTCTCCCAGAACGGCCAGAACAATCGGCGCAGCGCCGGCCACAATGGAAGCGAGGAGAACGGTGAGGTCAAGGTCGCTCATTTTCTCAATGCATACACCAAAAGGGTTGTGAGCACCAAGGCTCCCTGGATGATCCCGCTCAATGAAGAATCCAGTTTCAACACGATGGGGAGCTGTATGCTCCCTACATTCAGACACGCAAAAAAGAAGGCAATCCACGGCGATCCCCAGACTCGATAGCTGGCAAGCATCACCACCAGGAGCGCAAGATAGCCGTAATTGCTGGAGATGACAGGGATGAGACGGTGATAGACTCCAGCGACCTGGAAAGCCCCGGCCAGACCCGCGCACCCTCCAGCAAGCCCCATGGCAATGACAAAATAGGCGTTCGGGTTCAGGCCATGGAGATACGCCGCCCTTGGATTGCTCCCAATCCCTTTCAGGGCAAGCCCCAGCCTGGTGCGGTTGAGCACCCAGGCGGCAACCACGAGCGCCAGCACCGTGAGCACCAGGCCGGCCGGTGAAAGCCTTGCGGACAGGATCGTCGGCAGCCACAGGGATTCGGGGAACAGTTCTGTCCCGCTCATGGAACCGACGCCGGGCCGCTTCCACGGTCCGAAGATGAGCCAGAGCGTGATTCCCTGGGCTACGAAATTGAGTCCCAGACCGCCGAAGATCTCGTTGACGCCGCCCCTTGTCTTGAGGAAACCGGCCAGGATCGCCCAGAGGCTCCCTCCCAGCATCCCTCCTGCGAATGCCATCACAATCATCAGGGAGGGGGACCCGCTCTCCAAGCCGAATCTGAGCACGGCGGTAGAGGCGATGGCACCGGCCACCACCTGGCCTTCCACACCGATGTTCCACAACCCGATGCGAAAGCTGTAGAGAAGCCCACAGGCGCACAAGGTGAGAGGGATCCAAACCATCAACACCTGTGCCAACTTGCTCCATGAGCCAAGAGCGCCCACAAAGAGATGATAGAAGGCAGGCCAGGGAGGAGCGCCTGCAACCAGGAGCACAAGGCTGGTGAGACAAAAAGCTCCCCCTGCGATGAAGAAGCCTCTTGTGAAAAGCTCTCTGGGAAGGCTGTTTTCCGTAAACAAGCGCATGGCTATCCTTTGCCTGCGATGGCCTTCGCAAGCTCCTCCATGGTCGTATCGCAAGTCCTCACGTCCTTCACCACGACCCCATTGAAAAACACAAGGACGCGACCGGCCATTTGAAAGATCTCGTCCAGCTCTGCAGAAGAGAAAACAATGCTCGTTCCTTCAACCGCATAGGCCATGAGCTTTCCCCACACCCACTGGACCGAATCCATATCAAGGCCCCGCGTGGGGTGCTCCAGAAGAAGGAGCAAAGGATTGGTTGGAAGAAGGGCAAGCAGGAGTCGCTGCTGATTTCCCCCGGACAGGGATTCCGCCGCGGAAAGAGGCGTTCCTCTGATCCTGAATCGCTCGATCCCTTGCTCGGCCCTCTCCCGGGCTTTCGGCCAGTGGATCATCATCCCTTGTTCCTGTTGAAGAGCGAAGTGCTCCGTGATGGTCAAGCCGGGCATCAAGCCTTCTTCAAGCCGGCCCGCCGGCAAGAACGTGACCCTTCTGGCTCTGTAGGCATGATGATCCTTGCCCGTCATGTCCTCCTCGGCCACCTTGATCTTTCCCGTTTCAGGTTTCTCGAGCCCTGCGGCCAGACGCAAAAACAGGCCCTGCCCGCTCCCCTCCAACCCCGCCAGCCCGACCACTTCTCCCCGCCGGACAGCTAAGCGGCACGGCATCAAACCGGCTCTTCCCCCCGAGGCGGACACTCCATCCATGGCCAGAGTCACGACTCCCTTCTCTGTCCGTCTTTCGAAACAGGGAGGCGGGGGAAGTTCGTTTCCGAACATCCACGCCAAAAGCTTTCCGCTCTCAAAAGGCAGGCCCATATCCCCTTCCACCTTCCCTCGCCGCAAAACCGTGATCCGGTCACAAAGGGCCTCCACATCTTCGAGTTTGTGAGAAACGAGGAGGATGGTTTTTCCTTCCTCGGCGAGTTTCCGGAGAGCCCTGAAAAGGGCTTGTTTTTGAAGGCTCGATATCCCTGTGGTGGGTTCGTCCAGAATCAACACTTCCACACCCAGGGCCAGAAGCCTGACCAGTTCAAGCTGCTGCCGCTCGCCCACCGTGAGGCGCTGCACCGCTGACTCGGGGTCGAGATGAAAGCCAAAATGATCGGCCATTTCCCTGAGACGTTGGCGGTAGGCCTCCTCTCTTGAAACGATTCCACAGTCAAGTCCCATCCGGAAGTTCTCCAGTATTGTGAGCGGCGGAAAATCAAGGGGATCCTGGTAGAGCATGCCGATGCCCATGCGAGTCGCCTGGGAAGGACGATCGTACACCACGGGTCGGCCATTGAGAAGGATGGTGCCTGAGGTCTTGACCGTGTAACCTGCAAGAACTTTCATGAGGGTGCTTTTGCCGGCACCGTTTTCACCCAGGATGCCGTGGATGGAGCCCTCAGAGATTTCAAGGTCGATCCCATCGTTGGCATTCACCTTGCCATACTCTTTGCGAATGTCCCTGAGCGCAATCCTCATGAGATTCTTTTTGAAAGGCGGGATGAACCGCTCAGTTGCCGGTATTCCCGCCTGCCGGTCGTCGGGCAGGTCCCGGCAACTGAGCGACGCTTTCTCTGTGCCCTCGGTGCCTCTGTGGTGAAGTCTTACTTCTTCGCTTTGCTCTCCCCGGCCATTCCTTTCAGGAGCTGTTCCATGTACCAGATCTGCTTGTCCGTTGCCACTTCCCCTGCTTTCAGGAAAGGCTTTCCGTCCTGGTAATCCAGGGGCCCCTTGAAGAGCTGGACCTTTCCGCTTCCCAGGTCCTTGACAAAGGTATCCAGCGAAGCCTGTGCGGTTTTTGAAAGGGCCCCTCCTGCAAGGAATCCTACGGCACTCGTGTCGGGATTGTTGATATCCTTCCAGTCCGGCCCGTTCCAGAGCCACTCCTGCTTGAATTTCCCCGCCATGGCCTCCTTGATAAAATGAACGTAGGCAGGCCCCCAGTTGAAATACGGGACACCCAGGCAGGCGTCCATGGCGCCCTCGCACGCTCCCTTGTAGTCATACGGAATGGCCCAAACCTGCTTTTTCTCCTGCCTCTTTTGCCGCGCGACCACCAGAGCTTCCGTGGTGTCAATGCCCGAAATCACGACATCGTAGCCCGTGTTGAAGTAGTTCTGCGCCACCTGGGTGGGATCGGCCGTGACGCCGGGGATATTGAACCAGAACCCGATCCACGTCACCTGGAAGGCAAGGGCCTTGGGGTCCTTCTTCAGCACGTTCTCCCACGCGTAACGCGCACCGAGATAAGCGGAAGCAGCGAGCCTTCTGGTTTCTTCGTTGATCAGAGGGCCGAGGTAGCCGATCTTTCCGGTCTGGGTGGTGAGAGCCGCTGCAAACCCGGCGATCATTTTACCGTATTCCATGCGCCCCATGACATTGGCCAAGTTCTTCGACGCCTTGCCGGCGAGGACATCGTCCCCGGACACGTGGAG
>Ga0210105_1000159_pt1 | contig 10347 bp, 8 predicted proteins | sample RushSE_TuleC_D2_FD_185569 | JGI IMG/M metagenome (GOLD analysis project Ga0210105, IMG submission 185569) | Wetland microbial communities from San Francisco Bay, California, USA, that impact long-term carbon sequestration - RushSE_TuleC_D2 (SPAdes) | ecosystem: Environmental > Aquatic > Marine >... | reverse complement strand
CTTGTCTATTTTAAAGTCAACAACTGTTTCACCCCGGAGATGAACACTGCGATTGAGAGCGGTATCGAGACCACTTTCACTTTTCTTGTCCAACTCTTTGAAAAGAGGGACCTGATCTGGGACAAGAAGATTGCCGATCTGGAAGTCAGTCACAGCATCAAGTATGACAGCCTGAAAAAAATCTACTCCGTAAGGTTTTCGGAAGACAACAATAGGGAAGTCACTGCGAGGAACTTCGAAGAAGCCAAGAAGCTGATGGCAGAGATCGTGGCCCTCAAGGTCCTTCCGATGCATCAACTGAAAAAGGGCAAACGCTATCAACTGCAGATGATGGCCCAGCTGGACAAGATCAGGCTCCCCTTTTACCTTCACTACGTGCTCTTTTTCTTGTCCCTCTGGGATTTTGAAACCGACTGGTACGCTGTGGACTTCAGGTATTAGGATTCATGAAGACATATCTTGAAGCTGAAAAAGAGGACTCCAGGAGGCGGCGAAGAGAACGTTACATCATCGCCTTTCTGGTCGTCCTGATCCCCTTCATCACCTACCTGGGGATAAAAGTTCTTGATCTCGGACTGGACCTTCCCATCTCCAACAGCATCCTTGTTTTCGTCCTCATTGACATCAACGTCATTTTGCTTCTCTTGCTGATCTATTTGACCACGAGGAACCTGGTCAAGCTGGTCTTCGAAAGAAGGAAGAAAATCATGGGGGCCAAACTGAGGACGAAGCTGGTCGTGGCCTTCATCACTTTGTCGCTCCTGCCCACCGTCATTTTGTTTTTCGTTTCGGTCCAGTTCATTTCAACCTCCATTGAGTACTGGTTCAAGATTCCCATGGAGAGGTCTCTGAGGAGCTCCCTCGAGGTTGGACAAAGTTTTTACAGCCGTGCGGTTGATGAACTGCTGTTCCACGGGAACACTCTGGGCCGCCTCATCAGCTACCACGGTTACACCCTCGTCTCACGCAACGAGGAGGTGGACAAACTCATCAGAGAGAAACGGGTAGAATATCAGTTGGCCGCCGTCCGGGTGTTTTCCCAGAACATGCAGCAGCGGGCGGTCTCTCAGGACGAGAAACTCGACCTGAGCCCTTTCAAGGGGCCCGGGGCCGATATCTTGAGGAAAAGCTTCGAAAAAGGAACTGACGCAAATGAAATCCAGACTTCCTCGTACGGCCAGCTGGTCAGCGGAATCGTCCCCATATTCTCCAGAACCGAATCCAAGGCGGTTGTTGGGCTTGTGGTGATGCAGAAATTCATTCCAGGAGATCTCGTCAACCGGCTCAACGAACTTCCCAGCGGACTCGACGAATTCAAGCAGTTCAAACTGCTCAAGAGGCCGATCAAGGCCATCCACCTCATCACCCTATCCATCGTGACTCTGCTGATCATTTTCGCCTCCGTGTGGTTCGGCCTTTATCTTTCCAGGGGAATTACCGTGCCCATTCAGGAGTTAGCGGAGGGAACCCATCGCATTGCGTCAGGCGACTACGATGTCTTTATTGACCTTCACTCAGAGGACGAAATCGGAGTGCTGGTCAACTCCTTCAACCAGATGACGATGGACCTCAAGAACAGCAAAATGCAACTGGAGGAAACATACAGGGAACTCCTCCGGAGCAACGTGGAACTTGAGCAGCGGCGGCTCAATATGGAGATCGTCTTTGCCAATGTCGCTGCAGGAGTCATCTCGGCCGATGCGGAGGGTAGAATTCTGACGTTCAACAAGTCGGCGGAAAAGATGCTCAACCTCAAGGCTGAGACGGTCATCGGCCGGGACTACAAAGATGCCCTCAATCGGGATCATCTCAAAATCATCACCGAGTTCTTTCAGGATCGGTATCTGGTAAGGAAAGGCTCCTTCAAGCGGCAGATCACCCTCACCGTAGAAAACAGGACCCTTCCCCTGCTCGTTTCTCTAAATGTTCTGAGAGATGACAAGGGCAAATCGCTCGGCGTGGTGGCCGTTCTTGAAGATCTGACTGAAATCGAGAAAGCGCAGAGAATGGCGGCCTGGCGAGAGGTGGCCCGGCGGATCGCTCATGAAGTCAAGAATCCTCTCACGCCCATTCAGCTTTCCGCGCAGAGGCTCAAGAGAAGGTATGGGGCGACCCTGTCCAAGGAGGACAGCAAAGTTTTCGAGGAGTGCACGAACATGATTGTCGATCAGGTGGAGGGATTGAAGCGCCTGGTCAACGAATTTTCAAGCTACGCGCGCCTCCCTGCGCCGAACCTGAGCCTGAACAACATCAAGCAGATTATCCAGGAGTCGGTGAACGTTTACAAAGAGGCCCAGAAAGCGGTCACCATCGTGTTTCACGATGCCGCAGAGGTGCCTGAGATCAGAGCGGACCGGGAACAGATGAAACGGGTCATGATCAATCTCCTCGATAATGCCCTGGACGCCATTGACGGGAAGGGCCGAATCACCATTGAGCTCACTTATGACCGGGACCTGCAAGTCGTGACGATTGAGGTTGCGGACAACGGCAAAGGAATTCCTCCTGAGCACAAGGCCAGGGTGTTTGAGCCTTACTTTTCCACGAAGAAGCATGGCACCGGACTCGGGCTTGCTATTGTCAACAACATCATCAATGACCACCACGGTTCCATCCGGGTTCAAGATGAAGAGCCTCAGGGCACGCGGTTCATCATTGAACTTCCCGTGAAAGTTTAACCCGATGATGGCCTTAGACTGACACAGAAGGCTCTCTATGACCGACTGGCCGAAGGTTTATGAAGAAAGAACTCTTTCTCCAGAGATGATTCCTCTCGCAGGTCTATCCTATCTGTATGGCCTCGCCGTCAGGATCCGGGTCAAGATCTACGAAAAAAAAGAGAAGCGCGCGCTACCGGGATTCGTGCTGAGCATCGGAAACTTGACTGTCGGTGGAACGGGCAAGACTCCCGCAGCGGCCATGATCGCGCATTGGGCACTCAAGGAAGGGTACCATCCCGCGATTTTGTCCAGGGGTTACGGCGGCAAGCATGGGGGCAAGACCTTCGAGGTATCGGACGGACAACATCTCTTCGGCACTCCCGCGGAGGCAGGCGATGAGCCTTACCTGCTGGCGAGGCATCTTCCAGGGGTCCCGGTGATCCTGTCCAAGGCTCGCTTTGAAGCAGGTCTCGTGGCTCGTGAGCGGCACGGCTCGAACTTTTTCATCCTGGACGATGGATTTCAACACATCGGCCTCAAGAGAGACCTCGACCTTGTTTTGCTGGATGCGACCAGCCCATTCGGCAACATGCACCTTCTCCCCCGTGGCCCATTGAGGGAACCGGTGGATCACCTGAGGAGGGCCGATGTCTTCATCCTCACGAGGACCGGCTCCGGGACCAACCTCATCATGATGAACTTCCTCAAGAAGAAGTTCGGGGCCAAGCCCACGTTCCAGAGCGAACATGCGCCGGAGCGTCTTGTCCTTCCAAACCTTGGCCACACCCATGCTCCGGATTTCATCCGAGGGAAACGGGTTGTGGGTTTTGCAGGAATCGCAAAACCTGAGGTCTTCAGAGATACGCTCCTTAAGCTCGGCGCCGAGGTTGCCGTCTTTAAGGGCTTTAGAGACCACCATGTCTTCCTTCGACCGGAGCTCCGGGAATTGGTCGCCGAAAGGCACAGGCTCCACGCCGATCTCATTGTCACCACCGAGAAGGACTATGTGCGCCTCGGGCAACTGGCTCCGACGGATGACCACCTCGGTTATCTCACGGTGCGGTTTCAGATGATCTCAGGGGCTGAGACTTTTTTTGACATGATCAGAGGGAAAGCCAAGGAAGCATGCTTAACGTCCTAGCCTACAGACCCCCATGGCCTTTTCCTGTGACTATTTCAAAAAGCTAAACTATTACCATCGGTTGATGCAAAGATGAACAAGGTTCGAGGGGCTTTGCCCATAGAGAAATCAACGATCCACAGAATCCTCATTCGGGCCACGAATTGGGTGGGGGATGCCGTGATGAGTATGCCCGCTTTTGAAGCGGTGAGGGAGAACTTCCCGGAATCCCATATCACGGTCCTTGCTAGACCCTGGGTGGTTCCTCTTTACGAAAGCCATCCGGCGGTAAACTCAGTGATTCCATACCGAAGAGGATACGGGGTCTTGAAAGACGCTTCTGAATTCCTTCGAGTCGTTCGAGTCATCCGCGCTCTCCACTCTGACATGGCCGTGCTTTTTCAGAACGCCTTCGAGGCCGCTCTCATCGCACGCCTGGGTGGAATCAAAATCCGAGTCGGGTACAATACAGACGGAAGAGGGTTTCTCCTGTCCCATTCCGTTGTGAGAGGCACAGAGGTGCTCAAACTCCATCAAGTCGAATACTACCTCACTTTTCTAAGGGCTCTCGGCTGGGAGGCACCGACCAGGGATCCGGTGTTGAGAGCCGACCCCGAGGCCGTCGCCCGCGTCACAGCCCTCCTCTCCTCCAAGGGAATCAAGGATCAGGATTTGCTCCTTGGCATCAGTCCCGGCGCAGCCTATGGCCCTGCAAAGCGATGGCCTGTTGAACGGTTCGCCACCATTGGGGATCAAGCGATCAAAGAGTGGGGAGCCAAGGTGGTGGTCATAGGCACGGAAAAGGACAAAGACCTTGGAGAAACCCTGATCTCTGCAACCGCCCCCGGGGCGGTCAATTGCTGCGGCCTGACCGGGTTGGGAGAGGCGTTGGCACTCATCAAACGCTGCCAATTGTTCGTCAGCAATGACTCAGGGTTGATGCACGCGGCAGCCGCACTGAATGTGCCCACGGTTGCCATATTTGGGTCCACAGACCCAGTCGCCACCGGGCCTCGCGGCAAGAGTGCGAGGGTTGTGAAGCAGGACATGGAGTGCTCACCCTGCTTGAAGCCGGAATGCCCGGTTGGATATCGGTGTCTTCTTTCCGTGCAGGCGAACGATGTGTGGAGGGCCATGGAAAAGCTTAGAGCGGAGAGCTTAGAGCAAGGAGCCTAGAGCGAAGAGCAGGGGGCACAGAGCAGAGAGCAAAAGAAGAAAGGACTACATGCGAAGAGGAATGCCAACTGGATTCTTGATTCTGGATGTTCTATACTTATGATTTAGGTCTTGTGACTTGTCACGTCTTGCTGCTTGGGAGATGAAAGAGGGATGAGAAAACCTGCAGTCTTCATCGATCGGGATGGGACCATCAATGAGCAGATGGGTTACATCAACCACGTGAGCCGGTTCAGAATTCTTCCCAGGGTGCCTCAGGCCATAAGGATGCTCAACCGTCACGGGTTTCTCGTGCTTGTGGTCTCCAATCAGTCCGGAGTGGCCAGGGGCTATTACCCCTTGGATCTTGTGAAGACTCTTCACCACCTCATGGTCACCCGGATGAGAGAAAAGCAGGGAAACATTGACGGGGTCTTTTTCTGTCCCCATCACCCAGCAGGGTCTGTTCCGGGATTCTCCCATGACTGCGATTGCAGAAAACCCAAGACCGGTCTCATCGAACAGGCATGCAAATCCTTTGAAATCGATCTCCAGCGATCCTTTGTCGTCGGAGACATGTGCACCGACATCGAACTGGCTCATCGGGCCGGACTCAAGGGCGTCCTGGTCAAAACAGGTTACGGGCTTGGAGAGATCGAGTATCTTCTGCCACACAAAACCGCGAAGCCCGTGCACATTGCCGACGATCTTCTGGATGCCGTCCGCTGGATCGTCCGGAGTGGCGATGGAGATCAACCCTTATGAAAAAATTATTAATTGGCAACAGGATAGCTTTTTGAAATAGTCCCTGGGAAAGGCCATCCATTTCAAAAAGCTATATTGTTACCTTCATTGGAGGAGAGACCCTATGGCCATCAGTAAAGAGCTTCTTGACATTCTGGCTTGCCCAAAATGCAAAGGGGACATCTATCTGAACGAGTCCGGAAACGGGCTCATCTGCGACAAGTGCAAACTGCTTTACGAGATCAGGGACGACATCCCCATCATGCTGATTGACGAGGCGAAACCTCTGCCCTGATCCTGGGCTACCCTTGATGAGAGGACCCTAAAACAAAACCTCCCGAAAGCCAACGGAAGGAGTTGAGACATGACATATGAGAAAGTGGCACTGATTTTCCCGGGGCAAGGATCCCAGTATGTGGGAATGGGAAAGGAATTCTATGACCGGTTCAAACTGGTCAGGGACATCTATGATGAAGCCGGTTCAGTGTTGGGGTATGACATTGCCGAGAAGTGCTTTAAGAAGCCGATTCCAGGCACCAGCATTATTCACAAGCCCGACCTCGACAGGACCATTTACACTCAGCCCGCAGTTATGGTCACAGGCTATGCCTGTTACCGGATCTTTGAAGAAATGTGCAAGGAAATCGGGGTTCACCCGAATGTCTGCTTCCTTGCCGGTCACAGTCTCGGGGAATACACGGCGCTCCTCGTGGCCGGGGCCATGGATTTCAGAACCTGCACGGATTTGGTGAACAAAAGAGCAACCTGCATCACGGAGTTCAGCGAAGCTTATCCGCACGCCGCGCTCATGGCGATCGTGAACAAGGGAGGCGAACTCGAACAAAGCCGAATGGAATCCCTCACGAAAGAGGCCCAAGCCTATATCGCGCTCAACAACACCAAGAATCAGCTGGTCGTGGGCGGGTTCAAAAAGAACCTGGAGGAGCTCTCCAAGACCCTCAAAAAGGAAAACCTGTTCTCCACGATTCTGAAAGTGGAAGGGCCTTTTCACACCCCTTTGATGAAACCTGCCGCAGATCGATTCAAAAAGGATCTCGCGGCAAGCCAGATCTACATCGCCAACAAACCGGTGATCGCCAATGTCTCCGCTGAAGCCATTGTTGACCCCCTTCACATTCGTAAAGAGCTCTACGAGCAGATTTACACCTGTGTGGACTGGCGCCGCGGGGCCGAAAGAATGGTTGAAAATGGGGCCGACCTTTTCATTGAAATCGGCCCCAAGAAGGTCCTGAGCGGCATGATCAAGAGCATCGCGCCCGACATCGCCACGCTCAACGTTGAGGATGTGGAATCCCTTGAGAGCACGATAAAAGAACTCGGCGCACCGCAAGAGAGCTGAACAAAGAAATAATGCAATATTGGGATGATGGAATAATGGGAGAAAGGGGACCGGCATCCAGACGCATGGAGCTTGAAGGCCGTTAGGGCAGCGGCAGGCAGGTCGGCTGATTCGTTGACGAGTCAATGGGGCAAAGCACAAACAGGGTCATCCTCACGGACGTCACGCTGAGGGAGTACGGACAAAACGTTCCCTCACACTCTCTTCACATTTTTACGCCGCAAATCAGGATCGAGATCGCTCAAAGGATCATCCGTTTAGGGTTCGAAAGCCTTGAAGTCTTCTCTTGCGTTCATCCCCGCGTCGCCCCGGCCATGAGCGAGAGCGCGATCAAGGCCATCGGCCGCGGTATCGGCCGGATCGGGCCCTGCAACATCATCACTCTTGTTCCCAACCAAGCCGGCTACCACAACTTTCTCGCCTGCGGGCTTGGTCCTGACGGTTACAACCACGCCGTAGGCGTCTTCTTCTCTGCCGTGGAGGCCCACAACCTTCTCAACCTGGGAAGCTCCATCCAGGAGACTCTCCAGGAGATCAGGACGGTCTCCAAAGATGCCGCTTCGGACGGAGCGAGGCTCGTTGCTTACATCTCGGCTGCTTTCGGATTCCGAGCACCTGAAACGGGGAATGTCCTCAGAGCGGAGGCCAAAGACATCGCCGGGTACCTGGATCTTCTCTTCGACCTGGGCGCATCGGTCGTAACCCTGTCCGACCTCCAGGGAGTTGCGGATGAGCAATACACGCGTAAGCTTCTTGAAGACACTCTGAGCATCAGAAAAGGAAGGGACATGGCAAGAATCGGATATCACCCCCACCATGTGTCCGCTCAACAAGCCCTGGCCAACACCCTGGCGGCCTATGAAGTCGGCATCAGGCGCTTCGATGCTTCCCTTGGGGGGACAGGAGGGTGCGTGACGGGCGCACCAGGAAACCAGCCGACTGAAGCGCTGGTTAGGTTCTTCGAGGAGAAAGGAATACAAACCGGGCTGAACCACGAGGAGGTCTCAGCCCTGGCACACTTTGTTGAAAAGGAACTCTACCGCAAAATTGTTCTTCCGGTCAGAACGTCTCTGTGAAATCCTCCCTGTCAGCCTGTTCCGTCCATCCCCCTCTCACGATTTCCGTTTCAGCATTTCCGGCGGAACAACGGCTTTTGAAGGCCATCCTTCCGGAATGACCTGATCCGGTCTCTCTTTCAGCTTGGCCTTGAGCCCTGGTAGCCCTGCCCTCTTGAACTCCTCTCTCGGCTCTTTGGGAATCCTGCCGTTCAGAATGGCCTCTGACCGAAGCCGCCGGCCGATGGTCCTCTCCATGAGGGTGCCCAGCTCCAGGATCCGATCCACGTTGATGCCGCAAAGATCAATACCCATCTCGTCCAGCATCACGCACATGTCTTCAAAAGTGGCCAGGCCGACCACGTTCGGGTCCTTGTAGTAATAGGAACCGGTGCCCGGCACAGGGACCCGGTCCAGAAAATTGGCCGGTTGACCGCCCAGTCCGCCCAGCGTCCCTTCGAAGATGTCTATCCCCGCTTGGAGAGCCGCGAGAACATTGGCCAGCCCCCAGCCTCGAGTGACATGAAAGTGGCCGATGTGAAGATCCGGGTTGGGAATCTCGTCCAAGATCATCGAGTAGTAGCGGTAGACCTGATTCGGAGGAGCGGACCCGTCGTGATCCGCGTGCTCGATGTCATCCGCCCCGATGCTCAGCCACCGCTTCGTGAACTCCGCGGCGTCCTCGAACCGGGTCGGCCCGGAAATGGGGCTCCCCCAGATGGTGCTGACCGTCCCGCACATTTTGATACCCGCCTCTTTGCATTTCTTGATGCATCGTTCCGCCTCTTTCCAGTACTCGGGCAGGGTGGTGCCGCTGTTGGCGAAGTGGTGCTGCTCGTCGGTGGAGACCATCATCAGGACACGGTCCGGACCGATTCCCTGCTGCTTCAGTTTGATGGCCCTGTCAACGCCGGTCTCACGAATGGTCACCGCCGTCCATTCGATGTCCTCCGGTTTGATGCCTTTGCCGGCCAGCCTCTTGACGAAGAACGGGTCCCTCACTCCCTTGAGCACTTCGTCCGCGTCTTTGAACTGGGGCATGATTCTCGGATTGCCGAGATTGGTGACTTCAAGCCTTTTCACCCCTGCCAGGGCAAGCTCCTGCAAGTAGTAGATCTTGGCCTCTGTGGGGATCCAGCTCTCTTCGTGCTGGAAACCGTCGCGCACCGTGATGTCCCCGAGTCTCACCTTCTTCGGCATCCGGGGATGGACTTTGAACAAATCGTACTCGCTCATCTTGCTTCTCCCTCAGAAGTATTTTTGATTTTAGATTTGCGATTTCAGATTTTAAGCTCTTGAGCTCATGGGCTTGAATTTCCAAATCGCAAATCGGCAATCAGAAATCGAAAATTCTTTATCCTTTGATCGATCTGGGCAGCAACATCTGGTGCTGCGGGCAGATCGTGTCCGGGTTCTGATAGCAACTTCGGGCAAAGGCGACAAAGTAATCCCTGACCTTCTTCATGGGCACGATCTCGTCCACCAGCCCTGCCTTTGCGCAGTAGATGGGCCTGGACTGGTCATAGTACTGCTGGACGAGGGCATTCATGGTCTCGATCACCGGCTCAAGGGGCTTACCCGAGTCCTTCTCCTTGACGAGGCGTCGCGCGAAAGAGGCGACCGCAGCGGTTTCCCCGTGCATGACGTAAATCTCGGTTGTCCCTACCCCCAGAGTAAACGCGTTGTTGCGGGTTGCCTGCGGCCCGCCCATGATGTAGTGGGCCGCAGCGGTTCCTTTTCTGAGAACCACGCACAGCATGGGAAGATGCGAGTCTTCAATCGAATAGATTAAAGACTGGCCCAGACCCAAAAGCTCAGCCGACTCGGCGATGTCTCCCACGTCAATCCCGCTCGTATCCTGGAACCAGATCATAGGGATCTTGTCCCGGCCGCAGAACATGACCATCTCGTTCATCTTGATCAGGCCTTCCCTGTAAAGCTTGCCGCCGATGCCCAGGTATTTTCCCTCGGCGTAACCAGGATAGTCCTTACCCAGGAATCCCTGGCGGTTGGCAATGACTCCCACGGCAAAACCGTCGATCCGTGCAACCCCGCAGTAGACCTCCTGTCCGTAGTCCGGTCGGTACTCCATGTGCTCGCTGGCGTCAAAAAGCCTGGCCAGGACCTGCTCGATGCTGTAGGTCCTTTTCTGGTTGAATGGAACCAGGTAGCTTAGTTCCTCTGAGGGGTACAGGGGGTCTGCAGGCTCCGCCACCCGGAAGGTGGAAGGATCGTACTGGGGCATGCCGGCCA
>Ga0210105_1000158_pt1 | contig 10390 bp, 12 predicted proteins | sample RushSE_TuleC_D2_FD_185569 | JGI IMG/M metagenome (GOLD analysis project Ga0210105, IMG submission 185569) | Wetland microbial communities from San Francisco Bay, California, USA, that impact long-term carbon sequestration - RushSE_TuleC_D2 (SPAdes) | ecosystem: Environmental > Aquatic > Marine >... | reverse complement strand
GTTGATCTTGAGCTTCGGTAAGCCGTCTTCATTGAGGACGATCTCGTAGCCATCTCCAACCTTGAACACGTAGATATCCGGGCTGATGTAAACGGTCTCCTCGTCACTGTATTGGCGGCCGGGCTTGGGCTCGAAGGTCGTGATAACGGAAACGGCATCGAGGACATCCTCCAGAGGCACGGACAGGCTCTTTGCCAGGAGCTCATATTTCTTGTTCTCAAGCTTGTCCATGTGATCGAGGATGATCTTTTCGATCAGAGTTCCGCCGAAATTCTGGAACCTTGCCTGGATGAGGAGGCATTCCCGGGTGTCTCTGGCCGCCACGCCGACGGGATCAAAGTTCTGCACAACGGAGAGGGCCTCCAGCACTTCTTCTGGAGGTCGCTGCGTCATCTGCGACAACTCATCGACCGAGACGGTCAAGTAACCGTCATCGTCGAGGTTCCCGATAATGTGAATCACGATTTCTTTTAAGGTTTCACTCACCCGAGTCATGTTGAGCTGCCAGATGAGGTGGGACTGAAGGTTGGGTTTGCTGGCAGTCACGTTTTCAAAGGAAGGCGCTTCCTTGGCTTCATAAGGGGACTCCGCCCATCCCTTGTTGTACTCCGAAAGATAACTTTCCCAATCCAGGTCTTCTCTTATCTTTTCCTGGGCATCCACTTGTGCAAGATCCGGTTCCGACTCCGCATCTTTTACAGACTCTTTCTCCTCATCACCGCCGTCGGAGGGGTGTTCTTCCAGTACGGGATTGGTCTCAAGCTCCGTGTGGACGGTCTCCAAGAGCTCCAACCTGGAGAGCTGAAGCAGTTTGATCGCCTGCTGCAGCTGAGGGGTCATGATCAGCTGCTGTGCGAGGGTGAGAGATTGTTTAAGCTGTAGTGCCATCGTTCAATGTCTTCAGAAAGCCATAGGCCCGAGGTTACATGCAGAACTCTTCGCCGAGATAGCAGCTTCGGGCGATTTTGCTCTTAAGGATCTTCTCCGGGTCACCGAACTCTACGGTGTGACCCTCGCTGATGATATAGGCGGAATCGCAAACTTTCAATGTTTCTCTCACGTTGTGGTCTGAGATAATGATTCCCATGCCGCGATCTCTCAGCTGTCTGACGATCTGGTGGATATCCTGAACCGCGAGGGGATCAATGCCGGCAAAGGGTTCATCAAGCAACATGAATCGAGGTTCCGTGATCAAGGCTCGGGTGATTTCCAGCCTGCGTCGTTCTCCACCGGAGAGGGAGGAGGCTTTTTGTTTGGCCAGATGGCTGATGTTCAGCTCCGAGAGAAGCACCCCGAGACGACGGTTCATCTGCTCTGCCGTGAGCCCCAGACTCTCAAGAATGGCCAGGAGATTCTCTTCCACCGTTAGCTTTCGAAACACAGAGGGTTCCTGGGCCAGATACGTGATCCCCTTCCTTGCCCTGATGTACACGGGATCTTCCGTAATATCCTGGCCGTCCATGAAGACCTTTCCCTGGTCAGGCCGCGTGAGCCCGATCACCATATAAAAGGTCGTTGTCTTCCCTGCACCGTTGGGCCCTAACAATCCTATGATTTCCCGCCTTTTCAGGATGAGGTCGATGCGATCGACAACCCTCTTCCCTCGGTAGGTCTTGACAAGGCCATGGGCCTCCAGTGTCTCGACAGGTTCCGCCAACGGCCATCACCTCTTCTCAGACCGCGGGGAGATCACAGCCCTCACCCTGGTGTCTCCAGATCCTTCCACAAGGCTCCGGTTTTCTTTCAAAAAGAGCGTCATCACCGTTCCTTCCAATACATCATCCCCCTGTTGGATTGTCGGTTTTCCTGTGAGAACCACTCGCTCCTCATCCCAGTAATAGGTGGCTTCCTCGGCGGTTGCCAGACCGCCGATCGCGCGGGTGATTTTGACATCGCCCTTGGCAACGATCTTCTCGATCTTCAAGCTCTGTTGCTGGGCAGACTCAGCGATTTTCTCGATCTTTTGGCTCTCCTTCTGGGTGGATTCCTTGCTTTTCTCCAAGTAGTAGATAACCATTTTCTGACACACGATGGTCCAGTCATCCCTCTTGGCCTCTACATTCCCGCTGAAGGTGACCATTTTGCGTTGATGATCAAACTCCAAGCTGTTGGAGTTGATCACAATGGGTTGCCCCTTATGATCCCCGAGGGCCTTCTTCAAGGTCTGGCCGCTTGCAGGGGCTTGAAACAGCAAGAAGCAACAGCTTAGGAAAAGAACGAAACGAGAGAAGATCATCATAGAATCGGGGGCTCTCCCTGGATCCGGGTGGTGACGTTCGACAGAATCTGCATCTTTTCCTTGCCAAGATCGAGAAAAAGCCCCTTGCCTTCAATAGAGAAAAAGGAACCTGAGATCTTAACCGCCTTGTCTGTTTCCAGATAACCCTCCTTGTGATGGTAGACGACCTGCTCGGTCGTGAACCGGTAGCCGTCCTCTGTCTGGCCGATCAGGTCTCCCTGCAAAACGAGCCGACCTGTCCGTTTGTCAAACTCCCCCTGCTTGCCCTCCAGCGTGACGTGAGGTCTATTTTCAGGTTCCAGGGTCACATGAAAGCCCAGAAACGTCACAAACTGCTGGTCCTTTGAAAGCTTTGCCTCGGAAGCATCGAGCACCCACTTGACCTTGTTAGCGGGATCGTCTTGAACATAGTGAATGTCTTTGAGCCGGATGCCCTCTTCGGATGGCTTGTCCTGAGCGGCTGTTCGCTCCCCAGGCTCCTTTCGAGCCTGGAAAAGATAGACCGTTACGGCTGCAAGGAGCAAACCCATAGCTACTAAGGGCCAGTGTTTTCTGAGGAATTTGTTCATTTTGCAATAATTATACCAAATGGCTCTTCACACTGTAAAGTCCAATTTTGCACCCTGTTTACTTTTCGAAATCATAACGAGGGACCTCCATGACCTCAACCACCAACATTCCATTTCAAAAAGCTAACGGGTCACCAGTTTTCCGCCTTTGCCGATCGAATAGGGCCACAGGTTCTTGGCTTTGAGGATGGTCTCACAGACTTCTCGCACCGCTCCCATGCCGCCCCTGTTGTTCGTTGAGAAAGCGGCTGCCGCCCGGATCTCTGGGACTGCATCCGCCACAGCAATCGCTATGCCCGCATGTTCGAAAAGAGGAAGATCCGGAAGATCATCGCCCACGCAGCAGACCTCCGGCTTCCCCAGCCCTCTCCTTCGAATCAGGTCGGCGCAAACCCCGGCCTTGTTCGTGACGCCCAGATGAACCTCGGCAATCCCCAGGTCTCTGGCCCGCAACTCTGCAGCTCCGGACTTTCGGCCGGAGATCAAGGCAACCTCGATCCCTGCTTGCATCAGCATTCTCAGCCCGTGGCCGTCCTTGGCATTAAAGTGCTTGGTCTCCTCGCCCCGATCGTTCATGATGATTCGGCAGTCTGTCAAGACGCCGTCGACGTCAAGAATGAGAAGTTTAACTTTTTGGAGGTCTTTCTGAGTCATCTTCGTTCCTTTCTCCACCGGTCAGCCCGTCCGGGGACCTTTCCCACCAAAGAGCGACCCCTGTGAAAAAGGTTCATCAGAGTGGAAAGAGACTACGGATTACTTTGAACCAACCGATGGATCTCTTTGAGCAGGGTCAGGAGAGGTCTTACCTGGTCGAGGGAAAGGGCGTTAGGTCCATCACAAAGAGCCGAGTCCGGGTCAGGATGGAGTTCCAGAAAAAGGCCGTCGGCTCCCGCGGCCACAGCCGCTTTGGAGAGGTGTTCCACGAACTCCCGCTGGCCTCCGGAGGAAGAGCCCCGTCCGCCCGGGAGCTGAACGCTGTGGGTCGCGTCAAAAACAACAGGGAAGCCAAAGGTCTTCATCACCGGGATAGACCGGATGTCTACAACCAGGTTGTTGTAACCAAAAGAGGTCCCTCGTTCCGTAAGGACGATACGATGATTGCCTGTGGAGAGGACCTTGGCGGCTGCTCCTTGGATGTCCCAGGGAGCGAGAAACTGACCTTTCTTGATGTTGACGGCCAAGCCTGTCCTGCCGGCAGCGAGGAGCAGATCCGTTTGCCGGCAAAGAAACGCAGGAATCTGAAGCATGTCCAGGACGGAAGAGGCCTTTCCGATTTCCCCTACACTGTGGACGTCGGAAAGAAGGGGCAATCCGACTTTCTCCTTGATCTTGCGAAGAATTTCCAGACCCCTGTCAATGCCCGGTCCTCGATAAGAATCTACGGAGGTTCGGTTGGCCTTATCGTAAGAGGCTTTGAAAATGACGGGGATCCCCAGCAATTCCTCTGTCTCCTTGAGAAAATCCGCTACGGTCAACGTCATGTCTTCACTCTCAACCACACAGGGCCCTGCAATGAGAAAGAAGGGGCCCTTCTCACGGATCACTATAGGACCTATGGTCACGGGATCTCTCATAAACGACTCAAAGGAATCTGACCGAATATGTAATCGAAAGGGTCTCGGAAAGTCAAGAAATCAGGCAAGGGAAAAGAACTTTTGCTTGTCACACTTGATGAAAGGGAATATAAATTACCTTTTGATTTTATGGATGCATTGCGGCGGAGGTCACAAGGTGGCTGTGAGAAGAGCGAGCAGAACCATCCAGGAGATCAACCAGCGGATCAAAGAGGGAACGGTTGTGGTCGTCACGGCTCAGGAGATGACCGAGATCGTGAAACGCAAGGGACCGGGGAAGGCCTTCAGAGAGGTGGATGTGGTGACGACCGGGACGTTTTCACCTATGTGTTCTTCCGGGGCGTTCATTAATTTCGGCCACACCAAGCCGACCACAAAAGCGGCCAAGGTGTGGCTGAACGATGTACCGGCTTACGCTGGAGTGGCTGCGGTAGACCTTTACATCGGTGCGACGGAACCTGCGGAGGACGACCCCCTCAATCGGGTTCACCCGGGGCAGTTCAAGTACGGAGGCGGGCATGTGCTCCACGATCTCGTTGAAGGAAAAACCGTGCGGTTGAGGGCAACGGCTTACGGCACGGACTGCTATCCGAATCGGAAGGTCAGCAAGAAGGTCAAGCTGTCCGACCTTCCCTATGCCGTGCTCCTGAACCCCCGGAATGCCTACCAGAACTACAACTGTGCGGTCAATTTGTCGAACAAGACCATTTACACGTACATGGGCGTTCTGAAACCGATGGCAGGCAACGCGAATTACGCGACTGCCGGCCAGTTGAGCCCGCTGCTGAATGATCCCTATTACCTGACGCTGGGCCTGGGGACGAGAATCTTCCTGGGGGGTGCGCAGGGATACATCATCGGCCCCGGAAGCCAGCACAAGCCGAATACCCCGAGAGGAGAGAACGGTGTTCCTCTCTCCCCTGCGGGCACCCTGATGGTGATGGGAAACTTGAAGGAGATGCACCCAAGGTGGCTGGCCGGAGTCAGCATGCTCGGGTACGGGTGTTCGGTGGCAATGGGGATTGGAGTTCCCATTCCGGTTTTGAATGAAGAGATCGCGCGTTTTACCGGAGTGTCGGACGAGGAGATTTTCACCCAGATTATCGATTATGGAAAGGATTATCCAAAGGGAGAGGGGGTGAGCCTCGGCCGGGTGAGCTACGCTGAGTTGAAGAGCGGGACGATCAAGTTCAGGGGGCGGGACGTTCATACTGTCCCCCTGTCTTCCCACACCAGAGCGCTCGAAATAGCCCATCTCTTGAAAGGATGGATTGAAAAAGGGGAATTCCTGCTTACTGAGCCGCAGGTCATGCTTCCCACGGTGGAGCGGTAGGTCGCAAGAGCCCCTTCTCTTCGATATTCAGCGTTCGTTTCAAAGCCAAGATGTCTGCAGAAGAGGTCTTGGCTTTTTCCTTTGTCTGTAAGAGCTCGGGGCTCCTGAGTGATTCCCTCCTTGACTCGTCAGATTGGGGCTTTAATTTCTCTATAAGAGTTTTATAAGAATTTCGGGGTCCTGCAAATGTTCGAGAATGTCCTGGTCATACTGGTTGTGTTGTGCGCCGTATTTTTCGTGCTGCGTCGATTCTACAAGACATTGTTCGGCCGATCGAGTTCCTGCGGGTGCGAATCAAAGGAACCTTGCCTTCCCGCGTGTGAGTCGAAGGGCGGTTGCAAAGGGTGTCTGTAACGTGCGGAGTTGAACGATGAAGAAGATCATCCGAATGAGAGAGATGGCCGATAATCAGGCCGGCACGATCAAAAAAGTATCCGCTACGGGCGAGATGGGGAGGAGACTCAGGGAAATGGGTCTCGTCCCTGACACGTTGATCCAGATTCAGGGTCGGGCGCCGCTGAAAGACCCGTGGCCGGTCGGCTCGGACGCCTGCTGGAAAGAATCACCGCGGCGAACGGTTTTGACTACAAGGTCAACATAGCCCTTGTGGGCGATTTTATTGCCAAGGAGGTCATTGTATCCACCTTGGGAACAGCCAATTCTCTGGGCTCCGTGGACCCCGAGGAGAGCGGTCTCCTCGCTGAAAAACTGAAGAGAGATTCGCGATGGACGCCGCTTCGGGCCTTCACTTTGATTTTGTTTACCATGCTTTACGTTCCATGCTTTGCAACGCTCGTGGTGATCCGCAAAGAGAGCTCTATGAAGTGGGTTGGCTTTTATGTTGCTTTTAATCTCATTGTGGCCTATGCAATAACCTTCGCAGTATATCAGGGCGGCAAAGCGCTAAGCCTTGGAGTTTGAGCGGTGCATAGCCCCACGGAGAGCTTCCGCTTGGGGCTGAAAAATGATGATCTCGTAAAAAGTCGGAAAAGCCCCTTTTCCGTCATTCCGGCGAAAGCCGGAATCCAGTTTATTCAAAGACCTGCAAAACACCTAGACTCCGGTTTTCACCGGAGTGACGACTTGTTAGAGGTCCGTGAAAAACATTTGGAGTGATTAAGAATGGACAGGATCCCCATTACAAAGGACGGTCTTGAAAAGCTCAAGGAAGAACTCGTTCGCTTGGAGAGAGTGGATCGGCCCACGAATATCCGGGCGATCGAAGAAGCCAGAGGCCACGGCGACCTGAGTGAAAACGCGGAATATCATGCGGCCAAAGAGAGACAATCGTTCATTGACGGAAGGATCAACGAACTCCGGGTGACCATCGGAAAGTCCGAGGTGATCGCGATGGATGACTCCCCGTCAGACCGCGTTGTTTTCGGCAGAACGGTTAAGCTGTGGGATATCAGCACGGAGCAGGAGATTCAGTATCAACTTCTCGGCCCCTATGAGTCGGATCCCGACAAGGGTAGAATCTCCGTGACCTCTCCTCTGGGGCAGGCGCTGATCGGCACGCGAGTGGGAGATGAAATCCGGGTGCGAACGCCGAAGGGAGTTCAGGAATTCGAAATCCTGGAAATCCGTTAGGAGGCCCTTATGGATTCGGTTCAAATAGAGAAGATGGTCACGGTGAAGTTTCACATGATGACCCATCTCACGGACGGGACCATTAAGGACCACCCGGAAGAAGAAATCACGTTTGTTTATGGGGTCGAGAGGCAGGTTCCCAGCCTCGAGCGAGCCTTGGACGGGTGTCATGTAGGCGATACAAAGAGCGTGATGATCCCGGCCGGTGAAATCTACGGGGAACATGATCCCCGCTTGATCGCTGAAATCCCCAGAAAAGGCCTTCTAAAGCAACGGCTTGTTGAGGGGCAGTATTATCGGCAAATGAAGAAAGGGAAACTGATCTCCTTCAAGGTTCTTGAAATTTTCCCGCACACGGTGCTGGCTGACTTCAATGATCCTCTTTCAGGCATCCAAGTATCCATGGAGTTTGAAGTGAAGGCCTTGAGGGAGGCTTCTCCTGAAGAAATAGAAACGGCTAGGGAAGCGCAGGTCAAGAGACGAATCGGTTGCGCTTGAAAGAGGAACAGGATGTCCTTGAGACTCTTTATCCACGGCCTTGAAAGCAACAATCAGGGGACCAAGGCCGTCTACTTCAGAAAGAATTTTCCGGGCATGCTCACCCCCAATTTTCCCGGCCCTCTGCAGGAACGGATGGCCAAGCTCCAAGCCATTCTATCAGGCCAGAGCGATATCCTCCTGGTGGGATCCAGTTTTGGGGGCCTCATGGCTTCGATTTTTACCATGGACCATGAGGCGAGGGTGAGGAGGCTCATCCTCCTTGCCCCTGCCATCAACTTGATGGAGTTCACACCCTATCGTGAAAGGAAACTCTCGATGCCGGTGACCCTCTATCACGGCCGGCAGGATGAGGTGATTTCCATAGAGGAGGTTCGGAAGGTGGCACGCCAGGTTTTTTCCAATCTCACCTTTCATGCCGTAGACGACGACCACTATCTCCACAAAACCTTTGAGACGATCGAATGGGGTACGTTGCTGTCCTGAGGTAACCCCTTCACACCCCCGCCACATCAGAGATGTTGAGTTCTAGCATCTTGAGGCTGGCCAAAACACGGCTGATGTTTCGGTAAAGCGCAGGGAAGTCCTCACCCATTTGCTTGAGTTCCTCAGCCGTCTTCTTCATGGACTGGATCTTGCGGTCGAGTTCTTTGAGATCTACTTTTTTCGCCATAACTCCTCCGTTTCACCCTCCCCCTATCCCTCTTCCATCAAAGGGAGAGGGGATGAAGCTCATCGTGCGCCGTGCACCGTCTAATGTTTTCCTCTAAGGTCCTTAAACCTTTTTGCCTTGACGTCGTATCGCGGGAGCGTGCCGTAGTCGTGAAACTCCAGATTGTACCCAAGGTTGGTTTTGAGCCTCAGCTGATCCTTGAGCTGGGCTTCGATTCTTTTGCGCTCGCCCTCCCGGCCCTTGAGAATCTCGATCTTCAGGGTGATGCGGTCAATGTCCCCTTGCTTGTCCACGATGACTTCGAATTCATCCGCGAGGCCATCCATGCCCCTCACCACTTCTTCGATCGCTGACGGTGCCAGGAGAACTCCTTTCACCTTGGTGATGTCATCCGCTCTCCCGACCACTCCTCCCTTGATCAATCGGAAACTTCTTCCGCAAGGGCAAGGTTCCGGAGCCCACTCGATGATGTCCTTGGAGTCAAAGCGAACGCAGGGTTGGGCCTGCCGGTCAAGGGCTGTGATGATCATCTTGCCCCTGCGGCCGGGTTCCTCAATGTACTCGCCGGTCTCCGTGTCCTGAATCTCGACGAGAAAAAAGGCTTCATTGACGTGAAGACCGCCGGACTGAGCCTCGCATTCGAAGCACCAGGCGCCGATCTCTGTGGCGCCGGCGTGATCATAAACCTTGGCCCCCCAGGCCTCTTCCATGCGTTTCTTGGTTGTGGGGATGCTGGCTCCGGGCTCCCCGGCACAGGTGATCTTCCGGATGGCAAGGGATCGTGGATCAATGCCCATCTTGCTCTTCGCGGTGTCGGCCATGCCGAGCACATAGGTGGGGGTGGCCATCATGGCGGTGCACTGGAGTTCCTGTATCTTGAGGATCCTAGCCTGGGTGTCCAGCACGCCACCCGGGACGACCTCCGCTCCGATCTTCTCTGCCGCGTAATGGCCGGCCCAGAACGCGACGAACACGTTGTACCCAAAGGGGAGGAAGACGCGGTCCTTGGGGCGGTAGCCCTGAGCCCAGAGGATGTAAGCCCAGCACTCGGCCCACCACTCCCAGTCCTGCCAGGTGTCGGCCTGATAAACAGGCTGACCCGTGGTGCCGCTGGTCTGACGGAACTCGGACACCTCCTCGAGGGGCACGCAGAGGGTGTCCCCGTAAGGGAACGGATCCTTGCGTTGAATCCCCCGCATCATCGACTTTTCCACGGTGGGGATGCGCCGGATGTCGTCGATAGATCGGATGTCTCCAGGCTTGATTCCTGCTTTCTCGTAAAGGCCTTTGTGAAACTTGGACCTCTCGTGAGCCCAGCTGAAAATCCTCTTGAATTTTTCGAGCTGAAGTTTGCGGATCTTTTCGTGAGCAAGGGTTTCGAGAACAGGATTCCAGTATTTTTGCTGCGATATCATGAGGACCTCCCTTCAAGGAAAAAAGCTCAATGCATCCCTGGGAAAACAAGGGAAATCTCTTCGCTCAAAGCGCAAGAGGCCTGTTGCCCTGACGAGGGTTTTCATACATCAAAGCGCCCCCAATGACAACAGGAAATCTGTGGACACGATCTGGCGGAAGGGATAAACAGAGGTGGAGGAAGAGGAGAAAATTGATGACCTCGTAAAGAGTCAGAAAACGCCCTTTTCCGTCATTCCGGCGGAAGCCGGAATCCAGGAACACCAAGAACTTCTGGACCCCGGCTTTCGCCGGGGTGACGACTTGGAGGACTTTTTACGAGACCGTCAAACTTGCAGCATGGAATTCTGCGATCTCAACTGCCGGTACGCCAGGTGGCCTGAAGAAAGGGCGGTGGACGGCGCGGAGAGCTGCCGCACCTTTCAGGCCGTCTTCTGTGAAAAGAGAAACCGCCTGGTCCACAAGAATGCTCCCTGTTCAGAAAAAAAGAAAAAGCCCCGA
>Ga0210105_1000157_pt1 | contig 10391 bp, 7 predicted proteins | sample RushSE_TuleC_D2_FD_185569 | JGI IMG/M metagenome (GOLD analysis project Ga0210105, IMG submission 185569) | Wetland microbial communities from San Francisco Bay, California, USA, that impact long-term carbon sequestration - RushSE_TuleC_D2 (SPAdes) | ecosystem: Environmental > Aquatic > Marine >... | reverse complement strand
CGTCCGCCTTCAAGACAAGGTTGAGCTCCTTGACCTCTCCCTCCTTGATCTTCTGGAAGAGATCATCCAGACTGACGATTCCCCGTCGCTCCCCTTCCCACTTTTTGGACTGGGTCAGGCGATAGTCGATCACCTCTTTGGCCGTCTTCTCATCCGGCACGGCAATGAACTCGTCCCCGGCCATGGGCACTCCCGAGATGCCATAGACCTCTACCGGCATCGAGGGGGTCGCCACGATCATCCGCTTGCCCCTGTTGTTGAACATGGCCCGGACCTTGCCGAAGTGCTCCCCGCAGATGAAGAAGCTGCCCTGCTTGAGGGTTCCGCTTCGGATGAGCACTGTGGCCACGGGCCCTCGGTTTTTGTCGAGCTTGGCTTCGATCACCGTGCCTCTGGCCGCTTTGTCGGGATTGGCCTTGAGCTCCAGCACCTCCGCCTGCAGGAGAATCAGCTCCAGGAGGTCATCCACGCCCTGGCCCGTCTTGGCCGAGATGTTTCCGAAAATGGTCTGGCCTCCCCATTCCTCAGGCGCCAATCCCATCTCTGCCAGCTCTCGGCGGACTCTCTCCACATTGGCCTCGGGTTTGTCGATTTTGTTGATTGCCACCACGATCGGAATGTTGGCGGCCCGGCCGTGATTGATCGCTTCCTTGGTTTGGGGCATGACTCCGTCATCGGCGGCCACCACCAGCACGATGATGTCCGTCACTTTGGCTCCCCTGGCCCTCATCGCCGTGAAGGCTTCATGCCCCGGCGTGTCCAGAAAAACAATGTCTCCGCCCTTTCGCTCCACGTAGTACGCCCCGATGTGCTGAGTGATTCCTCCGGACTCGCCCGCAATGATGTTGGATTTCCTAATGTAGTCGAGCAAGGAGGTCTTCCCGTGATCGACGTGACCCATGATGGTGACCACCGGAGGCCTCGCCTTCAACTCTTCCGGCTTATCCAGCACCTCGGCCAGGCTCTTTTCAAACTCAAAGCGGAGTTCCTCCAGCTCGTATCCGAAGTCATCGGCGAGAACCGAAGCCGTCTCATAGTCGATCGCCTGGTTGATGTTAACCACGATGCCCAGAGCCATCAACTTCCGAATGAGTTCCGATGCCTTGACGCTCATGGCTTTGGCCAGGTCGGACACCGTCACTTTTTCCGGAACCTTGATTTTTCTCTTGGCCGGTTTCGGCACCACGAGATCCGGCGACTTCATCCTTTTCGGGATTTCTTTGCCCAGCGCTTCCTTCTTCTTGCGTTTGATCATGCGGCCTTCATAGAGATCCGCTCTCTCAAAGACCTCGAATTTTCGAAGGCGAATGACGCTCCGAGGGGTTTCCTCTTCACGCCCGACGCCCTTTTTCTCCTTCTTCTTCTTTCCTCTTCTCTCCTTCTCTTCTTCAGAAAGGGCCGCCTCGGCCTCCACGACCGGAGGCTTGAAAGACGCCCGCTCCTCAACCGGAGCGACCTCTTCCCGTTTCTTCTCCAAAACCGTTCTGACGGGGCTTTCCTCGGCTCTCCGGATAATCTTGGCAGGCTGATCCAGCTTCTTCTTCTTCGGTTTTTTCAGTTTCTCTTTGAGCTTCTCCTTGTCCGAACCCTGGGCTTTGGGGGTCTTTATCGCCTCCCCGGACTCCATCATCTCCACAGTCGCGCCTCGTTCCGCCGTAGCGGCGGTCTCCATCTCCACTACGCTCTCCTCCTTCGTCTCAGCGACAAGCTCCGCTTCCACCTCTTCTGCAATCGCCTTCTCAACAGCCCGCTCCTTTGCCCCACGACGAACCTTGGCCGCAGGCGCTCGCACCGCTGCCTCGGGCTTCTCTTCCACAGCGGGTTTCGCTGCCTCCGCGGCCGGGGCTTGCCCCTTCTCGGGGACCTTTTCCGCTTCGACCGTCACGGTCTTCTTGCGACGGCGAATAACCGTCGGCCTGATCCTTTTCTCCTCGATCACCTCCGAAACAACGCCGAGTGCCACTTCCCGGGCCTTTGTCACCACCTGCTCATCAAGCGTGCTCATGTAGTTTTTGACAGAGATTCCCCCTGCCTTGAGCTTCTCGACAAGCTCTTTGCTGTCCATGCTCAGCTCTTTGGCCAACTCGTAGACCCTGACCTTCGCCATTGACACCCCCAAGATCCTTTGGATTCTTAACCCCGAGAACGCTCTTGTTTCGAAATCATCCGGCTTCTCAAAACCCTCTCCAAGTGCCTGCGGTTCATCAGCCTCTCGATGCACGACGAACGCTTGCAGGCGTAGGCCCCTCTGCCTTCACAAAGACCGGAGTCATCTCTCACCGGCTGCTTGTCGGGACTGAGAACAAAACGAAGCATTTCCTTTTTGCTCCCCTTTGCTCCGCAGGACACACAGGTCCTCACAGGCACGTGCCCTTTACCCCTGCTCATCAGCGCTCTTTTCTTCGACGAGCTCCTCCGTCGTCTCTGATCCCTCGCCGGTTGTGGCTTCTTCCCCCGCCTCAGCGGCGGCGGTCTTCTCCGCTTCCTCCCCCGCCTCAGCGGCGGCGGTCTTCTCCGCTTCTTCGCCCGCCTCCGCTTTCTTCTTCACGAGATCAATCGCGCTCTCAATAATTTTCACCGCCTTCTCTTCGGCAATTTCCGCCAACTGCATCAGGTCGGCGACCTGAGCGCCGGCCACCTCGTCGGCCGATCGGAATCCGCCCTGGTAGAGACCCAGCGCAGTCTTTTCCCCGACCCCCTCCAGTTGCAGAAGAGAATCGTAGGTTTCTTTCAGGGCGCGATTGTAGCTGGATTCACTCGTCACATCCAGACGCCATCCCGAGAGCTTGGAGGCGAGACGCACGTTCTGCCCTCTCTTCCCGATGGCCAAAGACAGCTGGTCATCCGGAACAACCACTTCCATGGATTTCTCACTCTCGCTGACAATGACCCTTACAATCTCCGCAGGGGCCAGGGCGTTGCAGATAAACTTGGCCGGATCCGGATCCCAAGGGACGATATCGATTTTTTCGCCTCGCAGCTCTTGAACCACCGCCTGGACCCGGCTGCCCTTCATCCCCACACAGGCTCCCACGGGGTCTACATCGCCGTCTCTCGAGCTGACGGCGATCTTGGAACGGCTTCCCGGTTCTCTCGCCACCTGCACCACGGAGACGATCCCTTCGGCAATTTCAGGAACTTCATTTTCAAAAAGGGCGCCGAGCAACGCGGGGTGGGTCCTGGAGAGAATGACCTGAGGCCCTTTGGCGAACTGCTTGACCTCCCAAATGTAAGCGCGGATACGATCTCCCTGTTTGTAAGACTCCTTGGGAATCTGCTCTTTGACAGGAAGTTCCGCTTCCGTCCTGCCCAGGTTCACAATGATCGCGCCTTTGTCAAATCGCTGCACAATGCCATGGACAACCTCGCCCTTCCTGTCCTTGAAATCCGCATACACGTTGCTTCGCTCCGCTTCCCGGAGGCGCTGCATGATCACCTGCTTGGCGGACTGGGCGGCGATCCTTCCAAATTCATCCGTATCCATTTTGATACCGAGGCTGTCCCCCAGCTCGGATTCCGGATCCACCTCGTGAGCCTCCTCCAAGGAAATCTCCACGTGCTCGTTGTTCACCATTTCCACAACGGTCTTGAACTCGAACACCTCGATCTCGCCCGCTTCCTCGTTGTAAGTCACTTCCATGTCGTAATTCGGGCCCCATTTTTTCCTGGCCGCCGCTTTCACTGCCTCCTCCAGAGTCTGGATGAGAACATTCCGGTCCAGGCCCTTTTCACGGCTCACCTGGTCGATGACTCTTTTTAGATCTGAAATCATGATGCTTTCTCTCCAAGGGTTGACTTGAATTCGTAGACGAGATTCGCCTTGTCTACATCAGGCCAGGACAAAGCCACCTCCTGACCGTCCACCTCGAGGTGCAGGATTCCGTCTCCGTAACGGAGAAGGACACCGGTAAAATTTCGCCGCCCCTCCAGGGGAACCGCCATTCGCACCTTGACTTTCTTTCCAAGGGCGCGGGGCAGGTCTTTCTCTTTCCTGAGGGGCCTGTCCAGGCCGGGCGAAGAAACCTCCAGGTTGTATTCGTGCCGGATGAACTCCTTCACGTCAATGAGATCGCCGAGCTCCTCACTGATCTGAGCACAGTCTCCGATGGTGACGCCTCCCTCCTTGTCGACAAAGAACCTCAGAATCCATCTCCCGTAACTCGAAACGTATTCCACGTCCACAAGCTCATAGCCCATGCCTTCGAGAATGGGCTCGACGAGGCTTCCCACCTGCTTGGCAATGCCTTGCGTCTTTGTTTCCATATGGCTTTTAAACAAAAGCGGGCCATGGGGCCCGCTTCCTGTTTGTGAACTGGTTGGTCGCTTGTTCTGCTACACCACAAAGAGCATCAGACAACACCAACAAAGCGTCCGCAATTCGAAGTCCATCCCCCGCTGAGGGGACAACCTCAAAAAGGGAATTAGGCCATGCTTTCAGGATCACTTGGAGCGGGCAACGGGGTTCGAACCCGCGACCCCAAGCTTGGGAAGCTTGTGCTCTACCAACTGAGCTATGCCCGCTGATCCCGCCAGTCAGGCTTCCTGGAACGTGTCCAGAGAATCCCAAAAAGATGCCTGAAACAAAACTGTGGATCAAATTAGCAAATCCTCCTGTAAAGTCAAGCAATATTTAATAAAGTCACGGTACACGGCACAAGGGACACGGGGCACGCTCAAAAGCGTATGGGTTTCTCTTTTGGTTTTCCGTGCATGCTGTGCCGTGCACCGTCGCCCGGTTCACGTGCGCCGCGCACCTTCTTTGGACTTTCCTTGACAGGAGAGGCTGAGAGACATAAGATGAAATTCTCGCGAGGATTTATGTCGCTGGAACATCGTTTTGTTTTGAAGAAGGTGAGTGCATTTGGAAGAGGGTTCGGACCAAAGTTGGTTGAGCCGGTTTAAGTCCTTGTTTGGGAAGGCCAAGCCCCGGGATGAAGGGGCCGAGTTGACCGAGGAAATCTATGACCTCATGGACGAGGGTCAGGCCAAGGGTCTTATTTCCGGTGAAGTCTCCGAGATGGTCCATGCGGTCCTGGACCTCAAAGAGACCAAGGCTTACGAAATTATGGTCCCACGGACCCAGGTCGTCTCCGCGCCCTCGACGATCTCCCTCGGCGATGCAATGAAGCTGATCAGTGACTGCGGCCACACGAGGATTCCGATCTGCAAAGACAGCATCGACGAGATTTTGGGCATTCTCCATGCCAAAGACCTCCTCAAGATGTGTTCCAGTGAGCCGGGCTCGATGATCCCTCCTGAGATTCTGAGAAAGCCCCATTTCGTTTCCTTCAACCAGAAGGCCAGCGACGTTCTGAGAGAACTGAAAGAAAGAAAAACCCACCTGGCCATCGTCACCGATGAGTACGGCGGCACGGCGGGGATCATCACGGTCGAAGATGTCCTCGAGGAGATCGTGGGTGAGATCATGGACGAGCATGACAAGGATGGCCCTCTCATCAACGTGCTGGACGAGAACACGGTCTCGGTGGACGCCCGCCTGGAGGTGGAAAAGCTGGCAGAGCACTTTGACCTGCCTGTGCCCGAGGGAGAGTTCGAGTCCGTGGGAGGGTTGGTCATCCACCTTCTGGGTAGAATTCCCAAAGTCAATGACAAGGTTTCCTTTGACGATCTCGAAATGACCGTCCAATCCGCAGACTCCCGAAAAATCGGCAAGATTCTCGTCAACCGAAAGACCTCCTCCTCTCCCTCCCTGGCTGAGGCCGGCCGGCCTTGAACCGTTGAACCTTGACGTTTACAGGATCCCCTGACCATGAAGCACTCACCGGTTGAAAAACTCCTGCTCGCCCTTCTCTCGGGGTTCATGCTGACCGCATCCTTCCCGCCGGGACCCTTCCACTTCCTGGCATGGTTCGCCTTGGTCCCGATGCTGAAGAGCCTTGAAAACGAGACTCCCTCCGGCTCCCTGCGGCTGGGATTTGCCGCAGGCATGGCGCACTATCTGACCCTGATCTACTGGGTCATCATCGTCATGGGGCACTACGGCCACCTCCCGCTCCCGGTGAGCGTGAGCATTCTGATCCTTTTCGCTCTCTACCTCTCCATTTACCCGGCTCTCTTTGCCTGGGGCTACGCTTTGATTGGAAGGTCCCTTTTGGGTTCCTTTAAGGCCGCCGGCTTGTGGGTCGCCCTCGAGTATGCGAGAGCCAACCTTCTCACCGGGTTCCCCTGGTGCCTTCTCGGGCACACCCAATACCTGAACCTCGAGGCCATCCAGGTTGCGGACCTGGTTGGAGCCTACGGCACCTCCTTTGTCATCGTGCTTTCCAGCACCCTGATCTACGGGCTTGTCCTTGAGCGAAATTTCATGCGCTGGAAACTGGAGGCTCCTCTCGTCCTTCTCACTTTGGCCCTTGTCCTGGGGTACGGGTATTACCGGACCTCGGATCGCCACGCTTCTCCGCGAACCCTGCGGGTCGCCATCGCGCAGGGCAACATAGACCAGTCCATGAAATGGAACGCCGCCTACCAGGAAAAGACGATCCAGATCTACAGAACGCTGACCCTTCTGTCCCGGCCCTTCGGCCCGGATCTCGTCGTGTGGCCTGAAACAGCGGTTCCTCTGTTTTTCCAGGATGGAGAGCCGCTCGCACAGAGCGTGCTCCTCGTGTCCCGGGAGGCGGGGGCGCCCGTGATCTTCGGCAGCCCTGCGTACCGAAGGGAGAGAGGCTCTGTGTCCCTGTTCAACCGGGCCTATCTCCTTTCACCGAGCGCAGAAGTTCTCGGCTCGTATGACAAGGTCCACCTGGTTCCTTTTGGCGAGTATGTGCCGATGAAGCGCTTTCTCCCCTTTGTTCAGCGGCTCGTGGTTTCGGCAGGGGATTTTCTTCCAGGAGACGAGGTGGCGCCGCTGAAGTTCCCCAAAGCTGCCGCAGGAGTCCTGATCTGCTTTGAGAGCATCTTCCCTGAACTGGCGCGAGCCCTGACCGAGAACGGAGCCACCCTGCTCGTCAACCTCACGAACGACGCCTGGTACGGCATGAGCAGCGCACCCTTTCAGCACTTTTCCATGGCCGTGTTCAGAGCCGTCGAAAACCGAAGACCGGTGGTCAGGGCTGCCAACACCGGCATCAGCGCCTTTATTCTGCCGAGCGGGGAAATCGTGGAGCAGAGTGATCTTTTCACCGAAGCGCTACTCACCCGGGAAATCCCTCTGTCCGGCTCCGGATTGACCCTTTACACGCGGTACGGCGATTTTTTCGCCATCGCCTTGACAATCGTCAGCGCAATTAACATTTTGTTCGCTTACTGGTATACTGGGAAGCGATCCCGAAGAACGCGTTAAGTCGAAAGGAGGAGTACAATGTCTCAGGAAGTCATTGCAAGGATAGAAAGCATCAAGGACCAGCTTCACCTCTTGCGAGGTCATCTTTGACCTGGACGAACTGCAAAAGCAACTCGACCAGATTGAGAAGACCATGGCCCAGGCCGACTTCTGGCAAAAAAGCCAGGACGAGATCACCCGGCTGAGCCAACAGAGAGTTCTCCTCAGAGGGAAGATCGATCAGTGGAACACCTATTCCCGCGAGGCAGAGGACGCCAAGCTCCTTGCGGAAATGGCCTTCGAAGAGGGGGACCAGCCCACGCTCAAGGAGGTCGAAGAGGATGTCTCACGAATCGAGGCTCAGGTTAAGGACCTGGAGCTTCAGCTCCTCCTCTCCGAGCCGGATGACAAGAGAAACGCCATCGTGGCCATCAACTCGGGGGCAGGAGGGACCGAAGCCCAGGACTGGACCGAGATGCTTCTGAGAATGTACCTGCGCTGGTGTGAGACGAAACGCTTTGAAGTGTCCGTGATCGACTATCTGGCGGGTGAGGAAGCAGGGGTCAAGAACGTCACGTTCACAGTCACAGGCCCTTATGCCTACGGGTATTTGAAGTCGGAAAACGGGATCCACCGGATGGTCAGGGTCTCGCCCTTTGACGCCACCGGCAGGCGCCACACCTCCTTTGCGTCGGTTTCGGTGTACCCCGAGGTGGACACGGACATTCAGATCGAGATTCAGGACAAGGATGTGCGCATTGATACGTTTAGGGCCAGCGGTCCTGGAGGGCAGCACGTCAACAAGACGAGCTCAGCCGTGCGCATCACCCATTTTCCCACGGGAATCGTGGTCCAGTGTCAGAACGAGAAATCCCAGCACCGCAACAAGGACATGGCTTTCAAAGTCCTCCGGGCAAGGCTCTATGAACTCGAGAAGGGCAAGCTGGATGAGAAGAAACAGAAGCTCCACGAAAACCAGAAAGACATCTCCTGGGGAAGCCAGATCCGTTCCTACGTGTTCAATCCCTACAGGCTGGTCAAGGATCACCGCACCAACGTGGAGGTGGGGAACCTGGACAGGGTGATGGACGGCGGTATTGATCCCTTCATCGATGCGTTCCTTCGGGTGAAAAAATAGGCCTTCTACCCTTTGGCGGGTTTGGCCAGACTTTTGATGTAGCGCTCCACGCCGACCACAATCCCGTCTGCCAGCGTCTCCAGGTACTTCTGGTTCTGGAGGCGTCTCCTTTCCACGGGGTTGGTCATGAAGCCGGTCTCCACCAGGATCGCGGGCATCTCGGCCCCGATGAGCACGTAGAAAGGAGCCTGTTTTACCCCCAGGTCCCTCACGCCTTCGTACTTCCTCCTCACTTGCCCGAGGACTCCTCTCTGGACTTCGTGCGCCAGTTTGCTCGATTCGCTGATCTTGGTGTTGAGCATGAGATCATTCAGAATGGATTGAAGGTCGCTGATGCTTTTCTCGGAAGTGGCGTTTTCTCTGGCGGCGACCAGAACCGCTCCCTCGTCCGTGGCCATGTTGAGAAAGTAGGTTTCAAAACCGTGAACATCCGGTTGCTTGTGGGCGTTGATGTGGAGCGAGATAAAGAGATCCGCCCGGTTGATGTTCGCAAACGCCGTCCTCTTCTCAAGGGGGACGAAGATGTCCCTGTCTCTCGTTAGGATGACATCGATGTCGAACTTTTCCTCCACTTTCTTTTCCACCATCCGAGCGAGGGCAAGGGTGATGTCCTTCTCCTCGATCCGGCCCTCAAGGTAACAACCGGGATCCTTGCCGCCGTGACCCGGGTCGATCACGATTCTCTTGACGTTAAGGCCCAGTTGCCTCGCCAGGGTAACCGTCTTGTCCGGTTCCTTGGCCTTGGCCACCCCTCTCTTCGGCCGCCTCGGCTCGATCTTGGCAACCTCCTTGGGTTCTTTCTCCTTGTCTGTCTCTTTTTCCTGCTCGGGCTCCGGCTCCTTTTCCTTTTCTTTTTCCTTCTCTTTCTCTTCCGCGCCGCGCACGTCGATCACGATCCGGAAGGGGTCGTGAAGAGGGAAGACCTTGAACCCTTCAATGTTGTTGATGTCCAGAACCACGCGAACTGTGTCCCGAGTGAACTGCCCCGCCCTGGCTCCCTGGAGCAACCCGTCCTTGATCGGGACGTCGCTGGCGATCTCGGAAGACACTTGAGTGTTCTTCAGGTCCAGGTACAGCCGTCTCGGCTTTTTCAGTTCCCTGTTTTCAGGGAGAAGGTGGTGCTCAAACTGAACAGGCCTGTCTAGGTCGATGACCACGCGGGTGTAGTTGGGCGTGGACCAGTGCCGGATGCCCTGGACCTGCGTGGGTCCCGGTGTCTTTCCATTCGCCTCCTTGATCTCCTTCTGGCTCTCCTTCTTGGTGATCATCCCCGAGAGCTTGTCGACCATTTGCTGCGCCCTGGGGCGCATGTCTCCTTTCGGGTGCTTCTTTTCGACCTTCAGGAATTCGAGGTAGGCTTGCGTGATGTCCTTCTTTTCGAGATAATAAATCTCCCCGATTCTGTACTGGGCGTCGTCGGCCAGGCGATGATTGGGGTACTCATTGACCACCCTTCTGTAGAGTTCAACCGCCCCATCCAGATCCTGAGGCCTGCCGGAGTACTTGAAGAGGTTCTCCTGCAATTTGGCGGCCTTGTACAGAGCCCACCCCGCCTCTTCGCTCTGAGGGTGACGGGAGGCCGTGTCCCGGTAGTCATCGATGCACTCGGTCCAATTGTGGCGAAGTTTTCTCTTCTCTCCAGACTGAACCAGGGAGTCCGCGCACCGGTCCGCCTTCTCCAGCATGGCTTTTGCGGAGGGAGAAGACTCGGCATGCGCTTCATGTCTCGTGAAGAACAGGAAGGGCAGAATGAGGAGAATTCGAATCCAATGGGTGATCATGATGACTGGCGGCTCAGGTACTCCTTCATTTTGTTGATTTCGATCAAGGCCTCCAGAGGGCTCATGGAGGTAATGTCCAGATTCTGGATCCATTTTCTGAGGCGCTGGTCCTGCGCTCCGAAAAGACTCAGCTGCGTCGTGTCTTTCCTTTGTCCCCCGGTCCGGTCCGCGGCCATTCGAGGGTTTCCCA
>Ga0210105_1000156_pt1 | contig 10398 bp, 12 predicted proteins | sample RushSE_TuleC_D2_FD_185569 | JGI IMG/M metagenome (GOLD analysis project Ga0210105, IMG submission 185569) | Wetland microbial communities from San Francisco Bay, California, USA, that impact long-term carbon sequestration - RushSE_TuleC_D2 (SPAdes) | ecosystem: Environmental > Aquatic > Marine >... | reverse complement strand
GGCACGACGGCGAGCGAAGACATGCCTGTTTCTTTTACGATCTCGCGAGTGCCCCTGGAAAGCATTTTCTGATTGTGTTCCGCATCATGGAGCAAAACGGGCTTGTACTTTCTCAGAGCGGAGACGAAGAGATCGCTCTCTTCCATCCCATCCAGCGCCATCCCGGGGTCTCGCCATGGATCTTTCTGGCTCTTGGTGAAACCATAGCCGGCCGTGTAGCGGAGTCGCCTCTTCTCCTTGTCCAGAAGCAGCACCATCCCCCGATCGAAATTCAAGCGCTTTTCGAGAACTTCCATCACTTTCTCCGTGAGTTCCCGAATATCGAAAACCGTGGAGCAGACTTGACCGATCTCCTGCACGAGCAGGGCCTGATTGTAACGCATCTGCATTTCACTCAGGTAGACCTCGGCGGCGTCGCCCTGAAAAACCATGCTTTTCGCCATTTCGTCTTTTTCAAGACGACCCGCGTAGAGGCTCACCAAAAGCACGCCCAGCACGACGGCAAGAGTCAGAATCGTTTCGTGAAGAAGGGGCAGAAAGAGGGAAAAAACAATGACAAGGGCAAACCCGGCGAGCACGGAATACCGGGCGACCCTTTTCCAGAAATGGGAGGGGGCTTGATCCCAGGTGATCAGGTAGCGACAGAGGTCCCCATTCTGGTGCAAGCAGGAGGAGTGCTCGATCCTCGCGAACTTGTTGGTGAACACTTTGGTAATCGCTTCCAGCTGTCCCATCCGGTTTTCGCACTGATGGGGATTCTCCTTCACCCCTGGCACAGGGGTAAAGGTAACCTCGACCTTCTTGGAGCCAAGCTTCGTGGTTCTGAACATCCCACCCTTGGTCAAGTGGGGGGTGATCTTTTCCAGCAGGCGGTACGCGCTGAGGGGACTGATGAAACTCATGGCATACTGCTTCAGGACGCCGGAAGCCTTTGAGGAGGCTGCGTGCCGCCCTGCTTCTCGAGAGACGTTCGGATTGCGCGTTTTTTCGGCAAGCGCTTCGTGAAAGCGATCGACCTGGCTCTGGGTGAACCAGTGCGCCGGATCTTCCACTTGCTCCCGGCTCATCCCGGCATAATCGAGCAGAGCCTCGGGCGCCACTTGGGGATACTGGAGCGTGAGATACTCGATGTAGGTCTTGATGATTCGGCTGTTGTAAATGGGCAGGTTTTCCGCCTCTTGCATAAGTCCCTCTCTCAGGGTCTTCCGCTCATTGTCTTTTTCTCAAAAATGTGTTTACCTGCGCATCGAGACCGGGAAAGCTCGATTCCCTTCTCTGGCTTTCTATTATATCTCTCTCAAGAGGAAAGGTCATGGGGTTTTTGAGTGGTTTGCTTTTTAATCTCCGGGGACTGAAGTTAGGGCTCACAACAGGCAAACTGCTTTTCTGGGGTCTTGTTCGCTTTGCCCTCCTTCTTCTGATCATGTCGGTGCTCACCGGCCTCATTCTTGCTTATCATCAGGACCTCATGAGTCTCCTCTGGGCAAAACCGGAAAGCCGGTGGCTCATCTGGCTCTGGCATTTCGTTTCGTGGTTGGCTTCCCTTTTCCTTATCGGTCTTTCCGCCATTGTTTCATTTATCATTTCCCAGGTCTTTTTCAGTGCCCTTGTCATGGACCACATGGCTCGAATCACGGAAGTGCAAATCACCGGCACCGTCACAGAGCTGGAAAAGGCTCCCCTGTGGAAAATGTTTACCTCCGTCATCCTTCAGGAAATACCCAGGTCTGTGATTCCCCTAATCGTTTCCCTGTTGATCATGGTCTTTGGATGGATCACTCCCCTGGGCCCTATCTTGACCATTCTGTCCTCGGCCCTCGCGATCCTCTTTCTTTCTTGGGACAACACGGATCTTATCCCGGCACGAAACCTGGTCCCTTTCAAAAAGCGATTCGGCTTCCTCATGAAGACGATTCCTTTCCATCTTGGGTTCGGACTTCCCTTCTTGGTCCCGATCCTGAATCTTGTGTTTCTTTCCTTTGCGCCCGTGGGGGCAACGCTTTACTATCTGGAAAAACAAGGGGTTGAGAAAAAAACCATCAAACGAACCTCACAAAAGGGGAATAAACCGTGAATGAACAGGTCAAGCTGGAGATCACAGGAAGGATTGGGGTAGTCACGTTCAACCGTCCCGAGGGTTTCAACGCCTTTCATGCGGCCATGATCGGCAACGTGGCGGAAAAGCTCATCGGTCTGTCGACCAACACGGAGGTCGTAGGCGTCGTCCTGACAGGTGCGGGCAAAGCTTTCTGTGCGGGCGGCGACCTGAAGTGGCTGAGCACCTGCGGCATGACTGCCGGCGCGGCCTTCCACGCGCTGGCCGCTGCATACCATCAAGCGATCGTTGAAATACGCAGAATGCCCAAGCCTGTGGTGGCCGCCGTCAACGGGCTGGCGGCCGGCGGCGGTTTTTCCATGGCCCTGGCCTGCGACTTCAGGGTGATGGCCAAGTCCGCGATTCTCAGACAGGCTTACACGAGCAATGGTCTCAGTGTAGACGGCGGAGGGACCTACACCCTTCCCAGGCTGGTCGGCCTCGCAAAAGCCATGGAGATTGTGGCCCTTGATCGCCCCATCCCCGCCGAGCAGGCGCTGGCGTGGGGTCTGGCCACGGAGGTGGTTGAGGACGGTCAGGCGGTGAACAGGGCGCTGGGCATGGTCCGGGAAATCGCTAGACTCCCCCTGTCCTCTTTCCAGGCTTCAAAAAAGCTTCTCACCGATTCCTTTCACACCCCATTTGAACATCAGCTTGAAAGGGAGCGGGAACTCCTGGCCTGGTGTGCGGATCATCCCAACGGGCAGGAGGGGATAAAAGCGTTCCTTGAAAAAAGGAGCCCTATTTATAACAGCGTAGAGCGCAGAGCATAAAGCAAAGAGGCCATAACCCGGGCAAATTCACTTGAGCTTGGAGGCAAACTGTTTGACTTGATAGTCCCACTCCTGGGTCACCAGGTCAACACGCGTTTTTCCTTTCTCCTCGCAAAGGGTCGCCGTCACGTAGCCCCCTCCTCCTTCGAAGGTAATGCACTGGGGGTTTTCTTCTTTCACCTCAAGCCCCAGCCCGCCTTTGCCGAACGACCGTTTCAGCTCTTCCAGAACTTTCCCCGGAGCGAGCGCTGTTCTGCATTCCAGACTCAACATGTTCCGTGACCTCCTCGTCACTCGTCCAAGACTTCGTACACGGTGATGGCTCGGGTCTTTCCTTTCACCGTTTTCTTTCCCACCTTTTGAATGTGAAACGAATCCTTGACCGCACTGAAGGTCCCCTCTCCGATGAGAATCTGATTGGGCTGTGCGATCTTTTCGAGCCTGGATGCGGTGTTCACCACGTCCCCGATCACGGTGTAATCCATTCGCTTGGGTGAGCCCAGGTTGCCTGCGACCACCCGGCCGCTGTTGATGCCGATCCGGATGTCGAAGATTCTGTCGGGCTCCATGGTTTTGTTCATCTCGAGGAGCGCTCTTCGCATGCCCAGGGCCGCGTGAATCGCTCGATCGGCGTCGTCTTCCCGCTCGATCGGCGCACCGAAGATGGCCATGATGGCATCCCCCATGTACTTGTCCAGCGTGCCCCGGTAGGCGAAGATAATATCGTTCATCTCGCGGAAAAACTGGTTGAGCCACTGACTCACTTCTTTGGGGGAAAGCCTTTCGGACAGGGGGGTGAAGTTCACGATGTCCACAAAAAGAATGGTCACTTCCTTCTCTTTGGGGGAAAGCATGGTCCCTTCGTCTTCGCTCTCTCCGCTGATGATGAGGTCCACGATTTCGGGGGAATGAAAGCGCTCCAGCCGGCTGCGCATGATTTCCTCCCGTCGCACCTTTTCCATCAAGTTCGCTTGCTCGAGGACCACCGCCATCTGATTGCAGATCGTGGTCAGCAGATCAAGGTCAGGTTTTGTGAACGCCCTGGATGAATGATGGCTCTCCAGTTGGATCATTCCGATCACCTCGTCCTTCCGCCAGAGGGGAACCGACATGGACGTGTGAACCTTGCCGGCCACAAGGTCGGAGGTGAGAATGGAGAGTTTTTTATCGATCACCTTATCCACGATCGCCTGCTGCAGACGCAATTCTCCTCTTGGTTCCTCAGGCTCTCTCTTGTGCTTGATCACCTTGGGCACAACCTTGCCGTCTTTGGAGTTCCGCAACACAATAAAACCGAAATCAGAATCAATGACCTGGAAGGCCAGATCCAGAATGGTCTTCAAAAGCTGGTCCTGATGAGTGGTCGTCAGGAGCGTCCGAGTCACCAAGTAAAGGACATAGAGAATCTTGTTGCTCTTGGCCAGATTCAGGAGGCTGATCTGACTGGTTTCTTTTTCTTCCGCCTCCACTTCCGAGAGGAGCTCTTCCTCTTCGAGGGGAGCCTGACTTCTGATGGAGGCGATCAAGTCCTGTGCTTTTTCATCGTACCGTACGGCGAGCTTCAGAAAGGCCTCGTGTTCTCCCTGAGGCTCTTCATGCCCTTTCTCGACCGCGGCATGGGGCACGGGTTCGTCATCGTCTCCAAGTTCATACTGGAAACTGAGCACCGAGGTCCCGATCTCCACGAGGTCATTGTGTCTGAGGATCCGGCTGGTCACGCGGGCGCCGTTCACATGGGTGCCGTTGTGACTGTCGAGATCCATGAGGAGGTAGCCGTCCGGCGTTTTTCTGGCTTTGGCGTGCCTCCGAGACGCCGTGTGATCAAAGAGGACAACGTGATTGTCCTTGGATCGTCCTATGGTGATCACGTCTTCCGTGATTTTGAAGTTGAAGCTTCTTCCATAGCCGGTGACAGCTCTGAATTCTGGCATCCAGGCACCTTCTCGTTCAGTTCAGGCTTCCTCTCCCCAGACTCTTCGGCTCCGTTTGATCTTCTTTTGGACTAGCGACCAGGTTTTGCTGGTGAGGAAAGACTCCTCGAAACGCTCCAGCATCTGACGGAACATGTCAAAAGGAATCGTCAAAGAGAGTTCGTCGTTCTTAAAGAATTTTCTGGCCGAGGGATCCCACCCTCCGAGCACCGCCCTTGGCTTCCCTTCGGAAAGATATTTGAGAGGCCACGTCATGAGATTGGCGCATGCAGCCCCCCACGGGGAAGCGACCACCTCTGGGTCATGGGTCACATAGGCCGCCAACTGATGAAGGCCGCACAGGGTCTCCGGCCGTGCAAAGAAGGCCACCAATTCAGGCACCTCCTCTTCGGTGAACTGGCTCAAAGGCTTCACGACGCAAAAGGCTTTGGGCGCGCTCCTCGGGTCGATGTAGGCGAATATCCCTCTCAGCACGTCAGGGGAGTCGCAGTAATGCTCTCCCTCCATCCTCCCCGGTATTCCCGTTGAAACATAGTGGATGATGGTTTCGGTTTGAGGCTTCATGAAACCCAGAAAGAACGCGCCGCCAGGACAACCGAAATGACTGGAATCAAAAAAGGCCGGCTTCCCCTTTTTTCGCGCCCGCCAGATATGGCCGATGACGCAGGAGAAATCCCCAAAAACCGCCTGCCAGTTGATCTGCTGGCTTTGCTCTTTTTCTCTGGTCGGCAGATCCATGGGGGCAGGGGTGAATCCCTCCGCCGGTTTTTGGTCGGTGTAGAAAATGCCCATGGGTTCTTCGTCGTATCCAAGGGTCTCGAGAAACCTCGGCAGCGCTTTCCAACGCTCTTCCATTTCCTTGCCCTCCTCTCTCCGAGGGACCAAGCCTTTTGCCTTCCCATTCTCTGATGAATGGACTGGCTGGTTCGCGGTTGTCAGGTCTGATCTTGGGGTAGGCCCCTGGGACATGCTTTGGGTCACCAGAATAGACGGCCGCACCCGCCTCCTTTCGGATGTCCCTGATGCAGGGGAAAAAGGTTAGATGTGATCCTCGAATCTGACTTCGGAAGTCTGATGCAGTGGGGTCAGAATGTCAAGGGAAATCAAGGTGAAACATCCCTCGGCCCATCAAGAAGAACAAATAAAAAGGACTCCTGAAGATTAAAGCCTTTCCCCATGCCTTCTGCTGAGCGTCTTCAGGAGTCCTAGTGAATGAAAGGTCTCGACTCCGTTTAGTCTGGAGGAAAAAACCGAGCCTCGACCCTTTCCAAAAAAATAAAGCAAGAATGATACCAACATCAGAGGCTCTCGCAGAGCAAACAGAGCAGGAAAGTGTGTTAGCGCCTTCTTAGGGAAGATGGCCCTTCGTCGGAAGCTTTTTTCCTTTGTCCGCAAGGGATCCCGGCGCATCTGCAGACGTGAAGCGGATTCCAACGAATGCGTTCTTGCCTGTGACCAGAAGAAGAGCAGTGACGAAAAGCAGGAGCTCCCGGTGCACAAAAGCAGACATGGCGAATAAAATCAGATACGCCTTACCACCCGCTAGAAGCGATTGATGGCGTCAATAAGGTGGCGAAGTCTAGCGAAGTCACTTCTGTCGAAGTCCAAAACAAGCCTCGGGAGATGACCGATTTCCGGTTCATCGGATTCGGCAGGCAGGGCTTTGGACAGGAAGATTTCCCCAGGGGGCACCAGGATGTCGACAAAGCGGGCGCTGAGCTCTTCCACCGCTTCTTTCTCGAGCGGGGTCAAGAGACGGATGACGAGTTTTTCTCCCACATAGCGGAGGCTGTGATAGCGGGAGTAAAAGACACGGATCCTCTGAACCGCTTCATCGAGGGACTCCAAGCGTTCAAAAAGATCCAGATCTGTTTTGCTGATATATCCGTTTAAAAGAAGTTCCTCTTTAAGAAACTCGATGTAGCGACTCCAGTAAGTGCCGCCCGGCTCATCAAGGAGAAGGAGAGGTAAGGGCGCCCTCTTTCCGGTTTGAACAAGGGTCAGCGTCTCCATGGCTTCATCCAGAGTCCCAAACCCCCCTGGAAAAAGCACCACCGCATCCGATTCCTTGAGAAAAGCGACCTTGCGGTTGAAGAAGTACTTGTACGTGATCGCTCGCGGGTTGTTGAGCAAAACAGGATTCATCTGCTGCTCAAAGGGGAGCCGTATGTTCACACCGAAGGAATTCTCCGAGCCCGCTCCTTCGTTCACCGCCTGCATGATCCCCGGGCCTCCGCCCGTAATGACCATGTAACCTGATTCAGACAGCCTTTTCCCCAATTCTTGAGCCATCCTGTAAATGGGCTCCTCGGGCCGCGTCCTGGCGGAACCGAAAACCGTGACTTTCCTCACCCCGCGATAAGGGCTGAACACCTTGGTCGTAAAGCGCATCTCTTTGAGGGTCGTGTTCATGATCTTCAGGTCAATGCGATCTTCGCTCTCCTGACCTGACTTGAGAGCCGCCAGGATCATTTCGCGAACGAAATCCGGATGGCGAACCTCCCCTGCGTGACGGATCAGGCGGTCAATCAAGTCATCGACCGGCCCGTTTGTTCTTGTAAAGTGAAGCTCCATGGTTCTCCTAATGGGTACTTCGTGAAGAGGTGTATCCTGGTGGTCTGGAGTGTCATTTTTCCACGATCTTGATCTCTCCTGCATAGCGTTCAGCAACCGCATTGTCCACACAATTCTCCAAGTCTTGGTCCGTCGCCTTCTTGATGTCTTTGAGGGCATCGATGGGACACAGAAACTGGTTTCCAGCCCCGTCTTTTACTCGAACGTATACCTTTTTTTTGTCTTGCTCAGCCATCACGGCCTCCAGATTTTCATTATCCAATCGGCAACCAAAATAAGCCCCTTTTCAGCAGGATGCAAGCCGGCCGAGCCCTCCCTTTAAGCCCTGTTTCCTTCGGCAGACCAAGCCGATCAAAAAAGAATTGACAGGAGGGGGGATGGGGTACTATATTGCTAAATAGTAATTTAGGAGGACGCGCGATGAAGCCTTTTATCCAGGTCATGAAGGCTCTTTCCGATCCGAATCGAGTCAAGATTATCAAGATGCTCCAGCAAAGGGTTTTGTGTGTCTGCGAAATAAAAGCCGTCCTCAGCGTTGCGCAACCCACCGTGTCCAAACATTTGAAACTGCTAGAGGACGCAGGCCTGGTTGCCTCTGAAAAGGACGGGCTCTGGGTGAATTACCACCTCACAGATGGCAGCAGCAGCCCATACGCAGCCACGGTGCTGGGCAACCTTCGCCACTGGCTGAATGATGAGAAGCAAATCATGGAATTGGTCAAGAAACTCCCCTCCATTCGCCGGGAGGATGTATGCAAGAAATAGCCCTCCCAGTTCTTTATATTGCCGAATCGAAATTTAGCCATAAAAGGAGTTCCTGAGTTGAAAGAGCGAACAAAGCTCCTGCTCATCATTCTCACTTTTGCGGGCGCTTACTACATCCCTTGGGACCATCCCACGATCCGGAAATCCGGACTTGAAGCCTTCATGATGCTCCAGGAATATGCGCGGGAGCACGTGCTGACCTGCCTGATTCCTGCGTTCTTTATTGCAGGAGCCATCGCAGTGTTTGTTTCTCAGGCATCGGTGCTCAAGTACTTTGGAGCAACGGCCAGCAAGATTCTCTCCTACTCCGTGGCTTCCGTCTCAGGAACGGTTCTGGCTGTTTGCTCCTGCACGGTCCTTCCCCTCTTTGCAGGCATTTACACGAGAGGCGCGGGGATTGGCCCGGCGACAGCGTTTCTTTACTCCGGCCCCGCTATCAACGTCCTCGCCATTGTTCTCACAGCCCGGATTCTCGGGTGGCAGTTGGGGCTGGCTAGGGCTGTCGGTGCGGTTCTTTTTGCAATAATCACAGGTCTTCTCATGGCCTTTTTCTTCAGGAAAGAGGATGCCAATCGCACAGCCGGCCAGGTGTACCTCCCGGACCAGGAAGACAAGGGGCGAACACTCACCCAGGATGCGCTTTTCATGCTCACGATGGTGCTCATTCTGGTCTTTGCCGCCTTTGCAAAACCTGCCGAGGGTTCTGCGGGCCTTTGGCCGGCCATTTTTGCAGCCAAGTGGTATGTGACGGCAGGACTTCTGGTTGTCCTCGCTTTCATGCTGAAAGGCTGGTTCAGAGGAGATGAGCGTAGCAACTGGGTTCAATCCACCTGGGGGTTCATGAAGCAGATCTTCCCTCTCCTGGCAGGCGGCGTGCTTGTCGCCGGCTTTATGCTTGGAAGACCTGGCCATGAAGCTCTCATACCGGAACACTACATCCAAAGCTTGGTAGGCGGCAACTCGCTGGGCGCGAATCTTTTTGCCAGCGTCGCAGGAGCGCTTATGTATTTTGCTACTTTGACGGAGATCCCGATCCTTCAGGGACTCATTGGTTCAGGTATGGGCCAGGGCCCGGCACTCGCATTGCTTCTTGCAGGTCCTGCGCTGTCACTCCCTAACATGCTGGTGATCGGTGGTGTGATGGGCGTGAAGAAAACAGCGGTCTTTTGCACGATTATTGTGGTGCTGTCAACCGTTGCGGGAATGCTCTACGGTTGGATGGCCTAGAGATGGATAATGACGATCGGTGAGCCGATATGGGTCAAGACGATATAAGCAGGATTAGGGTCGGGGATTGCGCCGTGGGGATCATAGGTCTGAAAGAGGCCTTGGAGCAAACCGCCCAGGGTGGTCCCGTTCGCCCGGATCATGAACTGGAGGCCGAACTCCTGAACAGGCTTTCCAAGAGAAATTACATTCCCGAAAGAGTCATGGAAGAATACGGGAAAGCTTTCTTAAGGGAGTTCAAGAAATCTCAGGGGATCGCCTGCCAGGAAGGCGGCACGTTCCTGGAAATCAAGGTTCTCGGACCGGGCTGCGCCCAGTGCGACCGGCTCGAAAAGGAGTTGATCGAAGCGATGGCTGAAACGGACATTGCCGCGGATGTCGAACATGTCAGGGACATCAAAGCCATCGGCCGTTACGGTGTCATGGGGACCCCGGCGCTCATCATCAATGGAGCGGTCAAGTGCGTCGGCAAGGTCCCCCCTAGAAGCAAACTGAAGGAATGGATAAGGGAGGCGATGAAGTGGTGAAACGACATGATGCCGGTACTCCATCCCTCCAACACTCCATTACTCCACCGTTTCTGTTGAAGGAGGTAAACGATGGATATCAAAGTTCTGGGGCCGGGATGCCCCAAGTGCCAGCAAACGGAAAAAAATGTTAAGGAAGCCGTCACAGAAGCGGGAGTCGACGCCAAGGTTGACAAGGTGACGAACCTCTTGGAAATTGCCCAGTACGGGGTTTTCGGCACACCCGCTGTGGTTATCGACGGCCAGGTCAAGAGCGTAGGCAAGATACCCACTAAGGATGAAGTCAAAAAATGGATAGCAAAACAGTAATGGAAGATTCCAAAGACAAAATCCGCAGTATGGTAAAGGAGAAATACTCAGGCATCGCAAAGGGCAATGCCCGTGGATGAGCGCCCTCCGGCTGCGGTGGATCGCCATCGCTCGTCAACATCATGGATCTTGGAAAAGCGCTGTTAAGGAAAACTGCGCAGGGAGCCCTTTTGCGGCTCATAGATGATATTGAGGTA
>Ga0210105_1000155_pt1 | contig 10474 bp, 11 predicted proteins | sample RushSE_TuleC_D2_FD_185569 | JGI IMG/M metagenome (GOLD analysis project Ga0210105, IMG submission 185569) | Wetland microbial communities from San Francisco Bay, California, USA, that impact long-term carbon sequestration - RushSE_TuleC_D2 (SPAdes) | ecosystem: Environmental > Aquatic > Marine >... | reverse complement strand
AACTGCAGCAGCAGATCGAAGCGGCCTATCAAACGATTCTGCGCGAGCAGCAAAAGCGCAATCCCGATCAGGAACTGATCAGGGCCAAACGCGCCGAGATGGACAAACTGCGAGCGGAAGTCCAAAAAATTTATATTCCTCAAGTTTTTTCTTCCCAACTGCCGGACTTTGATTCAGAATAGCCAGGTTCCTGTGGTCCTGGATCAGGTGCGGGCAGACAAAAAGATTAAAGAGGAGATTAGAAAGATATGAAAAAGGCTCTTTCCGGCGTTTTTCCGGCCCTCGTGACCCCCTTTCAGAAGGGAAAGCTTTCTCTCTCGGGGCTCAAGTCCAACATCAAGAAGCTGAACAAGTTTGACTTTACGGGCTACGTTGTCCTGGGATCGACCGGGGAAGGGATCTTGATGGACGAGAAGGAAGGCCTGCAGGCCATAGAAACCGTCCGCGACGCTGCCGCGCCAGGTAAGATCGTCATCGCGGGCACGGGTTCTGAGTCCAGCTCCGGCACCATCGATTTCTCCAACAAGGCCGCTCAGGCAGGTGCGGATTATTCCCTGGTCGTGACCCCTTTTTATTACAAGGCTCAAATGACCGCTGCGGCACTTGAAGCCTATTACCGGGCAGCAGCGGATAAATCAAAGATCCCCATCATCCTTTACACGGTGCCCAAATTTACGGGGCTTGAACTCCCGCTACAGACGATTGCCGCCATGGCCACTCATCCGAATGTGATTGGGCTCAAGGACTCCTCCGGAAACATGTCGGCGATCAGTGAGACCCTCAAGGCCTGCCCCCCGGAGTTTTGTCTCTTCCAGGGTCACGGATCCCTCCTGCTCTCCGCCTTGCAGCTTGGGGCCAAGGGGGGCATTCTTGCCCTGTCGAACATGGCCCCTGGAGAAAGCGTGGAAATCTACAAACTCTTTCAGGCCGGAGATTACGAGAAAGCAAGAGAGATGCAGCTCAGGCTCCTGCCGGTCAATCAAAAGATCGTGGGCGGCTATGGTGTACCCGGGATCAAGTGCGCTGTGGAGATGCTCGGATATGCCGGAGGAGACCCCCGTCCCCCGCTCAGGCCGGTGAGCCGGGAAATCAAGGAGTCGGTTCGGCAGATACTCAAGGAAGGCGGGCTTCTTTAGCAGGTTGCTGAAAAACGCCCATCTACGGCGTTGCCCTCGCCCTTCGTCGTTGCGACGTACTACGATGTACGCCTCACTCCTCAGGATTTCGGGCGCCTTGCATCTGAGCGTTTTTGAGCAACCTGCGTGCAGGGAGAGGGACAACGGCAAACGGACAACGTCTCAAAGCTTGAAGGTCATATCCGTGGCCACGCCGAAACATTGAAGATCGGCACCTCTTTCAGCAACCCTTTTCCGGCAATCTTCGACAAGCCGATCCATTTGCCGGTCTGTCCTGGCCTGATTCAAATGAAAAAGACCGAGTTTCTTCACCCCCGCCTGAAGGCCAAGGTCCAGGGCCCTAGTGTATGTTGAATGCCCCCATCGTTTCGTCTTCTTGTACTCCTCCGGAGTGAATTCGCCGTCGTGAATCAGAAGATCCGCGCCTTCTGAAAAACTCCTGTACTCCTCGAAAGAGCGGCCGCCGGGATGGCAGTAATCCAATTCGTTGTCCGTCAGAAAGACAAAGGCTTTGTTGCCTTCTATGAACTTGTAACCGTTGCCGTCGTTTGGATGGCACAAGGGAATGGGAATCACCGTCACCGAGCCGATTTGAAAACGTTCCATGCACTCCGGCTCATAGTGGATGCGAGCCTTGAGGTTGCCATAGCCTACAGGGAAGTTGGGCGGGTCCACAATCTTGGAGAGCATGGTTTGGATGAATTTCTGGGCAAAGGGACATCCCTGGATGCGCAGGCGGGTTCTCTTGGTGTACAGGGGGTCGAAAAAAGGGAACCCCATCAGGTGATCCCAATGGGCATGGGTGAAGATCATGTCATAGGAGTACCGACCTTCTTCGATTAAGCGGTGTCCTAACCTCCTGATTCCCGTTCCTGCATCCACGATGATGATGCGATCGTCCTTTGATCGGATTTCCAGACACGTGGTGTCCCCCCCGTATTTCACGTAGTCTTTTCCTGACACAGGGATAGACCCCCTCGCACCCCAGATCCTGATGAACATCTCTCCCTCCACAAGCAGGTTGCAAGACGCTTCAATCCTCGACCCTAACGAGTATTTGTGCTAGTTTAGCATAGTGATGAACTGTTCCACCACCATGATTTAAAGGTCCCCTCAGGAGTCGGCACAGATGGTCTCCATCGTTCTCAAACCCGGACGGGAGAAGTCCCTGCTTCGTCATCATCCCTGGATCTTTTCCGGGGCGATCGGAAGCGTTGAAGGAGATCCCCCTCCCGGTGAGACAGTCGAAATCCTCACCAGCGATGGAGCCTTCCTCGGTTTAGGAGCCTTTTCCCCGCACTCACAGATCCGTGTCCGGGTCTGGACCTTCCAAAAGGACCAGCCCACAGACTCTTCCTTTTTTCGTGCTGGAATGCACAAGGCGATCCAGTCCCGTGCCGTTTATTGCACCGGCAAGCAGAGCGCCTGTCGCCTGATTAACGCAGAATCGGACGGCTTCCCGGGATTGGTGGTGGACCGATACGGGGAGTTCCTCGTCTGCCAGTTCTTGAGCGCAGGATCAGAGTACTGGAAAGAGGAGATCATCCTTCACCTTCACCAGATCCTTTCGCCCGCGGGGATCTACGAGAGGTCGGATGCCGATGTTCGCCTCAAGGAAGGTCTTGAGCCCCGCGCGGGCACCCTCTGGGGTGAATCGCCGCCCGAACTCCTGTTGATTGAAGAAGGGTCTTGTCGCTTCCTTGTGGACATCAGGAAAGGCCACAAAACTGGTTTCTACCTGGATCAGCGTGACAATCGGCAGGCTCTTGCGGACTACGCCTATGGACGCTCGGTCCTCAACTGCTTTGCATACACAGGGGGATTCGGGATCTGGGCGCTGAGAGGCGGAGCCGAGCACGTAACGGACGTAGAGTGTTCCTCAAGCGCCATAGAGCTGTCAGCACGCCATGTGGAGATCAATGGGTTTGACTCTAGAAAGGTTGATCACCTGCAAGGTGATGTCTTTCAGGTTCTGCGCGAATTCCGAAATTCCAACCGGTGTTTTGACCTCATTGTTCTGGATCCGCCGAAATTTGTGGACTCCCGAAGCCAGCTGCCCAAGGGAACGAGGGGTTACAAGGACATCAATCTCCTCGCGTTCAAGCTTCTCAAACCGGGGGGAACGCTCTTCACCTTTTCGTGCTCGGGACTGGTGCCCCCTGAGCTCTTCCAAAAGATCGTGGCCGATGCCGCCCTCGATGCGGGGTGTGAGGCTCAAATCCTGCGGAGCCTCGCTCAAAGCCCGGACCACCCCACGTCTCTCAACTTCCCGGAAGGCGCTTATCTCAAGGGACTGATTTGCAGAGCGTCCTAGCTCCCACGGACCAAGCACGCTTGCCCGCCTAGGCGGGTTGATCCCTGCCACCCTTTGTCATCAGTCGTTTGTCCTCTGTCCCCCTTGCCCTCGTTTATTCAATATTGAATTGACACCCCCACCCCCGTTTTCCTATCATCCGGGGAACCATAGGCGATTGCGAGTACAGGCCAGAAACCCTTAGAGAAGAAAGGACACTGTCATGAGGGAAGGCAAACTCCACTACGGCTGGATCGTCATTTTTATGGGGCTGCTCACCACAATCGCAGCGCACGGCTTCGGCCGCATGGCCTACACCATCATTCTTCCGGCCATGAAAGACGGCCTAAAGTTCGACTACACTCAGCTCGGTCTTCTCGGCACCGGGAACTTCATCGGCTACCTGACCATGGCGATCATCGGCGGATTTCTTGCCGCCCGTTTCGGAACCCGCATTGTGATTACCTTAGCGCTCCTCCTCCTGGGAATCACCCTCATCCTCACAGGTTTTGCTCAATCCTTCGGCTATGCCCTTTCCATGCGTTTCTTGACGGGCCTGGGCAATGGCGCCTCCTATGTCCCTGCCATGGCCCTCGGGTCCGTGTGGTTCGCCATGAAAAGGCGGGGTTTTGCCACTGGAATTGTGTCAGGGGGGATCGGAGCAGGGACCCTCATTTCCGGGCTTCTGGTTCCTCCCATTCTGGTGGCCTACGGTGGGGAGGGATGGCGATACGCTTGGTACATCCTGGGGGCCATTGCTCTCGTGATCTCCGGTGTTGTGTACTCGCTCATCCGCAGCAGGCCCGACGAGAAGGGGCTGCTGCCTGTCGGCGCCTCTGAAAAAGACGCCCCGCCTCCCACTCCTGCAGGACCTAAGGTGACATCCCTTCAGTGGAGTTCGGTTTACGGGATGCCCTCCGTCTGGTACCTGGGCGTGGTTTACTTTTTCTACGGCTTTTCCTACATCATTTACATGACCTTTTTCGCTGCTTACCTCGTGAAAGAGATGGGGATGACCCAGACTTACGCAGGCGGCCTCTGGGCGTTGGTCGGCGGTCTCAGCACCTTTTGCGGGATTATCTGGGGACATATCTCGGATCGACTCGGCCGGAGCCGCGGTGCTGCTCTGGCCTATTTTGTTCTGGCTTTGTCTTACATTGTTTACGCGCTCATTAAAGCGGAATTGGGGTTCTATCTTTCGGCCTTTATGTTCGGTCTCACCGCCTGGAGCATCCCAACAATCATGGCCGCTGCTGCGGGCGATTTTGTTGGGCCGCGGCTTGCGCCGGCCGGGCTCGGCTTCATCACGCTCTTCTTCGGCATCGGCCAGGCGTTGGGGCCGGCCCTTGGAGGATACTTGGCGGACGTCAGCCAATCCTTCACGGTTCCTTTTCTTGTAGCGGGAGGGATCTCGCTGGCAGGCATGGTGGCCTCTTTGTTCATGAAAAAACCAGGCACCCAAAGCTGAAACAGCAGGAAGGAAGAAAAAGATGATTCAAATCATCCCGGCAAGCAAGCGTCATTTCTCGGACTTCGGGTGGCTCAAAACCTACTGGCTTTTTTCCTTTTCGAATTACTACGATCCCTTCAACATCCAGTTCGGCGCCCTCAGGGTGTTCAACGACGACGTGGTGGAGCCAAAAACCGGTTTTCCAACTCACCCCCATGAGGAAATGGAAATAGTCACCGTCGTGCTGAGCGGTGAGATTACTCACAAAGACAGCATGGGCAACAAGAACGTCATCAAAGCAGGCGATGTCCAGCGCATGTCTGCAGGAACAGGACTCACTCACTCTGAGTTCAACCTTGCCAAGGAGCCGGTTCACTTCTATCAGATCTGGATCTATCCTGACCTGCCCGGCCTGAAACCCTCTTATGACCAGAAAAGCTTTTCGCCCGATGCCTGGAAAAACCGTCTTCTCCCCGTGGCCTCCGGCCAGGGACTTCACGGGGCAGTGACCTTTCACACCTATGCGACCATCTACCGGTCTGATCTTGAGGACAGGCAGAAAATTGATTTCAAAGTCATCGAGTCCAGGCGAATCTTCATCTACCTCACATCCGGCAGCCTCGGGGTGAACGACACGAGGTTGGAGGCGAACGATCAGGCCCGGATCGACCTGGAAACGGACATCGAACTCATGTCTTACGGGGATTCTTCCTTCATCCTCATCGATGTTCCGTCCTGCAAAGGATGGGGCTATGACGAGAAAACCCTGCGAGGCTCCAAAACCTGATGGGCTGTTGAACAGGAGAGCACATGATCACTCGCGCCAATGGAATCAACATCCATTATGAGCTGGAGGGGCCGGAGTCAGCGCCTGTCGTGACTCTCAGCCACTCTCTGGCCACAGACTTCTCTATGTGGGACCCCCAAGTGGCTGCCCTGAAGTCCAGTTACCGGGTCCTTCGCTATGACAGCCGGGGACACGGCGGCACGGACGTCCCGGAGGGGCCCTACACCCTGGAACAGATGGCTGAAGACGTCAAAGCGCTTCTGCAGGTTCTCGGCATCCCTCGGACGCATTTCATGGGAATTTCCATGGGCGGAATGATCGCCCAGGTCCTTGCTCTGAAGTCTCCCGGCCTGCTTCGGAGCCTGATCCTGTGCGACACCTCCAGCCGCATCCCGAAAGATGCCCTGCCCATCTGGGAGGAGCGAATCGAACTCGCCCAAAAACAAGGGATGGACTCCCTTGTGGAATCCACCATGGAACGATGGTTCACCGCGTCCTTTCGCCGGAACCCGCTTCCGGTGCACGAGAGAATCCGGGGAATGATCCGGGCGACACCTGTGAAAGGTTATATTGGATGTTCGCGGGCCATCATGGGGTTGAATCTCACGGAGCGCCTGAGCGGGATTACACTCCCAACCTTGATCGTTGTGGGCGAAAGTGATCCCGGCACCCCGGTGAGCGCTTCTCAAGCCATTCATGAGCAGATAAAGGGTTCGGAGCTGGTCATCCTCGAATCCGCTGCTCATCTTTCCAACATCGAGCAGGAGGGGGCCTTTAACACTGCCGCGCTGGATTTTCTCAGACGCTGGGCATGAGGCTCTGGAAGATCTCGCACTTCCTGCACAGAGTCATCTTCTTTTGCCAGGTTCTTTGGATCTTGCCGTGGCATATGGTTCCGTTGATGAACCAGCACATCTGCCCCAAACGGTATTCCCATGCCGGGCAGCGCTGCCTGGTCTCTTTGGGGCAATTTCTTGCTGTCCAGCAATTCTGTGCGCGTTTGCCGGACAGAGGAGGGCGATGAGCCAGAAGAAAGAGCACCTGCCGCTCCACATGAACAGGGATCTTTCTCCACCCCTGTTCAAAGCTCTGGATCGCCTTGAGGGAGGTTCCAAGGAGCTGCGCCAACTCCTTTTGGGTTTTCCCTAGATAGGCTCTGATGCTTGAAAATTCGCTGTTGCGCACTTGGATGGACTCCTGTTGAGACGTTCGCCCCGGGCGTTTGCGTTTTTCACAGTCCCGGCCAATGGGAAGTGGTTTGGCAGCACCCTAACACATTCGCGGTACCGTTTCAACGCATTCGAGACCATCCCCTCGACCCGGGCTCAAACAGTCTTTGTTATCGGCCAAAGGCATTCAGAAGGGATACCATTAAGTATTTGACTCGCCAACCCCTCAGGTGTATAGAACGCCGAATGTGTCCGCCCGTTTGACTTCTACGTTGTTCTTTGGTCATCGGCACACCGCTATGGAAAGGATTTGAAGCGTGACAGATCCGAAGTTTTTCTCTTCCCTTCCCGACAATGGCGGCAGGCGCTCAGGACTCGACCGCAGGAAATTCTCATACAGCGCCCACATTCCCGAGAGGCGCCGGGGTCTTGACCGGAGGAGCGGCCAGGATCGAAGGCAGCTGATGAGCATCAGAGAAGGGCGTCATCGAGGTAGGGTGTCCAGGCCCTGGGGCAAGAAGGAAAGAAGGATCGCTCTCAGACGCTCTCCTGCTCCCCCACCTTATTGATTTTTCTCCTCTTCCGTGCTATGCTTTCATTCACGCGTCGTAGGGCCGCCCCGGTTTTCTGCAGACTCTTTTTTTTCGGGCGGGTCGAATGAGATAAACGCAAAATCGAAGGAAAGACCATGAAAAACCTTTTTCTTACCGCTTTAGCCATCGCGCTGGTGATAGCCATTGGCAGTGCCGTAAAGCCCTATTGGAACAAGTACTGGCTGCAAAAGGAGGTCCAAGTGGCCGCCGTGTACGGCACAAAGAACACCCCGGAGAACACGAAGGCGTTCCTTCTCGATAAACTCAAAGAAGAGGGCTACCGCATCGAGGAAGAGGACATTCATATCGAGAAGGACTCAAAGAACAACGTCACGGTAACGGTACGGTATTCCGATAAGATCTCTATCTTCGGGAAGGAACTCCAAAAGCTTCACTTCACGCTCAGCGCAACGGAAAGAGAAATCAAAGCATACTATTAGCTCGCTCGGGACTTCCCGCTCGACTTCTCCGGATCCTTCTCCCTGCCCATCGCCTGCGTCACCCCATAAGAACGGCCCCCTCTTTGAATGCTTTTATTCCTCTTGCACGTCACAGGGAGCGAGTCTAATATGGCCCCCATCCTTGAACGATGAATCTCAGGAGGATCCATGACGCCAAGAATCAGAATCGATCTCTTCAGCGACACGATTACAAAACCCACTCCGGGGATGCGGAAATTTATGGCCGAAGCCGAGGTGGGAGACGAGCAACAAAAGGAAGATCCCTCGGTGAACAAACTGGTAGAAATGGTCTGTGATCTTTTGGGCAAAGAGGATGCCCTTTATCTGCCTTCAGGGACGATGTGCAATCAGGTTGCCTTCCGCGTCCACTGCCGTCCGGGCGACGAGATCATCATGGATGAAACAGCCCACACCCGCCACTATGAAACAGGGGGCCCGGCGGCACTCACAGGGGCCATGACCTATCCCCTTGCCGGAAAGCGAGGGATCTTCACCGCAGAGCAGTTGGAAGCGGCTGTGCGGCCTGCCAGCAACCATCTGCCCCGTTCCAGGGTGGTTCTCGTGGAGCAAACCTCGAATCTGGGCGGCGGGTCCATCTGGCCTCTGGACGGTATTCAGTCGGTGAGTGCTGCGGCTCAAAAGCACGGCATGGTCCGCCACATGGATGGAGCCAGGCTGCTGAACGCCGTTGCGGCCACGGGCGTAAAGGCCAGGACCTATGCAGAACCCTTTGATTCCGTGTGGATTGATTTCAGCAAAGGCTTGGGCGCCCCTGTGGGTGCAGCCCTGGCCGGTTCTAAGACTTTCATTCAGGAAGCGTGGCGCTGGAAGCACCAGTTCGGAGGCGCCATGAGGCAGGCGGGAATCATCGCCGCCGGAGCGGTCTACGCCCTGAACCATCACGTGGAGCGTCTTGCAGAAGACAATGAGAACGCCCGGATCCTGGCTCAGGGCATGGCGGGAATCAATGGGATTGTGGTTGAACCGGTCGAGACCAACCTCATCTTTTTCGATGTCTCCGGGATGGGAGTCACTGCCGAAGCCTTTAACGCTCTTTTGAGAGAAAAAGGGCTCCGCATCTCTGTTCTGGGAAAAACAAGGGGAAGAGCGGTCACGCATCTCGATGTGTCTCGGCGCCAAGTGGAGGAGGCGCTCGAAATCATCCGACAGGTTGCCGGACAAACCACAAAAAGGGTAACAGTGTAGCTTTTTGAAATTGAATGTTTTTGGCTTAGGTCATGGGGGTCTCTCTCAAAACAGAACAACGAAGAAGCCGCACCCCAGTGTCCAGCTTTAGGCCATGGGTGAGGCGGAAGGAAACCTCAGCCTTGAGCCCCGACGCCCTTGTTGCAACCTTTGCGGATCTCGTCGTTGCCGAGAGGCCCGACGGCCCTGTTCTTGACCTGGCGTCTGGAGACGGGCACAACGGGCTTTTCCTGGCAGCCAAGGGGGTTCCCGTGATTCTGGCGGATCGTTCCGACGAAGCTCTCCGTAAGGCTAAAGGGGCGGCCGATGGGGTTCAGGACAAGGTTACGCTGTGGAAAGTTGATTTGGAGATAGACGGTGAAAATCCGCTCGAAGAGGAGGAATACAGCGCCATCCTCGTTTTCCGGTACCTTCACCGGCCCTTGATGCCTTGCATCAGAAAGGCCCTGAGAACGGGCGGTTTTCTTGTCTATCACACTTACACCTTGGATCAGGCGCGCTTTGGAAAACCGCGCAACCCTGAGTTCCTCCTCAAACCCGGGGAATTGATGAGCTGGTTCAAGGACTGGCAGGTCCTCCATCACTTTGAAGGCATTCAAGAGAACCCCCGGCGGGCCATCGCCGAGATTATGTGCCGGAAACCATGAAACGATTTTTGATTTTCGATTTCCGATTTTTGATTGCCGCAGTGAATCGGAAATCGGCAATCGCAAATCTAGAATGTCTTGATGGAAGCGACTATGTCCGCCAGAGAAATTCTGTTGCTCGGAAACCCCAGGCTCTACGAAGTATCCGAAGCCGTTGAAGAGGCTGATTTGAAAGATCTGCCTTCCGTGGTTGCAGATCTCCACGACACTCTTTTGGAGTTCAGAAGGAAATACGGCGCCGGGAGAGCTATCGCAGCCTGCCAGATCGGTTTCGCGAAACGTCTCATCTACCTGTTCATCGACAGGCCCGTGGTTTTCATCAATCCATCGCTGGAAAGCAAAAGTGAAGAAATGATCGAAGTCTGGGATGACTGCATGTGCTTTCCTGATCTTCTCGTCAAAGTGAAGAGGCACAAGCGCTGCACCATCCGATTCAGGGACCTGAGCTTTGAGGAGCACACGATGAGGCTGGAGGATGACCTGTCCGAACTGCTTCAGCATGAATATGATCACCTGGACGGGATACTGGCCGTATCGAGAGCCATCCATGGGCGTGCTTTTGCTCTGAGAAGCCAGAGGCCATACTTGAAATAAGAAGGTGTAAGGTACAAGGTGCACCGATGAAGACAGGCACAGAGGGACAAAGGGACAGAGCGGACAGATTTTTCTGCTTTGTGCCTTTGTGCCTTTGCAACTTTGTCCCTACAGCCTGTATGCAGGAACCAAATTGAA
>Ga0210105_1000153_pt1 | contig 10483 bp, 9 predicted proteins | sample RushSE_TuleC_D2_FD_185569 | JGI IMG/M metagenome (GOLD analysis project Ga0210105, IMG submission 185569) | Wetland microbial communities from San Francisco Bay, California, USA, that impact long-term carbon sequestration - RushSE_TuleC_D2 (SPAdes) | ecosystem: Environmental > Aquatic > Marine >... | reverse complement strand
ATCTTGCCTCCGGGCTTCAGCTGCTTGAGCAACGGAGGGGGCACCAGGCTCGCTGCGCAGGTGACGATGATTCGATCAAAGGGCGCGGCCTCTTCCCAGCCGTAGTACCCGTCGCCCAGCCTCACCCTGACGTTGGCGTAGTGGAGACGCTTCAGCCGTTCCTCTGCCTGAAGGGCCAGGGCCTCCACGATCTCGATGGTATAGACTTCCTTGACCAGAAGTGAAAAAACCGCAGCCTGATACCCGGAGCCTGCTCCCACCTCCAGCACCTTGTCATCCGGGTTGACTTCGAGCATTTCGGTCATGAGGGCAACGATGTAAGGCTGGGAGATCGTCTGCCCGTAGCCGATGGGGAGAGGGAAATCACCGTATGCCGCCGACTGAAGCTTTTTCTCCACAAAGTGGTGCCGCGGCACGGTCCGCATGGCTGTGAGCACCCTGGGGTCCTTGACAGGGTCCCGGTAGTCGGGCGCCTCAGCGATCTGTTCCCTCACCATCCTCTCTCGCAGAAGACGGAACTCGGATTCAGCAGGATCTTCGGCAGACGCCTCAAGGACCAGACCAAGCGCCAGCAAGAGGGAAGAAAAGATATGACTCCTTTTCGGCATGGGTTCTCCGCTGCTTTGTTGCCCCATTCTTCCCAGTGACTGCTGTATTCTCATCTCCGCGCGGTCTTCTGTCAATCGAATCTCACATAAGACTTGCCAGCTTTCTGATTTTTCTCTAGAGTTTGTGTGTGACCTGTTTGTTTCGGCGCTTTACAAAATATCCAGGGCCCCCCTTACAGAGTCTTGGCGGGAGGTCTCTTTTGTGAGGAACGATCAGAGACTGATGCCTCCTTCTGCAGAACAGTGTTTCGATCTCATGGCAAGGTACGAGATGCTGGAAAACATCAGGGCCCATTCTATCATGGTGGAGAGAATTGCTTCCCTGATGGCTCGAGGCCTCCGAGAGGCAGGGGAGAACCTTTCCCTCGACAAGGTGACGGCAGGCGCCCTGATGCACGACATCGCAAAAACTCAGTCCTTGAAAACAAAGGAAGACCACAGCGCCAAAGGGTTTGAAATCTGCCTTCAGAACCATCTTGATGAGATTGCGGACATCGTGGCTGAACATGTTGTCCTCAAGGCCTTTTCAAAAGAGGGTCCCGTGCTCGAAAAAGAGATTGTCTATTATGCGGACAAACGGGTGAACCACGACAAGATCGTCAGCCTTGAAGAAAGGCTGACCTACCTCATCACGCAATACGGCAAGGGGGATGAAAGGCTGATCCAAAGAATGGGAAAGAACTTCGATCTGTGCAAACAGGTCGAAAGCAAGCTGTTCGCAAAACTTGATTTTGCACCTGAAGACGTGGCCGGGATGATCCGACCGTAAAAACTTGTAGGCAAAACTCACTGAGGGGCATTGCGATGAGAAAGGCCTTCCCGATGTTGTGGGTCATCCTTCTCGTTTTCCTTGGGCCGGAGAGCTTCTCTTGGTCTGCGACGCTCAAGCATGATTCCCTATGCGACAAGTATGCGGAAACCACAGGGCCGTCTGTCCAGTCCAAAGAGCTCCGTGAGGACTTCGAAAAGCAGCTGAAATCACTCCTGAGGGATCTAGAAAAGCTCGAAAAGGAAGCCAAAGAAAAAATGACCAAAGAGATCTTGCCTTACCTCAGACAGGAAATCGAGAAAATCAAGAAGCGGCTCAAGGAGTTCCGGATGGAAAGGGAAAAAGAGGATCAGCCGGAAAGGATCAGGATTTGACGGGGTAAGGGATGTCTGTCCGTATGATCGCACGCGATCTCTATCGGCTTCAGCAGGAGGTGGAGCGGTTGGAAAAAGAAATCGAGTCAGCCACCCCTGAACAGAAGGATCAATGGAGAGAACAGCTCCGCAGGGTGCGGGCTGAACGGGATCGGGTGAGAGGGATGCTCGAAGCCAACAAGGAACCGCCCCCCTATCGCAAGTCGCGTTAGGTTTTTCGCAAGCCCTTGAGCGCCCGGGGGCTCCATTGACGTTCCGGGGGCGCGGGCGGGCAGGGGTGCGCTGGGAGACTGCCATGCCGGAACCGGGATATTTCCATTTGGAGCGAGCCGAGGTCCTGCCCTTTATCCCAGAGCATTATCAGAAAGTTTTGGACGTGGGCTGTGGAGAGGGGCTTTTCACCGAGCAGCTCGACAAGGCCTCAGAGCGGTGGGGGATCGAACCCGACCGGGATGCCGCTGAAATAGCGGCGAAGAAAATGGACAAGGTTCTCACGGGACGCTTCGAAGAGGTCTATCCTGATCTGCCGGAGTATTATTTCGACCTTGTCATTTGCAATGACGTGATCGAGCACATGGAGGATCATGACCGGTTCTTCGAAACGATCAAAACCAAGATGGCGGAGAACGCCACCTTGGTGGCTTCCCTGCCCAATGTGAGGTATGCGAAGAATTTATGGAACTTGCTCTTTAAGAAAGACTGGAAGTATGGCGAGGCGGGTATTCTTGACAGGACCCACCTGAGGTTTTTCACCAAGAAGAGTATGCTTCGTGCCCTTCGTGAACATGGGTTTGAAATCTTGAGAGTGGGAGGATTGCACAAGGTAAACCCCCGGCTTTCCCTGGCTCTCACCATCCTGGGGCTGGGCACCCTGAATGATACGCTCTACTTGCAGTACGTGTGCGTGGCTAAGAAATCTCCTTCTCCCCGCTCCTTCCCTGGAAAGGATAAGTCATGAGGCCGACGGCTTCTCCATGCTTCACGGGACTTGAGCCGCGCCCCTAAATCTCTTTGAATCCCCAGTAAGGATATTCCAGCACGTACTCGCTCACCCTGCCTGGGCTGTTTTCGCGGCTTGCCACAAGCCAAAGAATGCTCTTTCTCTCCCCGGAAGAAAACGGATCCAAAGGGTCCCAGCTGGGGGATAGAATCATTGCATTGTCCGCACTGTACTCGATATCTCCCGATTCCTTGAAGGCTGCCAGATCCGGCTTTTCATCGTAATGCCCTTCGAGGCCCCTGGAGAGTTCCGAGATGACAAGAAAAGCGACATTCTGTTCGTCTCGAATGGATTCCATGTTGCGGAGCCACTCATCAATCCCGGTTCTCCTCTCGGAGAGATTCTTGAACGGCAGCTTGTGAAGGCTGTCCACAACCACCAAGACCCGATCCTGTCGGGTCTCGTGTTTGATGAAATCAATTTGTCTTCGCATGATATCAGGGCTCAGTTTCCTGTCCGTCACCACGCGGTAGTGCTGAAGCAGGTCCCTGAAGTCCGCAAAGGCCTTCTCCAGTCTCTCCGAAGCCTCCTTGTCCAGCTTTTGAAGACGCACTTCTTCTTCCGAAAGGCGGCTTAACCGGCAAATGGTCCGGGTGTAGATCTTCTGACGCCCGTTTTCGAAGTCATAGTAGATGACCGGGATTTTTCTCCTCGCCATTTCCGTGGAGACTTGCATGAAAAAGCAGGACTTTCCTGCCTTGGGTTGGCCTCCAAGGATATTGATCCCGCGAATGCCATTGACCGCCTGATCCAGTTTTTCGAAACCCGCACTCAGCCCAAGAAGCTGTCGTCCCCGATCCCGTTCGATCTGCTGCAAGAAGCGCACGTGTTCTTTTTCGGCCGAAGAAAAAGGAGAAAAAGATTCGGACGCCTTGATCATGGAGGAAATGGCAATGCGGAAGTTTTTTCCTTTTTCCTTGGCAAGATCGCAAAGGCTGTATCCTCTTTTGTAACTGGAATGCCACTTGAGGATTCTTGCTTTGTAGCCCAGTTTCGTTGCCAGTGCCCGTGCGGCAAGCTGGGCCTCAGGGGCATTGTTCGTCAGCAGAAAGACATGGTTCACATACGCGAGCCTTTCCTGTTCAATGGTCTCCAGGACTGAAAACCCTGGGACGGCGATGCCGGGATAGCCGAGTTCTTTGAGGGTGAGAAGGTTGTTTTCCCCGTCCACGACGAAAAGAGTTCCCTCCTCGCACCGCTCTATGTCCTGAACATTGAAGACGCGGAATTCCTCTTCGAAAAACTTCTCATCCCCGTACCAGAACTGGTCCTCTTCCCGACCCGGCAGCACACATCGTGACGCATAGCAGTTGCCGTCCTCCTGAAAATAGGGATACACGAGGTAGCGTCCGTTGTATCCGATTCTCAACTCCTCGACCGCCCCTCTTGAAACACCGAAGTCATTGAAGTGGGCGTACTCGCCCTCTCCCATCAGCGTTCTGAACTTCTTGACCTCGTTGTTCAAGTTTCTGCTCGGGTACACCACGTCCCGCACATGGATTTCCCGGTCGGGATCGTAGCCCGGCACCTTTTGGGCATCGATCCCCATTAATCTCGCAAAGTGTGGGGCAAATCCCCCTGGCCTGCACCGGTTCAAACACCGGAAGTACCCCATGAAAAAGCTCTCGGGGTCGAGGTAAGCCACCACGGTCCCTCCCCCTTTCTTCTCCTCGGACCCGCAAAAGGGGCAAGGCGCTTTCAAAATGTTGTCTTCAATCTTCGCTCCCGGGATGTGTTCCAGATAAAAATTCTGAATCGCTTCTGGACGCTCCATAAGCCATGCCTCCGGTGTGTGTCATCAACGTCAGCCTCGGCCCAGGGGGAAGGCCGTCCGGCATCCAATAGTGTAGCACACGGTTTTGGCTTACGCAAAGATGAGAATGACGCTAGGAGTGGAGATAAAGGCCCACGAGGATCAGCGCTAGAACGACGACCCCCAAGAGGAAATACTGCTCTCGGTTCTCTTTTGAGAAAAGGTCAAGGCTCCAGCCTCTCTGGCGGGCTCTCGGATAAGGTTTGAGGCGGGGCACGAGGCTTTTCGCGTAAGCGGCATACTGTCTGTATTCGTCCCCATAGAGATCTTCCAGCCTGCTCATCTCTTTGCGGTATTTCCTCGGCATGTAGTTGAAGAAAAAGACGCCCAGGCCGACGAGGAGGAGGATCCACGCATATCCCCATGCCATGACGCAAAATCCGACCAGCAGGAGCAGTCTTCCCAAATACAGGGGGTCTCTCAGGTAAGCATAAGGGCCGGAGGTCGTGAGCTCCTGAGTTCTCATCAAATGGCCGCTCGCCCACACGCGAATGACCTCGCCGAAGAAAACCAGAAGGCCTCCGACAACTAGGGACCACGCTTGGGGTCTTGCCAGAACAGGCACCAGAACGATGCCTAGCAACAGGGCCAGCGCCTTAAACCATTTCTTGCTCATCGAAACCTCTTGATCATGCGGTAGAGCAAAAACATCCTCGGGGGGTGCCCCCGATCAAAGAACTTCTTCTCTACCTTATACAGCCTTTCGAGGTCAAGCAAGATGATATCTCTCAAAATCCACCCGTCGAGCAAGGGCACTCGCCCTTCGACGTAGGCTGTGGAGAAGTCAATGACAGAAGGCCGATCTTCATCCACCAGGATATTTCTCTGATGAAGATCCCCGTGTGCAACGCCTCTGTCGTGGATGCGGTGGACCAGCGAGACCAACCTTTGAAAACAGGACTCGCTGAGTTCACCCTTTTCCATTTTGTCCAAAGGCCGGCCCTTGACCGTCGAAATCTGAATGGCATGGGGAGAGGGGCGACGGATCAAAGCCGGAACCCCAGGCAGGCCCTCTAGCCTTCTAAGGGCAGCTTCCTCCCACGATAGGGAGATTCTTCCGAAGAGCCGTGGGATGAACGGGGCTCCACTGTACTCCTTGGTAATGACCTCCCCATCCCGGCGAACGGAAGCTTTCCACACATTCCTCGGGCGATAGGGAACGTTATCCTGTTTTGCATCGTCAGGCAAGATGTCACCTTTATTCTGACAGCGATCTTTCAGCGCTCCATCCCCTCGGCCTCTTGCCGCGCTCCGCAATGAGGCTGTAAAAAGCTATGCCCGCCACGCGAAATTCAGGCTAACATAGAGTGACTCAAAACGAAAGCCATAATCCTTTAAGTTGACACTCTTCAAGTCGCTTACTATATTGTTTCAGTTTTTCTTTCCTGACGGCAACGCCTGTGCGGCTCAGATCATGCTTTTGCTCATTTCCCCCGTGGCCGTCTCTAGATGGAACAATGAAAAAAGCGCTCTTGTTTCTTCTGATCCTTCTTCTTGCAAAAAGCCTGTGTGCCCCTCCTTTGTGGGCCTCAAAGGTCAGGCTCGACATCATTCAGTCTCAGGACCGCTACGAAGCCGGCAAAACCTATCCTTTGCTCTTTCGCCTTTCGATTGAAGACAAGTGGTTCATTCACGGCCCGGCCAAAGATGGAGACATGATCCCAACGGAATTCGCCTTCGAAGATCAGTTGGGAATGGGCGTCAAGGATCTTCTTTTTCCCATCACCGAGAACAAGAAATTCGAGTACCTCTCCGAGTCCGTTGCCCTTTTTTCAGGGGAAATCTATGTGAAGGGGACCCTCACTGTGCCAAGGGATGCCCCTAACGGGAAACACACCCTAAGAGGGAATCTATCCCTTCAGGCCTGTTCCGTATCCTCATGCCTGCCGCCGGAGAGAATTCCGTTATCCATCCCCCTGACCGTTGTCCCGCCGGGGTCGGCGACCAAGGCCATCAACCAGGAAACATTCGCGGCTTATGAAAGAGGGATCGACACGGGCGTGCGTTTAGGAGCCGGCCTGCTGCTGACCCTCATCGGGTTCTTTGTTGGAGGCTTGGCCCTCAACCTGACTCCTTGCATCTATCCTCTGATTCCCATCACCGTTTCCTATTTCGGCGGAAGAGACCAGGGCCGCAGGGCCACGGCAATCCACGCCTTCCTGTACCTGGTGGGACTGGCTGTCATGAATTCCATCCTGGGAGTGTGGGCTTCTTTATCAGGCCGGATGGTCGGCTCAGCGCTGCAGCACCCGGTCGTTCTTGTCCTCATGGCATGCCTTTTCATTGCCTTTGCCACGAGCTCGTTCGGTTTCTGGGAGCTTCGTCTTCCTGCCGCACTGACAAGAGCGGCATCCAGGCGCTTCAGCGGCTATTTCGGGACGCTCTTCATGGGCCTGACTTTAGGTATTATCGCCGCGCCCTGCCTCGGGCCCTTTATCCTGGGACTCCTCACGTATGTCGCCCAGAAGGGCGACCCCATCATGGGGTTCCTCTCCTTCTTCACCCTCAGCATCGGGCTCGGGCTTCCCCTAGCCGTTCTGGCCTTTTTCTCGGGCGCCGTGTCCCGCCTGCCCTTCTCAGGGGACTGGATGTTGTGGATCAGGAAACTCATGGGTTGGATACTGATCGCCATGGCGGCGTACATGCTCCATTTCCTTCTCCCCGAAGGGCGGGGAGGGTCTTTCCTCATGGCCGTCGTCCCCCTGGCTGCCGCTGTGCATCTCGGGTGGCTGGATCGAACCGGGGCCGGTCACCGCCGCTTCAGCATCTTCAAGAAAATTTTCGGACTCTGTGCCCTGCTGGGAGTGTTTGTCTATCTGGGAGTTGCGACCCAGAAAAAGGAGGCGGTCCCATGGGTCCCTTACGAGGAACCTCTTTTTGCTCAAGCGGCAAGGGAGAACAAACCCGTGATCGTGGACTTCTATGCAGACTGGTGCGGACCTTGCCGGGCCATGGACCGGGAGGTCTTCACCGATCCTGAGATTGTTGCGCTGAGCCGGCAATTCCTGACCCTCCGTCTGGACCTGACTCGCCGCCAGCATCATCAGAATGAGGTTCTTCAGCGGTACGGCATCAAGGGAGTCCCCTCCATCCTTTTCTTTGACACCGAAGGCCGGGAAGTAACGTCCCTCAGGGTCGAAGAGTACATGGACAAAAATGAGATCCTGCAAAGAATGAAGAAGATCCTTCCCAAAGCGTCTTCCGGCCGTCAGTAAGGTGGCTTTCAGGACACCCCAGACGCCCCTTTCCAACAACTTCATGTCTCGAATTTTTTTCTTGACACATAGTTATATTATGGCTAGATTGTAGTTACAATTTAGCGGACCGTCGGTCAAGAAGCGTCCCAATTCAACCGTCAAATCAGAAACTTGCTCTCCTTTCAAACGTGTGGTGCTTTTGGAGTCAAGAGAAATGCCAGAGGAGAAAAAACCTACCAGCGAATCCAAGCTCCTTTCTTCCTTGATCGAACGCCGCAAGATCAAGCTGAAGGTGTATCACAAAGAGATGGCGGAGTGGAATTCAAACGGCCGCGACAAGCGTCATCAGTGTCCATTGATTTTATGTAAGGGGTAATAAAAATGAGGTACGCAGAGACAGGGTTTAATTTGGAAATTGATCTAACCCGAGGAAGCATTGAGAGGGTAGAGTCTGACCCAAGATTAACGGAACTTCATCTTGGGGGTCTCGGGACGAACGCCAAGATTTTATGGGATAGGGTTCCCGCGGACGTTGAACCCTTTTCTCCTGATAATCTGCTGATCTTTGCCACCGGTCTTTTGTGCGGCACACCGGCTCCCGGTGCGAATCGGACCATCATTTCCACCTATTCTCCTCAGACATTGTTCATGGGCTATTCCATGATGGGGGGTTTTTTGGCGCCGGAACTCAAGTATGCCGGTTACGACAAAGTAATCTTTCGCGGCAAGTCCCCCAATCTGGTTTATTTGTGGATCAACAACGACAAAGTCGAAATACGGGATGCCTCTCATCTCCGGGGCAAGGGCGCCGTTGAAACGGCGGAGCTGATTCGACAGGAGTTGAAGGAGCCGAAAGCCCAGGTGGCTGCCATCGGCCTGGCCGGTGAAAACAGGGTCTACATGGCTTCCATCGAGCAGGGCAGGTCCAGCGCCAGCCGACTTGGCCTGGGCGCCGTCATGGGAGACAAAGGGTTAAAGGCCATCGCCGTTCGCGGAACAAAAGACGTCAATGTTGCCAAACCGGCCGAATTCATGCAGCTCTGCAACGAGGTGCTACAGTATATAAAAGTCCGAGCACCCAACCTCATCCCTGAGGTCATGCCCATTTTAGCGGGGCTTGGGTCGCCGCAGGAGATGGCCCATGTTGATGAGAAGTGGCACACCGAAAATTTCATGTGGGGAAATGCCCGCACTCGGAGAAAAGAGTTCTGGACCAAGGAAATCGAAGAGAAGTGGAAGGACGCTCTGGAGACGGTGCGGACGCGGCTCATCAGCTGCTACAACTGTCCGATGAAATGCGGAGCCATCATTTCCGCCCCGGGAGTTTCAACCTACATGATGAAATGCTTCACGAAACTGACCTACACCATGGCGGCCTTTGTAGACGACCTGGATTTTGGTTTTAAAATCGCTCAGAGGGCTACGGAGTATGGAGTGGACGGATTCTCGATGCCGCAAGCGATGGCTTTCGGCTTTGAGCTTAAAGAAGCAGGAATTTTGACGGAAGCGGACTTTGCAGGGTGCCCGTCCGATAACGAGGGGAAATTTTACTGGTTGCTTGACCGGATTGTTCGGCGAGAAGGGATAGGAGATGTGTTGGCCAACGGCACCTATTGGGCGGCCAAGCAGATCGGCAAGGGCGCAGAAGCCTATGCTCACAACAACATCAAGAAACATGAGCAGCTCCCTCTCAAGTTGGGAATGCTCAATCCCATTTATTTCCTGATGTATTCTACCGGGGAAAAGATGAACATTACTCAAATCGAAGGGAATTTCCCCCAGGCGCCTTTTTCCACCATGGAGCTGAGAGAAGAGTTTGTGAAGGACTGGGTCCAAGCCCCTAATGATAAGTTTAAGAAATACGTTCTGGACTGGGAATTCCGCGGAGAACGCTCAATGCCGTTCTACCCCCCGGTTGAAGCCTGTTGTGAAATTGTCGACTGGCAGGAGAAGATGCACCACATTGATGACGCTCTAGGGTTGTGCGCCGGGTTGTCGTCCTTTCCCCTGAAGCCTCCCTACCACATCCACAACCTGCCGCTCTTCATTTCAGCGGCGACCGGGATCGATATGGACGAGGCCAAGCTGACGAAGGCCGTTAAACGCTACCGGACCCTGGTCCGGGCGGTCAACATCAGAAGGGGCATGCGGCGCAAGGACGAAAAGCCGCCCGAGAACCACTGGAAAAAAAGATTCCCCGAGCTGGAGAAAGAGCTCCTCGACACCTATTACAACCTCAAGGGATGGAATGAGGACGGTATCCCCACCCATGAGACGCTCAGAGATCTGGGGTTGGACTATGTGAGCCGGGACTTCGCCAAACGGGGGATCCTGACGGACGGCGAGGATGCCGCATCCGTAACAGCTTCCGCATAATAAGTGAAGAATGATGAACTCTTAAAAAGTCATCCAAGTCAATGACTTTGCAAGAGGCCCAAGATCAAGGCGCAACGCCGAGCTTGGGTTTTTTACGAAGTCATCAAGAATGAGGCTGGAGGGCGTTGACCGTGAAGGCGGCGATGAACCCGGCAGAGCTGAGGCCCTGGGAAAGGAACAAGACCCACGTGATCTTCCGAGCGACGCGTGCGTAGTCCGTCATGTGTCCGCCTCAGTCACGAAGGTGAAAGTGCCGGAGAGTGTACTACAAGACGAAGAATCGAGTCGCTAGAACCTGTGGCCGGAAGGATAAAAGGAGTTGGACGCCAGGTCTGCCATGGGTGGG
>Ga0210105_1000152_pt1 | contig 10489 bp, 7 predicted proteins | sample RushSE_TuleC_D2_FD_185569 | JGI IMG/M metagenome (GOLD analysis project Ga0210105, IMG submission 185569) | Wetland microbial communities from San Francisco Bay, California, USA, that impact long-term carbon sequestration - RushSE_TuleC_D2 (SPAdes) | ecosystem: Environmental > Aquatic > Marine >... | reverse complement strand
CTTCATGGGGCTTTTCCGTAAAAGGTCTCGAACAGTTCTCTGGCCATGGGCGCTGCCGCACTCCCGCCGTGACCTCCGTTTTCCACGAGCACGGCCACAGCGATTTCCGGCTTGTCCGCGGATGCGATCCCAACAAACCAGGCGTGATCATTCAGTTCTGGAGGCGGCTCCTCACCCTTCTGAAGCGGTTTTTCCTTGCCCAGGGCCACCACCTGGGCCGTCCCCGTCTTGCCGGCCACGATGGGTCCGTTCTTGATTCTCGATTTGGAGCCGGTGCCGCCGGGCTCGTTCACCACACCGATCAACGCACTCCGGATCAGAGCGATGTTTTGCTCTTTCACCGCGAGCCGGCCGGTCACCTCCGGAGTAAACTGGTAAACCTGCTTGTCATCTTTTCCCACCCACTTCACCACTTTGGGCTGATACAAAGCCCCTCCGTTGAAGAAGGCGGAGATGAGCCTGGCCATTTGCAGCGGAGTGACCAGCACAAAGCTTTGCCCGATGGAGGTGGAAATGGTCTCCCCCGGCTGCCAGGGGACCCCAAAGCGTTTCAGCTTCCACTGGCTGCTCGGAATCAACCCTTCCCTTTCGGAACCGAGCTCATAACCGGAAACCGTTCCCAGCCCGCACATCTTGGCATACTGGTGGATTTTGTCCACGCCCAGCCGCTTGCCCAGCTTGTAAAAGTACACGTCACAGGATTCCACAAGGGCCCTGTGCAGCGCCACCCGACCATGCCCCTGTTTGCGCCAGCAGCGAAACGTGTGTTCGCCGAAAGGGAATTTTCCGTCGCAGAACACCTCTTCCCGCGGGTCGAGGCCTTCCTCCAGCCCGGCCAGAGCCATCACGATCTTGAACGTGGACCCCGGAGGGTATTGTCCTGCCACCGCCCTGTTTTGAAGCGGATGCTCTTTGCTCGTGACGAGCCTCGCCCATTCGGCTCGGTTCAGCCCTTCAAGAAACTGGTTGGGATCATAGGCGGGGTTGCTCGCCATGGCGAGGATCTCCCCGGTCATGGGCTGAAGCGCGACAATGGCCCCTTTCTTGTCTTTCAAACATTTCTCGGCCGCCAGCTGGAGTTTTTTGTCGATCGTCAGGCCGAGATTCTCTCCCGCAACGGGCGGCCTTCTCGAAATCACACTCAGGCGGCGCCCTGCCGCGTCCACCTCCACCTGTTCCCCGCCCCGGATCCCGTTCAGGTTCTTCTGCCAGACCCGCTCCACCCCGGCCTGTCCGATCAGATCCCCCTGCTTGTTATCAGGATAGTTGCCGCTCATCAGTTGCGGCTCGCTGATCTCTCCTAGGTACCCAATGAGGTGGGCCGCCAGCTCCTTGTAGAGATAATATCTCTGAGGTTTGATTTGAATCATCACCCCGGGCAGGTCGAAGAGATTGGCCTCCACGATAGCCAACTCCTCCCTGGAGAGGTTCCTCTTGATCAACACCGGTCTGAAGCCGTATTTCTGGGCTTCTTTGCCAAGCTTGTCTTCGAGGCTTTTGGGATCCATCCCGATCAGGGAGTGAAGGCTCGTGATGAGATCCTCACGATCGGAGATTTCTTCAGGGATGAGATAGGCATCAAAAGAAGGACGGTTGTCGACAAGGAGTTCCCCGTTGCGATCGAAAACCATTCCCCGGAAGGGCGGCACGTCCTGGAGGCGGATCCTGTTGCTCTCGGACTGCACCCGGTAAGACGGGCCTTGAAAAATCTGGAGAAACCACAGCCTCAACAAGAGCACCGCAAACACGGCGACCACCAGGAAGGGCAGCTTCGTCAGTCGCTTGCGGAGAACCTCTACCGATGCCTGTTCAAAAGCTTGGTTCCTCAATGGGACGGAGCCTCTTTCGACAAAGATGAGATCCGAGGCATGTCACACAGCCCCCTTGATTTCTCCTGTGGTTCGAATCTGCACATAACTAAGAATACTAAAAATCAGAGGCGCAATCAAGCCTGTGAAGAAGGCCGAGGCTCCGAACCAGAAAAAAAGCGAGGCCGACGGAACCACCTCAAAAGCAAACGCATCCAGAAGGCCGACCAGGACAAGCTCTCTGAAGTAAACCACGAGGCCCACCAAGATGAACTGCCCCTGCACGGAACGCAGATCGAAGAAGCGCGCGCCGAGCTCCAGACAGAGATAGCTGAGCACATAGAGGAGTGCAAAAAGCCCCAGGAAGCCCGCCGAGAGGAGATCGATGAGCATGCCCTGGCCGAAAGCGAAGACCGCCGCGCCTACGGTGCCTGACCTCATCAAAAGAAAGGCGGTGATGACGACCACCAGATCGATATCAAAAAACACGGGAGCGATTTCATTCACCACACTCCCTTTGAGAAGGATGTAGATCAGGGACAGACCCCAGGCCACCCCATGGAGGACTACTTGGTTTTTCGGGACGGGCTTGATAAGGGATCCTCCTTGAGCAAAACGAGCACTTCCTCCAGCTTCGAAAAATCAGCTGAGGGTTTGACCGTCACATCCTTGAAGAACTCCCAGGGCGTATCCGCTACCTCCATCACCTCCCCCACAGGCAAGCCCTTGGGGAAGATCCGGTCCATTCCGGAAGTGACGATTTTGTCGCCCACCACAACATCCGCGGCCCTGGAAACATAATGGAGCCTGCACATCTGGGAAGGCAGCCCCTTCAGGACACCCTTCTCCCTTGAGCGCTGGACGAGGCAGTCCACGGCGCTGTTCTGGTCTATGATCAAAAGGACTTTCGCGTAGTTCGGAGAAACCGCCACCAGCCGGCCGATGACGCCCCGGGCATCCACCACGGGCATGTTGAGCCTCAGCCCGGCCTGGGTTCCCTTGTCAATCAGGATGGATTCGAACCACCCGGTGGGATCTCTGCCGATGACCTGGGCGGCCACCACGGGCGAACGAATGCTCTCCTTGAACTGAAGCAGTTCCCGCAGCCGGGCATGGGTGGAGACCAGCTCGCGGTAAAGGTCGTTCTGCATTCGCAGATTGTCGATTTCTCCTCTGAGACGCGTATTCTCTTCCCGCAAATCCACGAAGCCGAAATATTTCAGCCACGCCCCTTCCACGGTCTTAGCGGATGTCCTGATGAACTTCTGCAGGGGGGCAGTGATCTCAATCACCACCTGCTCGACAGGAGTCCATGATCGCCGCTTTCCTGCGTTGAAGGAGATGAGAACAAGCGCGACAAAGACGAAAACGACCCACACCCAGTAGGCTCTGATTCGTTTTAAAGGTTTCAAGGGTGCCTTTGAGCTCCACAGGAAATTGGGTTATCTCACCGCGACCTCTTTCAGGAGAGCCATGTTATCCAGAGCCTTTCCTGATCCGAGCACGACGGCGGCCAGGGGGTCCTTTGTCACGGTGATGGGGAGCTTGGTCTCCTCTCTCAGCAGAACGTCCAGATTCTTGAGAAGAGATCCACCGCCGGTCAACACGATGCCCGTGTCCACGATATCCGCAGCCAGTTCCGGTGGAGTCTGCTCCAGCGCAATGCGAACCGTCTCCACAATGGTCTCCACCTGCTCGGAAATGGCTTTTCGGACTTCATCCGAATCAATGGTGAGGATTTTCGGAATCCCTGTCACCAGATCTCTTCCTTTCACCTCAATGGTTTCCACTTGGTCTGTGGGATAGGCGTTTCCGATCGTCGTCTTGATGATTTCCGCCGTGGCCAGACCGATGAGAAGATTGTACTTTCTCTTGATGTGCTGCAGGATCGCATCATCCATCTTGTCTCCTGCCATGCGGACGGATTTGCTGTACACAATGCCCGCCAAGGAGATCACCGCCACTTCGGTGGTTCCTCCACCGATGTCCACGACCATGCTGGCTTTGGGCTCGGTGATGGGCAAACCCGCACCAATCGCCGCCGCCATGGGTTCCTCGATGAGGTAGACTTCCCTGGCTCCTGCCGATTCCGCCGATTCGCGCACGGCCCGTTTTTCCACCTGGGTGATGCCTGAAGGGACACAGATAATGATCCGCGGCCTGACCAGGGTCCGACGGTTGTGCACTTTCTCGATGAAATGCCGAAGCATGGCTTCCGTGATCTCAAAATCGGCGATCACACCGTCCTTCATGGGGCGAATGGCAACGATGTTGCCGGGTGTTCGTCCCAGCATCATTTTCGCTTCCCGTCCCACAGCAAGCACCTTGCTCGTCCCCCTGCCGTCCTTGCGCACAGCCACCACAGAAGGTTCGCTGAGAACGATGCCCTTGCCTTTGGCGTAGACTAGGGTGTTGGCTGTCCCTAAGTCGATGGCGAGGTCATTGGAGAACAAACCCAAGAGCGGATCCAGCAACATGGAAAAACTCCTTTCAAGCAGCCGAAGACTCTCTCTTTCCCGGAGAGAAGACTTAGACTTGACAAACGCACAAATTCTGTTTATTAAAGTTCTCTTTTGAATTCAATTAAAAAACGGATATAATGACACCATGAAAAGAACGTATCAACCAAGCAATATCCGAAGGGCGCGGACTCATGGCTTCAGGGCAAGGATGAGTACGACCGGGGGTATCAAGGTCCTGAAAAGAAGAAGAGCCAAAGGCCGAAAACGTTTGACCGTGTAGCAGTGCCTTAACCTTCTGAAGCGCCACCGTTACGGAATGTCACCTTCTGCCTTTTCGAAATGTGATAGGCTATTGAACCGTAAGGATTTTGTCAATCTAAATCGCTACGGGCAGAAGCACCGCGCGGCACACTTTACGGTCTCTATCGCGAAAAATGGGTTGGCCCGCACAAGGCTCGGGCTCACGGCCAGCAGGAAGGTCGGCGGCGCGGTCATCAGGAACAGGGTTAAGCGGTTCGTCCGAGAAGTCTTCAGGCTCCACAAGGGATTTTTCCCCGAAGGTTGCGACATCTTGGTTTCCGCGAGAAAGAGCGCCGGCGACCTTGATTTCCGGAAAGTGAGAGAGGAACTCATTGGGCTTGTCTCTAATTCGACGTTGCATTGATCCTCTTAGGTATCTCCCGATAGGAATGATTGTCCTTTACCAGAAACTCATTTCCCCTATTCTCTTGCCTTCCTGCCGCTTTTATCCGTCATGCTCGACCTATGCCCGCCTTGCCCTCAAGAAATATGGAATCATGAAGGGAGGCATTCTGTCCTTGATGAGGATTCTCAGATGCCACCCCTTGCACCCGGGAGGCTATGACCCTCTTCCCTAGCCGGGGTCGGCCTCCGCCGCCAATGACGAAAATCCTCTAGGGTCAAGGAGTATCCATGGAAAAGAAGACCATTCTGGCATTCGCTCTATCTCTCGCCGTTCTGATTCTCTGGTCCGTCTTCTTCGCACCCAAGCCGGCGCAGAAAACAGAACCGCCCGCAAAAGAAGGGACTGCCCAGCCTCAACCCGCTCCGACCGTTCAGCCACAGCCAGCGCCGAGCGTCCAGAAGATGGAAAAACCCGCGGAATCGATCGCTGCAACGGGTGAAGAGAAAGAGGTGGCGGTGGACACCCCCCTGTACAGAGCCGTCTTTTCGAGCACAGGGGCTTCGATCAAGAGCTTCAAGCTGAAGAAATACCACTTGACCGCCGATCCGAATTCGCCTTTGGTGGAGCTGGTTCACGGCCAGGCTCCTCTGGTCACGATCCAGTTTGAGCCCGGCGGAAAGAAAGACACGAACCCCGTGGTCTATCGCGTGGAGGAGAGTTCACTGGCCCTGGAGGCAGGAGCCTCTCCCAGAGAACTCACCTTTCGCGGCACCACCTCGGAGGGGCTTTTGTTCGAGCAGACTTACCGCATCGATCCGGACCGCTACGCCATCGAGCACGGTTTCACGGTTTCCAACCCGCTGGAAAAACCCGTGGAAGGTACTCTAAAGGCGCAGATCACGAGTCTCCCTCCCAAGGAGTCGACCAGTTATTACTCTTTCATCGGGGCCTCCCTTCTCCTGAACAACAAGCACGAGGAGATTGCATCCAAAGACCTCAAGAATGAGAAAAGCCTCTCCGGACAGATCGCGTGGATTTCCTATCAGGAGGATTATTTCATGACCGCCTTTGTCCCTGAGGCGGAGTCGCAAGCCAACTTCCTGGCCCGCATACTGCCTTCCGGGTTGCTGGAAGCAGCCTGGAGTGCTTCTCTTCAGCCCATCCCTCCGGGGAATCAGGTCTCCACCCGCTCGACGTTGTACGCGGGACCACGGGACCTGGACATGCTCAAGGCCATCGGGAGGAAACTGGATCTCGCCATCGACTTCGGCTGGTTCGACATCATTGCCAAGCCTCTGCTCTACCTGCTCAAGTTTTTCCACCAATACGCGGGGAACTACGGCATCGCCATCATCCTGCTCACCATCCTCATCAAGATCCTGTTCTGGCCCCTGACGCACAAGAGTTACAAGTCCATGAAGGAAATGCAGAAAATACAACCCCTCATGGCGAAGATCAGGGAGAAGTACAAGGACAACCGGGAGATGATGAACAAAGAGATGATGTCCCTTTACAAAACTTACAAAGTGAACCCCATGGGAGGATGCCTTCCCATGATCATCCAGATCCCTGTGTTCTTTGCCCTGTTCAGGATCTTGGGCAACTCGATCGAGCTCAGGCACGCTCCCTTCGTGCTGTGGATCAATGATCTTTCCGCGCCGGACCGGCTGTTCCACATGCCCTTCACGATCCCTCTCATGACACCGCCTTCGGGCATTCCGGTGCTGACCCTGCTCATGGGGGCCTCCATGTTCATTCAGCAGAAAATGACTCCAACGCCCGGTGACCCCACACAAGCTAAGATCATGCTCCTCATGCCCGTGATTTTCACTTTCATGTTCATCAACTTTCCCTCTGGCCTCGTACTCTACTGGCTGGTCAACAATGTCCTGTCCATAGGCCAGCAATACCGCATTATCAAGCGCGCAGCTTAGCAACTGGAGGACCGTCATGGAAACTTACGAATTCGAAGGAAAAACCACTGAAGAAGCCATTCAGAATGCCGCCCGTGAACTCAACCTTCCGGTGGAAGAACTCAATATCGATGTGCTCGAGCCTGGGTCTGCAGGCATTTTCGGTCTGGTGGGAGGCCGAAAGGCCAAGATCAAAGTCACCCTGAAGCCACCCTCCGAACTCGAAGAAGAAGAGGAAGAAGAGGAACCAGAAGCTGGAGTGAGGAAAGAGGAACCTCAAGAAAACGACGTGACTTTTGCCAAACGAACCCTCGAAGAGATTCTTGCCCTCATCCCGGTGGAAGCGACAATCGCCGCGAGTCGCGGGGAGGGAAGAATCAACCTGAGGATCCAGGGGGATCGTTCAGGCCTCCTCATCGGCCGCAAAGGGAAAACGCTCGACGCCCTGCAGTTTCTCGTGAACAAGATCGTGAGCAAAGCTCTGGACAAGAAAATCGACGTGGTGATCGATTCCGAAAACTACCGCAGGAGGAGAGAAGACTCCCTCACTCAGCTGGCGCTCAAGATGGGCGACAAGGCGAAAAGGATCAAAAAGCCGGTCACCACCAATCCCATGAATCCCCATGACCGGAGGCTCGTCCATCTGGCTCTGAAGGACGATGAGCACCTGGAAACGAGGAGCCGAGGTGAGGGACTGCTGAAGCGGGTCGTGATTATCCCCAAAGGTAAGGGACCGCTCGCAAATAACGAGTAGGGTCTCGGGTGCTGAGCACAGGGGGGTCCTGCGGGAACCGCTCTGTGGTTTGGTCCGCGTGCATTGCCCTTGCACCGTGCATCGGTTTTTTCCTATGGTCCTCAGTGCATCCAACGAAGATACCATTGCTGCCGTAGCCACGCCTGCGGGGCAGGCAGGGATCGGTATCATCCGCGTGAGCGGTCCTGAAGCCCGAAAAATCGCCGAGAAGATCTTCAGGCCCAGGAACCCGGTGGACTCCTTTCAGAGCCACCGGCTTTATCTGGGCCACCTGATCGATCCCGCCTCTGGATCACCCATCGACGAGGTCCTCGTTTCCTATATGGCCGCGCCTCACACCTACACCCGTGAGGACGTGGTGGAGATCAACTCTCACAGCGGTCCCCTTCTCCTGGAGCAGATCCTGAAGATTCTCCTTCGGGAAGGAGCGCGTCTGGCCAAACCGGGGGAATTCACCTTCCGCGCCTTCATGAACGGCAGAGTGGACCTCACCCAGGCCGAAGCGATTATCGATCTCATCAGTGCCCAATCCGAAAGAGGGCTCCAGCTCGCCTCGAGCCAGATCCATGGCCGGCTTCGTGCTGAAATTGGACGGCTGAGGCAAAGGGCCGTGGACATCTTGGCTCACATCGAGGTGGCCATTGACTTTCCCGAGGAGGAGTTCAGCCTTTTGCACCGGGAGGAGACCGCCGGCCGTGTGCAAGAAGATCTTGTCGACCCTGTGTCCCGAATCCTCTCCGGGTACGGGGAAAGAAAACTGTGGATGGAGGGTCTCAAAACCGTGATTGTCGGTCGCGTCAATGCCGGGAAGTCAAGCCTCCTGAATCGCCTCCTCAACGAGGAGAAAGCTATGGTCACTCCCATCCCCGGCACCACAAGGGATGTCATCGAATCCCTGATTCACCTGGAGGGCCTTCCCCTTCGGTTGATGGATACCGCGGGGTTCAGAAAGGTGAGGGGCAAGTTGGAGAAGATCGGCATTCATCGAGCAGAGCAGAAGATGGAAGAAGCAGACCTCGTCTTGCTGGTGATCGATCAGAGCCGCGCTCTTCACGCGGAGGACCTCGACCTCCTTTCCAGAGTTCGAAGCAAGAGAGCGGTGGTGGTGCTCAACAAGATCGACCTTCCGGCCAGAGTGAACGGAGAAGCGCTTGAAGCCGGCTCCGTGGGACTCCGGCGAGTGAGGATCTCGGCTTTAAAAGGGGAGGGTCTCGAGGAGCTGCGAAAAGCGATCCGAGAGGTGATCACCGCCGGGATCGACACCACGGATCTCGGTGTCGCCCCGAGCCTGAGGCACAAGGAGGCTCTGGACCGGGCGTCCGCTCACTTCGAAAAGAGCGTTTCAAATCTTAGAGAAGGCTTGCCTTTTGAGATTATTGCCGCGGATCTCCAAGAAGGTTTGGAAGCTCTGGGCGAGATCGTGGGAGAAACCACCCACGAAGACGTCCTGGATCGGATCTTCAGCCAGTTCTGCATCGGGAAATAAACCCTCTCACCACAGAGGCACAGAGAACACGGAGGTTTTTTCGCCTTATTCTCTGCGATCTTTGAGTTCTCCGCGGTGAATCGATCCGCCGTTCGCTCAACTTGCGAAATAGTCTCTCACTGTCTTGATGGCGCAGAACTTCCCGCACATGGTGCACACATCTCCTTCGTCGGGCGGGTTTTCCTCCCTCAGTCTGCGCGCTTTCTTGGGGTCGATGGCAAGGGCCATCTGCGCCTCCCAGTCCAGGTTCTTTCTTGCCACGGACATCTTCCGGTCTCTTTCGACGGCCAACGGATGCCCTCTGGCGATGTCCGCCGCATGGGCCGCAATTCTTGTCACGATCACTCCCTCTCTCACATCCTCCGCGGAGGGCAGGCACAAGTGTTCCGTCGGGGTCACGTAACACAGAAAATCGGCCCCCGCTTCCCCTGCGACCGCGCCGCCGATCGCGCAGGCCACGTGATCGTGCCCTGCGGCAATGTCCGTGACCAGGGGACCGAGCACATAAAACGGCGCGTGATGACACAACTGCTTCTGGAGCAACACATTCGCCTTAACTTGATTAAGGGGCACATGCCCGGGGCCCTCAATCATGACCTGTACGTCGTGTTGCCACGCCCGTTGGGTCAGGTGCCCCAGGGTCATGAGCTCATGAATCTGGGCACGATCCGTCGCATCCGCCAGGCACCCCGGCCGCAGGCCGTCCCCCAGGCTCAAGGTGACGTCATACGTCTTGGCAATGGAAAGAAGACGATCGAAGTGTTCATAGAGCGGATTCTCCCTGTTGTGATGGAGCATCCAGGTGGTGAGAAAAGCGCCCCCTCGGCTCACGATGTCCGTCACCCTGCCCTGGCTTTTGAGCATTTCAAGGGCGGCTCTGGTGAGCCCGCAGTGCACGGTGATGAAATCCACCCCGTCCGCAGCCTGCTCTTCGATCACTTCGAAGATCCTCTCCACGCTGAGGTGAATCAGCCCTCCCTGATCGTTGACCGCATCCACGACCGCCTGGTAGATCGGTACAGTCCCCACGGGGACCGTCGACCGCTCGAGCACCTTTCTTCGGCACAGGGAGATGTCACCTCCCGTGGAAAGATCCATGACGCTGTCTGCACCCGCTTCAACAGCCACATCCACTTTGATCAGTTCGTCTTCCAACACCGCCCTGTCCGCTGAAGTCCCGATGTTGGCATTGACCTTGATGAACAGACCTTCGCCTATACCGCAGGGATCGAGCCCCTTGTGGTTCACGTTGGCAGGAATCACCACCCTTCCTTGGGCGATTTTGTCCCGAAGCTTCGCAGGGTCCACCTGTTCTTTTTCAGCGACCCTCTTCATTTCGGGCGTGACGATCCCTGCCCTTGCCTTTGCTAACTGTGTCATTGAATCGTCTTCCTCATCCTTTACGTTGATCCTTCCGCAC
>Ga0210105_1000151_pt1 | contig 10499 bp, 3 predicted proteins | sample RushSE_TuleC_D2_FD_185569 | JGI IMG/M metagenome (GOLD analysis project Ga0210105, IMG submission 185569) | Wetland microbial communities from San Francisco Bay, California, USA, that impact long-term carbon sequestration - RushSE_TuleC_D2 (SPAdes) | ecosystem: Environmental > Aquatic > Marine >... | reverse complement strand
GGACGCGGTTTCCAATTTCCCCGCACACAATGATAAATATTCCCAAAAACATGGAGATACGCCCCAGATAGTCCCCGTGCCGGGCAAAAAAAGTCCGGCCTTGACGAAGATGGATCCGGCCTTTGAGTGTGGCCTTTTTCCACCAGGGCGTGTGCGCAATCACCATGCCTTTTGCGTCGATGAGGGCTGAGATTCCGGTATTGGCTGCACGCACCAGATCCCGGCGGCATTCGATGGCACGAACAGGGCTGAAATTGTAGTGGTGACGATAGCCGGGCGTGTGTTTCCACCATCCGTCGTTGGTGATCATGCAAATAAAGCCCTTTGCCTCTGGCAGGTTCCGGGCACAGTAGGGACCAAACGCCGACTCAAAGCAGATGATGGGCAGAATGCCGACGGAATCATCGGGGGACACAAAGGCTTGTCTCTCCTGACGAAGACTGTAGGTGCCGTTATATCCGCCAAGCTCCAAGGAGTACTTTCCAAGGAAGCCCAAGTATTGCACAAAAGGCATGCGTTCGAACAGGGGAACCAGCTTGGTCTTGTGATAGAATTGGGGTGCGGATCCAGGTGAAAGAAAAAGGGCGGAATTGAAGGCCTCGTAGAAAAAGCCTTCTTCCTGGTTGAAACGGCTCCCGGGGGGGACATCCTCCCCGACTTTTTGATAGCTGTGAACCCCCACCAGACAGTTGAGGTTCGCGTGTTTTCTCTGAAAATCCACCAACTGACGATAGTAAGAGGATGCCCAAGGATTTCTCTCGTCAATCTGCTGTGCAATAAGGGTTTCGGGGCCGAACAGGTAGCTGGTTTCCTCGTCCACGATGGAATCCGCTGTCCTGAAAAATTCTTCCACGTGTTGGGCTTGCCTTTCTGGTACGAATTTTTCCGTGTATGGATCCAGATTGGGCTGAATCAACGCCACCGTAACGGTTTCTCCCTCCTCCCTAAAATTGTCAAGAATCTGATAGGAGACCAGAGCAGGCATGAAAACCAGCAGAACGGTTACAAGCCCCATGGGGACGATGGATCCCCATCCCCTTTTTCGATAGGTGTCAACCATTTTGAAAATCGCAAAATTGGTCAGAATAATCCAGAGAGTGCCCCCGCGAACCCCCGTATACTCAACCCATTGAATGAGTTTGGGAGCTGTAGCCAGGGCATTGCCCAGATTGAGCCAGGGCCAGGCCAGGTCCCAGGCCTCATGAAAATGCTCATATCCCATCCAGATTATCAGAAAAGGAAATAAGAGAGGGATGTTCAGGCTTGTTCGAACGCGGCTTACGGACCAGAAGACAAGGGCCTGGATAAGGGAATTGGCCAACATGATGAGGACGGCCCCCAACCACTGTGCTTGGGTAATCCACCATGTTCCCAAAATATTCCACAGCAGGAAACTGACAAAGGCATAATTGAACAGGATGTAGCGGTTTGGATGATCCCGGGTTTCTTCCTCCACCAGTAAGAGGGGCACCCAGGCGATGAAAATGATAAAGAACCAAGACGAAACAGACCAGGGAATGCCCAACAACAGGCCACTGGTGAGGGACCAAAAAAGGTTTCTTCTAGACATCATGGTTCATCAGCAGGGCCACCGGAAACTCACTGAGAATCTCCGCAACAAGAAGGCGGCTTGCCCCTCCGAGTTTTTCACCCGTCAGCGCGTTCTTCCACTTTTCGGGAGCCTCTGCCGGGAAAAGCAGGGTCGTGTCTTTCCATGTGTCTCCGCCAAGAGGATGGTTCCCTTCCCCTGCCAGAGCAAAAAAGAAGCGCGGCGCAACGGTAACCATCCATTTTCCTTCTTTGCGCCTGGCAAAGGCGACGACATGTTCCCTGAACGGCCCGGCCGTGTCGAGGGGAACATAATCTCCTTCTTGAAATAGGAACTTGTCTTCTCTCCTGACTTTCAGCGCCTCATGGATCAGGTACAGTTTGATCCTCCCGTCTTCTTTTGTTGAAAGGAGCTCGCCGATCAGCAGCAGGGCGTCCTTTTCAGACTTGGCCTTGATGTCCTTCAGGAAAGCCTTTCTCTTTTCGTAATCCACAGGCCGGCGGTTGTCCGGATCCACCAGGTTCAGATCCCACAGCTCGCACCCCTGATAGAAATCCGGAACCCCAGGAGAAGTGATTTTGATGAGCGTCTGGGAAAGGCTGGTGTACACGGCGCAGTGCGCCACCTTTCTCTGGAAGGGAAGGAAGGCCTGCAGAAAAGGGTTTCCCGGCTCCAGGATGTCATTCAGGAAAGACAGGTACGCGTCTTCGTAATCCCCATCCGGTTTCAACCACGCCGTGTGCACCTTGGCCTCCCTCACGGCCTTGATGACGTAGTCTCGGGTTCTTTTCACAAATTCCGGGAACTCCCTTTCCTCAAAGGGCCATGCACCCACAAGCGTCTGGTACAGAAAGTACTCGTCATTCCTCTCAGGCACATCAAGGCCTTTCACCCTCCTCTTCCGTTTTCTGTTGATCCGGCTCCACTCCCTGATTTGCTTCTCCCACTGATCCGGGATCTCCGAAAGGGCATTGATTCTGGCCCGCACGTCCTCCCCTCGCTTCGTGTCGTGCGTGGAGGTGGTGCTGAGCGCGTGGGGCCAGTGTTTCAGTCGGCTCAGATTGTACGCATGAAACTTTTCAAGGGAAAGACCGAACCGCTCCGGGTTTCCGCCGACTTCATTGAGGGAAAGAAGCCGGTTGTAGACATACAGGGCCGTGTCTTCGGCGCCCTTGGCCATGAGGGGGCCTGTGAACTGCTGGAACCTCATCACAAAAGCCAGCCTCCGGCTTCTCTCCTCCTCTGAGAGATCTCCTGGGAATTGGAGAAGAAGAAACCGTTCAACGAAATCGAGTTCATGGCTGAGACCTGGATTGCTCTGCCTTGCCCTCTCGACGGCCCTCTGGATGCAGGATCGGTCCTCCTCCCTCACCTCTTCGCCGCGCACATAGGTCCGGTACGCGGGAAAGGAGGCCATCAGTTCCGTGAGGGCTCTCTTCAGCCCATAAAGGGTAATGTCGCTGCCATAACGGTCCTTGCTGGAGAGGTCTTTCAACAGAAGGGCGAGATTGTCAATGTCCCCTGCCATGTGTCTTTCCAGGATCAACGCCTTCTTTTCCGTGACCAGATCATCGAACCCCTCCCTGTGTCCCGTGAACGAGGAATACCTTCTGGTGAATGACCGCTCATTCTCTTTCCTGCAAAAGAGTCCGTTGACCTGGTTCAGGAAATCATAGCCGGTGGTTCCCTGGACAGGCCACTCGAGGGGAAGCTCCTCCTCAAAGCCTAGGATCTTTTCTACAACCGAATAGATCCCCAGCCCCTCTTGTTTCAGCCGCTCGAGATAGCCATGAGGATCGTAAAGGCCGTCGATGTGATCCACGCGAACTCCTGTGATCTTTCCTTCCCGCACGAGATGGAAGAGGAAAGCATGAACCCGGCGGAACACCTCTTCCCTTTCCACCCTCAGAGAGATGAGATCGTTGATGCTGAAAAATCTTCGGTAATTGATCTCCTCGGTTGCGACTTTCCAGAAGCTGAGCCGGAACAACTGCTCGGAGAGCAGAGCCCCCAGGCGTCTCACTCTCTCGCCAGGATCCTTTTCGCCGTTAAAGATCCGGAGATTCTCATCGATGAATGCATGGATTTCTTCGCAACGGGTGTAGATCTCCCACAACGTGTTCTTGATAAAGGAAATCTGCTCGTAGCCTTCATCCTCCCCCTCTGGAGAGGACAGGGTTCTCAAGACATAGAGGACCCCCAGGAGTTTGATGAACTCTGGGTGATTTCTCCCCAGAGCTTTCTTCAAGCTTTCCACTCTGTGGGTCAGCACATGGGTGTAGGACTCTATCTTCAATGGAAAGGAGAGATCATAGTAACCGACCCTGAACCCCTTTTGGTTGTAAAGGATGCGAATCTCCCCCTCTTCAAGGCATTCCCCATAGAACTTCCCGAGGAAGGGAGCCAGGAGCCGCCCCTTCATGCCGGTGTAGGGATGATCCCACCACACATCGAAGGACTCGAAATAAGGGGATCGGCTTCCGTTTTCAAGCACATCCCCAAGCATGTCATTGTCCGCATCGAAGGCCATGTGATTGGGCACGATGTCCTGAAGCCAGCCCATGTCCCGCTTCTTGAGCTCCGCGTCAAGATCTTCGAAATCGGTGCCTTCTCCGAGCTCCGGGTTGAGCGCTCCGGGATTGACGACATCGTAGCCATGAAGGCTCCCTTTTCTTGCCTTGAAAATAGGCGAGGCGTAGACGTCGGATACTCCGAGATCCGACAGATAGGGAACGATCTCCTTGACAGCTCTGAATCCGAAGCCCTTGTGGAGTTGCAGCCGGTATGTAGCGACGGGGATGCGCATCTATTCGACTCGGACCATGAGTTTTTCGCCCAGCGACCTGAACACCTTTACCCAGCTCCGTGCCTTCTTTTCCTTCTTGGCCTTCTCTTGAAACCCGGGGTACACATTTTGAAGAAGGGCGTAGTAAATGTCCTGAACCTTTCGGAGGTTCACCTCGAAGGGCAGCGTTTGAACTAAGCTCACCACAGAATCAAGCGCCTGGAGGAGGGCGAAGCTTTCCGATTGGGCGGCGAGGGCTTGCGCCATGCGCTCCGTCCTTCGCCTGACGGCCATCTCAAGACCGGCTGCATCCAAAGAGACGCCCTCCAACCCGGCCGAATTCAAGATCATCTCAATCGTCTCCAATCTCAATTCTTCGTCTTCAAAGGCTTTTCGCATGCTCGCATTGAGCACGTGTTCTGCAGCCGCCTGGATTGCGCCGGGCGCTGGAATGTTGAGATCTTTAAAAAAACGCAGAAGCGGAGCGTTGTTCTCATAAACCTGCCGGTAGACGGACACCGCGTCCGACAGCGTGGATTCCAGGATAATGTCGAGGATCTTTCTCTGCTCATCCCTGAAAAGGGTTCTCAGAGAGTACTTCGACGCCCCGAAGTGCTTCTCCAGGAGCTTGAGGGTCTCCGGGAATGCGGCCCGACCGAAAGTGTCCAGGATCTCTTTCACGGCGGCTTCATCAGGTTCGTGATCCGAGCATTCCCTGACGCACCCGCTCAGGTTGTGATCGCCCCAGTGAAGGACGCCGAAGCAGAGTCTTTTCTCTTCACGGGTAATCTCGGAACTGACCTTGACCCGGCCCATAGCCATTTTGACTTTTCCTGCGTCAGCCCGTTCATACGCCTCTTGATCGGCCGTGAAGCAGGATATGCCCGCTTTCTCTGCATAGTCCTCGAAAAGAGAACTCATGGCGTAGTGGGCGCCGACCTTGATGAGGTCCACGGCAGCGGGTTTCACGAATTTCTCAAAGATCCGCTTTCCATCCCTGTGCTCGCGGATGTTGCTTTTCGCCTGCTCCAGGAGTTCCAGGAATCGCGCCTCCACACCGTTACCGAAAATCTGCTCGCCAAGCTGAAGGGCCCGTCCCCCATACTGGATCACCTGAACCGCTTCAATGCCGGAGAGCTCGTCAAAGAACCATCCACAGCTCGTGTACATGAGCATGAGATGACGCTGCATCTCAAGCAGTTTGAGCGTCGTCACCTTCTCATCCTCGCTCAACGGGTGCGTCGCCTGCTCATTGAAGAAGCGCTCCATGTTTTCGCTGGATCGGTCCAGGACGATCCGGATATACTCATCCCGTGCTTGCCACGGATCTTTCAAAAGCCCTTTTGCCTTTTCCTCGAAAGCCGGAGCCAGGGTATCACGGAGCCAGTCCAGCGCCTCCCTGAGCGGCGCGCGCCACCCCTGGTTCCACCCCGCGTGCCCTCCGGAGTTGCACCCGCAGTCGGATCGCCACCGTTCTATGCCGTGGACACAGCTCCATGACGAGTTTTCAAAAATCTCCACTTCGTGGGTGGGCGGGTTTTTTTCAAGGTATTCACCGTAGTTGGTCAGCTTGGCGAGTCCCTGCGTTTCGATGAAGTGCATGGCATAGGCCAAGGCCATGTCGCCGTGACGGTGATGATGCCCGTAGCTCTCCCCGTCGGTTGCGATGTGCACGATCTGCGGCCACTCGCGGCATTCGGAAAAAGCTCCCAGAAGGCGCCCGGCAAGAACCTCCCCTCTGCTCAACAGGCCTTCGAAAGCCACGGCCTTGGAGACCGGCCCATCGTAGAAAAAGAGGGTGATTTTCCGGCCCGAGGGGAGCGATTGCACATAGGGCATGGTGGGATCGATCCTCTCTCCACTCACGTCGCACCACGGTTCCTCCCCGATCCGTCGAACCTGCTTGGCCTGCCTCGGTGCGAGAAGGGTAAAGCGCATGTCGTGCTCGGCCAGGATTTCCAGCGTTTCCAAATCCACCGCTGTTTCGGGAAGCCACAGGCCTTCGGGATGCCGGCCGAAACGGTGTTCGAAATCTCGGATTCCCCAAACGATCTGGGTCACCTTGTCGCGGCGGTTGGCGAGAGGGAGGATCATGTGGTTATAGGCCTGAGCCAGCGCCGAACCATGGCCCGAGAAGAGTGCCTGGCTCTGCTTGTCCGCCTCAAGAATCCCCTGGTAAATGCCCGGTGCCTGTTTCTCCATCCAGGCGAGCAGCGTGGGGCCGACGTTGAAGCTGATCTTCGAGTAGTTGTTCACCAGCTGGGTGATCCGGTTTTGTTCATCCAGAATTCGGGAAGCCGAGTTCGTGGCGTAACACTCCGCCGTAACCCGCTCGTTCCAATCGTGGTAGGGATGGGCGGAGTCCTGAAGCTCCACCACCTCAAGCCACGGGTTCTCGCGAGGGGGCTGGTAGAAGTGGCCGTGAATGCAGATGTATTTTTCCAAGGCGGTTAATTCTCCTTTTCTTTTTTCAGGATCAGGAAGGACTCGGGCTGCAACTCCAGATGCACCTCTTTGCCCGAACCGATCTCCTCTTGGATGAGAGATCCCGGGCCGAGCCATCGGACATCGGCCGAATCCAGCCGTTTGGTCCACCGGCCCTCAGGCAAGGGGACCGCACAGGAAGCTTTCTTTCTGCCGAAGTGGTAGACCATCGCCCATTCTTGAAGCCCCTTCCACCTCCTCACGAGCAGAATCTCCTCTCTTTCCATCGCCACAACGTCCGTCGTCTCTTTGCTCAGGTGGGCCAGCGCCTCGTTTTCCCTCCGAAGGGCGAGGAGCTCTTTGTAGAAACCGAAAAGTGTTCTGTGCGCTTTTTCGTTCTTGAGCAAATGGTCCAGCTTGGCGCTCAGGAACGTCTCCTCCCTCTGCGGGTCGGGCGGCTCCCCCTGCCACGTGAAGGTCGAGAATTCCTCCCTTCGGCCCTTCCTGACCGATTCAATGAGCCGGGGATCCGAATGACTCACAAAATAGGGGAAAGGCGCTTTCTCACCGTATTCCTCGCCCATGAAAAGGAGAGGCACAAAGGGGGAGAGGAGCACGCAGCCTGCCGACAGCTTGAGCGCCTCGAACGAGACGGAGACGCTCAGGCGTTCGCCCTTCATTCGGTTTCCCACCTGATCGTGATTCTGGGCAAAGACCACCAACCGCTGAGCCGGGATGTCCTTTGAGGAACGACCGTGCCTTCGACGGCGAAAAGAAGAATACTCCCCAGAATAGGCAAACCCTTCCCGAAAGGTCTTCGCCAGGGGATGAAGGGTCCCGAAATCCTGGTAATACCCGGTTTGCTCTCCGGTGAGAAGGGTGTGCAGGGCATGGTGAAAGTCATCGTTCCACTGAGCGTCCAGGCCGAATCCACCCTGTTCCGGAACCCGAATGAGGCGCGTGTCGTTCAAGGCGCTCTCGGCGATCAAATGGACCTGACGGCCCGTGCTCTCTGCCTCCTGGTGTACCCGTTGCGCCAGTTCTTCCAGAAAGGGAAACGCCGAGAAATCGAAAATAGCGTGAACCGCATCGAGACGAAGCGCGTCCACGTGAAATTCATGGAACCAGTAAAGGGCGTTCGCGATGAAGTAGCGCCGGACAGGATCGCTTTCAGGACCGTCGAAGTTGAGGGCAGCGCCCCACGGCGTTTTGTAGCGATCCGTGAAGTAGGGGCCGTAATCCCACAGGGTGTTCCCCTCAGGGCCCAGATGGTTGTAAACCACATCCAGGACCACGGCGAGGCCCTTGCGGTGACAGGCGTTGACCAGTGTCTTCAGCCCCCCGGGTCCTCCGTAGGAATTCTGGACCGAAAAGGGATAGACCCCGTCGTACCCCCAGTTCCTGTTTCCCGGGAACTGGGCCACGGGCATGAGCTCCAAAGCCGTGATGCCCAGATCCTTCAGTTCGTCTAGATGGGAAAGAACCGCCTCAAAGGTTCCCTCTTGGGTGAACGTGCCCACGTGGAGTTCGTAGAGGATGTAATCCTTGAGAGGAAGACCGCGCCACGCTGAATCCTCCCACGGGAAATCGGAGAGCAAGACCTGAGAAGGCCCGTGGACGCCTTCCGGCTGAAATCGTGATGCAGGATCCGGCCTCTCCTTCGCGCCGTCCAGGCGATAGACATAACGGCTCCCCGGTTCAACGTCCTCGAGTACCCCGTGGTGATATCCCTCCTCGTCCCGATCGAGGACGCAAACCTGCTCCCTGGCAGAGAGGACATGCACCTCCACCTTCCGGGACAAGGGTGCCCAGACGCAAAACGCAGAGCGCCTGTCTCCCAGGCAAGTGGCGCCAAGGGGAAACTCACGATCCATGTGCGTGCCTATCCTCTTTTGAAATAGACCGCCCCCAGAGGCGGCAGGGTAAGGTTCAGCGAGTAGGGGTACCCGTGAAACGGCAGGGGCGCAGCCTCGATCCCGCCCATGTTCCCCTGGCCGCTTCCCCCGTAGTTCGTGGAATCGCTGTTGAGGATTTCCCGCCAGAAGCCTCCTTTTGGAGCACCCACCCTGTAATTGTGCCGAGGGACAGGGGTGAAATTGCAGGCGACGAGGAGCGTGTCATCCTCATGGTTCCCTTTGCGCAGGAGACTGATCGTGCTCTGCTGAGAGTCGTTGCAGTCGACCCACTGAAATCCTCCTGGCTCGAAATCACGCTCGTAGAGTGCTTTTTCGCTCCGGTAGGTTCTGTTTAGATCCTCCACCCATCTTCGAAGCCCTTCGTGAAACGGACGCCCGAGAAGGTCCCAGTCCAAACTCGCTTCGTGATACCACTCGTTCCACTGGCCGAACTCCCCTCCCATGAAAAGCAGCTTTTTACCGGACTGGGCAAACATGTAACCGAGGAGCGCCCGCAGGTTTGCGAACTTCTGCCAGTCATCTCCGGGCATTTTCCGTATCAGCGATCCCTTGCCGTACACGACTTCATCGTGAGATAGGGGAAGCACGAAGTTCTCGTGATAGGCATAGAGCATCCTGAAAGTCAGCTTCTCGTGGTGAAACTTCCGGTGAATCGTGTCCTTGGACATGTACTCCAGCGTGTCATGCATCCATCCCATGTCCCATTTCATGCCGAACCCCAGTCCGCCCAGGTAGGTGGGCCGGGACACCATGGGATAGGACGTCGATTCCTCCGCGATGGTCTGCACATCGGGAAATTTCTTGTACACTTCCTGGTTGAAACGCCGCAGGAAGTTGATGGCTTCCAGGCTCTCTTTTCCGCCGTACGGGTTGGGAATCCACTCGCCTTCCTTCCGGCCGTAGTCCAGGTAGAGCATAGAGGCCACCGCATCCACCCTGAGCCCATCCGCGTGGTACTTTTCGAGCCAGAAAAGGGCGCTGCTCAGAAGGAAACTCCGTATTTCGTCGCGACCGTAGTTGAAAATCAAACTGTCCCAGTCCGGGTGGATTCCCTGGCGGGGATCCGAATGCTCGTAGAGGTGGGTGCCGTCAAAGAAACCCAGGCCGTACTCATCCTTGGGAAAATGGGAGGGCACCCAGTCCAGGATCACGCCGATCCCCTGTTGATGCAGGCAGTCGATGAGAAACATGAAATCCTGAGGGGTGCCGTACCGGCTCGTGGGTGCGAAGTAACCAAGAGACAGATATCCCCATGATCCGTAGAAAGGGTGCTCCATCACCGGCAGGAATTCCACGTGGGTAAACCCCGTGCTCTTCACATATTCCGCCAGAATCGGACCCATCTCCCGGTAGGTGAGAGGGCGATTGCCTTCCTCAGGCACCCGTTTCCAGGAACCGATGTGGACTTCATAGATGGACATGGGAGCGCCCGTTCGATTGCGCTCGCCCCTGCCGGTCATCCATTCCCGGTCGCTCCATGCATAGTCCAGATCCCAAACCACGGAGCCGGTCAGAGGGGGGACTTCGGTGTGGACGGCGTAAGGATCCGCTTTGTCAACCCGGTAGCCTCCCCACCTCGAATAAATGTGGTACTTGTAGGTCATTCCCTTTCCGATCCCGGGAATAAACCCTTCCCAGATTCCGGACTGTCCTCTGGACCCCAGGAAATGGCTGCCTTTGTCCCAGCCGTTGAACTCGCCCATGACGGCAACCTTCTCCGCATCGGGCGCCCACACCGCAAAATACGTTCCGTCCACCCCCTTGTGATGAACGGGGTGGCTCCCCATTTTTTCATAGAGCTCGAAGTGACTTCCCTCGTTGAACA
>Ga0210105_1000150_pt1 | contig 10507 bp, 10 predicted proteins | sample RushSE_TuleC_D2_FD_185569 | JGI IMG/M metagenome (GOLD analysis project Ga0210105, IMG submission 185569) | Wetland microbial communities from San Francisco Bay, California, USA, that impact long-term carbon sequestration - RushSE_TuleC_D2 (SPAdes) | ecosystem: Environmental > Aquatic > Marine >... | reverse complement strand
TTCCGTCTACTCCGTCATCTCCCCCGAGGGGTGCGCCTCGATCCTCTGGCGCGACACGGCCAAGGCCGAGGTGGCGGCGGAGATGATGAAGATCACGGCCCCGGACCTGAAGAAGTTCGGGGTCATCGACCGGATCATCCCGGAGCCGCTGGGCGGCGCGCACCGCGACCACAAGGCGGCCGGCGACGCGTTGAAGGCGGCGCTGCTGGAAGCTCTCCCTCCGCTCCTGTCCATGCCGATCCCTCAGCTCCTCGAGCGGCGCTACCGGAAGTTCCGGGAGATGGGGGCGATCAAGCGGAAGGCCGGTGGAGCGGCTTGACGCAGGACCGCCTGAAGGAGTTCCGCGTCGAAATCGACGCGATCGATGACCGGATCCTCGAGCTGCTGAACCGTCGCGCGAAGGCGGCCATCGAGGTCGGGGCGATCAAGAAGGATCGCAACCTCAACGTCTACGTCCCCGAGCGGGAGGCGGAGATCCTCCGGCGCCTGACCTCCGTGAACCAGGGGCCGTTCCCCAACGACGGGTTGAAGGCGATCTACCGCGAGATCATCTCCGCGTCCCTTTCCCTCGAAAAGCCGCTCTCCGTGGCGTTCCTGGGTCCCAAGGCCACCTTCACCCACCTGGCGTGCCTGAAGCATTTCGGCGAGAGCGCCGAGTACGTTCCCCAGATCAACCTCTCAGGGGTCTTCGACGCGGTGAACCGGAACGCGGCAGACTTCGGCGTGGTGCCGATCGAGAACAGCAGCGAGGGGATCGTCAGCAACACCCTCGATATGTTCGTCGACTACAACCTGCTCATCTGCGGGGAGATCCTCGTCGAGGTGGCGCACGACCTCCTGAACGTCACGGGCGACATCGACCACGTGAAGAAGGTCTACTCCCACCCGCACGCCATCGCACAGTGCCGCGGCTGGCTCGAGCGGAACCTTCGCGAGGTGCCGGTCTTCGACGTCGAGAGCACGGCGCGCGCCGCGGAACTCGCGGCGGACGACCCGGCGGCGGCGGCGATCGCCGGGGAGGCGGCCTCCAAGATCTACGGGTTGAAGGCGATCCGGAAGCGGATCCAGGACAACACGAACAACTTCACCCGGTTCATCATCCTCGGGAAGCAGGCGTCGGCCCCGACGGGGGACGACAAGACCTCGATCCTCTTTTCCGGCCGGGACGAGGTCGGGGCGCTCTACCTGATGCTGCAGCCGTTCGCGAAGCACAACGTGAACCTGACCAAGATCGAGTCCCGGCCGGTCAAGACGAAGGCGTGGGAGTACCTCTTCTTCCTCGACATGTCGGGTCACCTCACCGACCCGCCGATCGCGCAGGCGCTCGAGGATCTCAAGGAGCGCGCCCAGTACATCAAGATCCTCGGCTCCTACCCACGGGCCATATAGCGGTCGTTCTTGAGCGAATCCGACACAAGGAAAGGAATATACGCATGATCATCGTACTGCGCGCCGGCGCAACCGACGAGGACGTCCGGCAGATCGAGGAGACGATCAAGGGGAAGGGGCTGACCGCGCACATCTCGCGCGGGGTGGAGCGCACGATCATCGGGGCGATCGGCGACGAGCGGAATCTCGACCCGGACGCGCTGGAGGGATTGCCGGTCGTCGAGAAGGTGCTGCGGATCCTCGTCCCGTACAAGCTCGTGAGCCGGGAATTCCGGAAAGAGGACACCGTCATCACGGTGAACGGGAAGACGGTGGGGGGAAAGGCCCTCGCCCTGTTCGCCGGTCCCTGCTCCGTCGAAGGGCGCGACATGATGCTGGGGCTCGGGGAGCGCGTCGCCTCCTCGGGGGCCACCTTCCTGCGCGGCGGGGCGTTCAAGCCGCGCACCTCCCCGTACGCCTTCCAGGGATTGGGGGAGGAGGGGTTGAAATACCTCGCGGAGGCCCGCGACCGGACCGGACTTCCCGTCGCGACGGAGTTGATGGACCCGCGGGACATCGAACTCATCGCGCGCTACGCCGACGTCATCCAGATCGGTGCGCGGAACATGCAGAACTTTCGCCTCCTCACGGAGGTGGGGAAGCTCGACAAGCCGGTGATCCTCAAGCGCGGGATGAGCGCGACGATCCAGGAATGGCTCATGTCGGCGGAGTACATCGCCTCCGAGGGGAACCAGAAGATCATCCTGTGCGAGCGCGGGATCCGGACGTACGAGACCGCCACCCGGAACACCTTCGACGTCTCCTCGATCCCGGTGGTGAAGTCCCTCTCCCACCTTCCCGTGATCGCCGACCCCAGCCACGCCGCCGGGAAGATGGCGCTGGTGGAGCCGCTCGCCGCGGCCGCGATCGCCGCGGGGGCGGACGGCCTGATGATCGAGGTCCACCACCAGCCGGAGAAGGCGCTCTCCGACGGTCCACAGTCGCTGCGACCGGACGCGTTCCTGCAGATGATCGGGCGGCTGCGGAAGGTCGCCGAGGCCGTGGGGAGGTCGTTGTAGCGTCGTGGCGCGGGAACGGGTAGGCATCCTCGGCCTCGGACTGATCGGGGGTTCCCTGGCGCTGGCCCTGAAGGGGAAGCGCGGCGCCCCCGAGGTGTGGGGGTGCGACCGCAGGAAGGAGACCATCCGCAAGGCGCTTTCCGCCGGCGCGATCGCGCGCGGCTGCACCGAGGCGCAGCTTTCCGCGTGCGACGTGGTGATCGTGTGCGTCCCGGTCCTTGGCGAAGTGGAGGCGATCCGGCGTCTCGGTCCGCGGATGCGGGCGGGGACGGTTCTCACGGACGCGGGGAGCGTGAAGTCGCGGATCGTCCGGGAAGGGGAGCGCGCCGCGGCGCGGGGCGCCTTCTTCGTCGGCGGCCACCCGATCGCCGGGACGGAAGCGTCCGGATTCTCCGCCGCCGACCCGGACCTTTTCCGGGGGCGCTCGTTCGTCGTCACCCCCACCCCCCGGACCGACGCGGGCGCCATCCTCCGCGTGGAGAGGATCTGGAAACGCGCCGGCTCCGCGGTCCTGCTCCGGATGGATCCGAAGGTCCACGACCACGTCTTCGCCTACGTCTCCCATCTTCCGCACGCGGTGGCGTACGCCCTCGTCCACTCCGTCGCGACCCTGCCTTCCAGGGTCCCGCTCGGCTACTCCGCGGGGGGGTTCCGGGACTTTACCCGGATCGCGTCGAGCAACCCGGAAATGTGGAAGGACATCGTGCTTGAGAACCGGGCCGAGATCCTTCGGGCGCTCTCGCACTATCGCCGGAATCTCGCCCTCCTCGAACGCCGGATCGCCGCGGGCGACGCGGACGGTCTCCTCGAATATTTCGGTCGCGCGAAGAAGACCCGGGACGGGTTGCTGTCGTCATGAGAGGGAAAACGGTCGTCCGCGGGGAGCTTCGCGTCCCCGGCGACAAGTCGATTTCGCACCGCGCCCTGATCCTGGCCTCCCAGGCCCGCGGCACCACCCGGATCAGCGGACTCTCCCGCGGCGGGGACGTGAAGAACACCGCCCGGGCGCTGCGTCGCCTCGGCGTCGGACTGGCCCCGTGGGGCACCGAACCGCTCACGGTCCGGGGGGCCGGGCTCGGCGGCGGTCCGGAAGCCAGTTTCAGGTCCGTGCCCATCGATCCGACGGCCTCCCCCACTTGGATGAGGAGTCCGTTGTCGACGCTTTTCGCAGTGTAGTTTCCGAGATAGGGCTTCTGGGTTTCAACTACCAGGCGAACCTTGTCGGGGTAGGCGAGATGGCGGACCCGGCTGACCGGCCCGGGCTTGACCGCCATGCGCTGTTCGCCTTTGTATGGGCTGTTTAACCCATTGAAATCGAAAACAATCCGCGGCGGGTTTTCCGTAAGCGTGAAGGATTTGTAGTCCTGCAGGGCGCCGTCGGCCTCGACACGGATGATGGCCCCATCTTTGGATGACTCCGCATTCACGCTGACCAAAGCAGTCGCGGGAACAACGCTTTTCGGGGCCGGGGGAGTGGCGGCAGCCTTGTCGGTATCCGATTCCTGGATCGAGGGGGGCTGGCTGACCTGGGCCTCCGGCGCTGCCGCTTTCGGAAAAACGATCTTGAGATCGGCACCTTCCGGACTCAACTCATAGGCAACGTCGCTCTTGAGGGCAATGAAAATGCGCGAGGTCCTGCCGTTTTCATTGGACTCGGAAGCGCGAATGCTGCTGATCGTCTCGTTCTCCGGCGGATAGTAGACCTCCTTCAGATTGTCCAAGCCGGTGCCCGGGAACTGAAAGAGGACTCCCAGCGGCGCGTCCTGCTTCACCGCCGTGTAGGTCAACTGCTCGTTGCCCTTGACCGTGACGGACAGGCCCGCTGCATCTTCCCGGCTGACGATATCGGTGATCAGCCGGTCCGCCTCCGCGCTTTTCATCTGAGCGCTGTTCTGGGATGCACAGCCGGCCATTACGGCGGCCAGAAACACAGCGATGAGAGCGGGAGCAATGAGGTTTCGATGAATGCTGAGATTGGTCGTCATGTTACAACTCTCCAGGAGGCTTCGGAAGGGTTATTTCTTTCTTCTGTGTTATGGTTTTCCCGTAAACGTCCTCAAATTCTTCCTCAATCAGAACCTTGTCGATGGCGATGCCCACCACCTTGCCCGAGTTCATGCCGACATAGGTGCCCTCCCTGAGGATGTACCCCTTTCCGGAGGATTCCTCGACGAGGGCCCGATTGCCGGTTGCGGCCGCGATAATGGCCACCAGCTTCAGCTGCCCGAGTTCGATCTGCTCAAGCGGCGTTTGGGGCGTCCGCTTCTTGGGTCTCAGCGATTTGGCGACCTGCTGCCCCTCGTCCTTTATAAACGGCTCAAACGGGTCCGCTTTGCCCTTGGGGTTGTAGGGCGCAGGCGCCTGTATGTTCAGAAGAGACGCCACCTGGCTGTCGGTGACCGCTATGGCATTGGTGGCCTTCTTGACTCCGTCCATGGGCAAAGCGGCGTTGGCAACGGCTACGGTCGGGGCGGCCGGAGCCGCCGCCTCGACGACCGGCAGCGCGGCTGACTTCGTGGGCGGCGGAGGCTCCGCGGGCTTCGGCGGCGGAGTCGGTGCCGGCGCGGGCACAGGGGGATCCTGCGGCTTGACTTGGGCCACCGACGGCTTGGGTTCCGCCGCCGGCGCTATCGGTTTGGGTTGAACGACAGCCACCTTGGGGGCCGGCTGTGTGCGGTCAGCCGGTGCCGCAATCTTTTTCCGGACCACCTGGGGCTGTGCTGCGATTTTCTCAGAATCATCGCAGCCGGCCGGCAGCAGCGATAATCCCATCAGCACAATCAGCATTCGAATCGGAGCAAGGTAGTTTTTCATAAGCGATTCTTAATGTAGGTGATTATAGGTCAAGGTTCCTTTTCGACTTCGGCTTGACATCATTTTTTCCGGGATTCGATCCGGGAGCGGGCCGGGCCGCCGCGGGTTTGGGCGGGGCCGGTTTCTCCGGCGGCGGCTCTACGAATTTGTATGTCACGGCCGTGCAGGAGGCGTTCAAGTCACGGATCTCCTTGCCGCGGTTGATGGTGATGTTGTTGATGTTGACGATCCGGGACAAGCGCGCCACCTTGTCGAAAAAAATAGCCAGGTTGTGGTAATCCCCGCGGATGTTCATCGCCACCGGGATTTCCGCGTAAAACTCTTTCTTGGTTTCCGGTTTGGGCTCGAACAGCAGGAACTCCAATCCCACGTCTTGGCCGGACTTGGAGACGTTCGTCAGCAGGGAGGGGATTTCCTCCTTTTCGGGAAGTGCGCGCATGGCGATTTTGAACTGGGCTTCGGCCTCCTGCATTTTGGCCTGGAATTTTTCCAGCTCGGCCGCATTGATCTTAGCGGTAGCAAGCTTTTTCTCCAGGCCCTGCAGTTTATTGTCCAGTTCGGTGATCTCGTCATACAGCGGCAGATAGACGAACCACGTCGCCGCACCGAAAAGAAGTACCACCATGGCCGCGACGATGCCCAGTCTCTGCCACAGGGCGAGCTTCTCTATTTTCTCCAGGAGCTCGCTTCCGGTTTTCTGACCGACAAGTTCTTTTGTAGCCATTATTTTTTGGCCCCAGCCTCTTCTGAAGTTTTGATGATCGGCTTCTTCTGACAACTGATTTCAAAGGACTTGAGATTCGTTTTCTGAATTTCGACCTGCCTCAGGGTCTTGAGGCTGACCAAGGAGAACAACCCGCTTCCTTCCAGGCGAACCATGAAATCGGCCACGGTTTTGTCGTCCATGGCGACGCCGCTGATGCTGACCACGTCGGCCTTGGCGTCCAGCGCGGTGAACCACATCCGCTTTTCGATGATCACCTGGGCCAGGGTGTCCATCAGCCGCACCGGTTCGTAGCGACTGACTTCCAGCTCCCGGATGACCGTCAGCTTTTTGTTGAGGTTGTCCAGCTTTTTTTTGATCTCTTCGATTTCCCGGTTGATCTTGTCATACTTTTCCAGCTCGGCCTGAGTGCTTGCGATGCGGCTGTTCAGGTCGTCAACCTGGCTGCTCAACAGGAAATAGATCCCGAAAATCGCAACCACGGCAAAAGCCAGTGAGAGCAGAAAGATCGACAGCTGGCGACGGATGTTCTCTTTCTTGCGAGTGGACCGGAACGGCAGTAGGTTGATGCGTATCATTTGTCGTCTACTTTTCTCATGGCCAGCCCCATGGCGATGGCGGCCTGGGGGGCGATTTGGCGAATGAATTCCGGGTCGAACGCCTTCTCATCCACAGTAAAGTTCTTCAGCGGGTTGAGGGTCTCCACCACCGTGGACGCCTCCGACGCCAGCAGCTGCCGGAATTCGGCAATGTTGGCCCCTCCGCCGCTCAGAATGATCCGTTTGATCTGATCGTCCGGGTAGTTCGTGTAGAAGAAATCCAGCGCACGCCGGATTTCGGTGCACCAGTCCGTTACAACTGCAGCGACGATCTGCTTGAGCTCTTCGGCGGACATTTTATCGGATGCATCTCCGAACTTGAGAAGCTCCGCCTGTTCATAGGAACAATCGAGCAGCGACATGATCTTCTGGTTAATCTGCAGACAGCCCAAGGCCACATCCCGCATGAAGACCGAGGAGCTGCCCTTGATAATGTTGAGGGAGGTCTTGCTGGCGCCGATGTCGATCAGAGCCACGTTTTCGTCCTGGATGTCGTAGTTGGCCTCGAAAATGTTCTGCAGGGCGAAGGCTTCGACATCGATGATGCAGGGGTTCAGGCCGGCCAGGGTCACCAGGTTGATGTAGTCGTTCACCATCTCCTTCTTCGCGGCGACCAGAAAGACGCTCATCTGGTTGGGGTTGTTTTCGTTCTCCCCGAGAATCTGGAAATCCAGGTTCACGTCGCTGATGTCGAAGGGGATGTACTGCTCGGCTTCGAAATGGATGGTCTCCTGCAGCTGATCCTCGGGCATCGTCTGAACGTTGATCTTCTTGACGATAACGGAGTAGCCACCGATGGAGACCGCCACATTGGCCTCTTTGATGTTGCTGGATTTGAAGAGCTGGCGGATGGTTTCGGCCGCCGTGTCCGGATCGCTGATGGCCCCGTCTTCAATGGTGCCGGCCGGAATATCCGCCATGCCGAACCGCTTGAGCTTGGGGCCGTTCTTGGTGTCGATGATCTCGGCGACTTTCACCGAGCGCGACCCGATGTCCAAACCAACCAGGGAGTCTTTTTTTCCGAATAGCATGGAGTCAGCTCAGTCCTTGAAGATTTTGGGTTTGTCCGAAAGTTTGAACCCCAGCGCCAACAGGAGCTTGCGTTGGGTTTCCATCCGGCACGGCATCCCTCTTTCGATTCTGGAGATGGTGATCGGTGAGACATCGGCTTGCTTGGCAAGTTCCGTTTTACTCATGAGAAGCGATTCGCGCACCGATTTCAATTTGTTTTTGGCCATCGCTCGCTCTGAAGCGTTGCGGGTCATGAAGATGACCCAATGGGTTCAGGTGACAACCGGTTCCGACTGATCGTTGTGGAAAAGGGCAGCGACATAAAATAAATTAAACTTAATTATGCTTAATTATGCTAATTTATCTATATGCGGTGGCACGCACAGCAACCACTTACCAAGCGTTGTAGTCACCACGACCGCTGTCGTTGAAATCGCCTTGTGGCCGGAAAATGGACGTTTTCTGGATACTTACCGAATGGGTGATCGGTCGTTTTAAGTTAAAGCAAATTTTGCGCCAAAAAGCGATTCTAAACAGATCAAAAAGCGGGCTAAAAACAATACATATTGATTTCAGGTTGTTAAAAAAAACAACCGCCGCGCTCGGCCGGCGCCCACTTTTTCGCTCGCCATTCGGCTGCGGCGTTGAGTGACCTTTCATCGACACACCGTCAATTTTTTGTAACTGGGATAACCTGCTTGACATTACCAACGCATTTTTCATCGCCATCACCCATCGAGGTGTCTATGGTTTCTTTATCGGTCGGTGCGCGTTAAACTTAAAAAATTTTTCATCTTTTTTTATGGCCTTGAAACTCTTGGAGTTACCTTCTATACTTTCGCTCAATGGACATCGCCAACGCCTCCCGTACGCCCGTGGCTACTAGCTTGCCTGAGGAAAAAATAAAACCGTTCCGGCTGGTCAAGTATTTTACGTTCACTGGGCTGGTCGTAATCTTTATGGTCACAATTATCCTGACTGTTCTCAACACCCACTGGGTCAAATCCATGCAACGCAAAAAAAGCGAGGACTATGCCCATGCCCTGATTGAAAACCTCAACCATCAGGTGTTCATCCAATTCATCCTGCCCACCGGCATGAAGTTCGGAAAAGTTCAGCTGCGCAACCCGGAGCAGTTTGAGCGCATGGACAACGTCGTCCGCAGCACGCTCCACAGCTTCAAGGTGGAAGATCTCAACATCTACAGCATGAGCAACACCGTCTCTTACAGCTTCGAGGAGGACCGCATCGGCGTCAAGGCGGTCGGGGGCACGGCGCTCGAGCAGGCCAAGTCCGGCCGCTCGACCTCCAAGCTGGTCCAGCGGGGCAGTTTCCTTGAAATCCTCATGGGGTTTCCAAAGGATGTGCGCCTGATCACCTTTGCGCCGCTGCGCTGGGAGGAGCCGCTCGGCAGGATCACCGACACGGTGCTGGGGGTGGTTGAGGTTGTGCAGGACTTGTCCGAAGATTACCAGACCATCTTTCGCATCCAGATCCTGGTGGTCATCACCTGCACGGTGTTGATGGGTGCGCTCTTCGTGGTGCTCATCTTCGTGGTCCAGCGCGGCGAGGCGATCATTGAAAAACGGGCCGAGGAGCGGCTGCGGCTCAAGGAGTTGCTGGGCCGGGCGGAACGACTGTCGGCGATGGGCGAAATGGCAGCGGGCATTTCCCATGAGATCCGCAACCCCTTGGGCATCATCCGCAGCTCCGCCGAGCTGCTGAAAAAAAAGGCCGCCAAAACCGACCCTGCCAACACGCTGCCGGACATCATCGTCGAGGAGGCCACCCGGCTGAACGGGATCATCACCGATTTCATCAACTTCGCAAGGCCGCGCAGCCCGAAGTTAAGCCAGTGCAGGATCGAAGACATCATAGAGAAAAACATCACATTCCTGTCCGCCCAGATCGACGAGGGGCGCTATGTCATCGAAAAAGACTGCCAGAACCCACTGCCGGATGTTATGGCTGACGCGCCCTTGCTGCACCAGTCGTTTCTGAACATCTTCATCAATGCCATGCAGGCCATGCCCGCAGGCGGCCGGATCCGGGTCGCCATCCGCGCCGAAGGCGGTCGGGTCGTCATCGATATTGATGACGACGGCCAGGGGATCCCGGCCGACCTGCTCGACAAAATCTGGGACCCGTTTTTCACCACCAAGGACAAGGGAAGCGGCCTGGGGCTCGGCATCGTGAAGAACATCATTGAATCGCACGGCGGCGGCATCCGGGTTGCCAACCGCGAGCCTCACGGGGCCCGGGTGACGATCGAGTTGCCCATCACGCCTTCGGAAAGCCATTCTTGAATATGGAAACCATTCTGGTTGTCGATGACGAGAAGAATTATCTGCTGGTGCTCAGCGCCGTTCTGGAAGAGGAAGGCTATGAGGTGCTCACCACTGTCAGCGGCCTGGAGGCATTGGAGATCCATAAATCCTCGGACCTGGACCTGGTCCTCACCGACATGAAGATGCCGGGCATGGACGGCATCGAGCTGCTCGAGCAGATCAAAGCCCACGACCCAGAGCTGCCGGTGATCATGATGACCGCCCACGGAACCATCGACAAGGCGGTCGAGGCCATGCAGAAGGGCGCCTACAGCTACATTCTCAAGCCCTTCGACAATGAACGGCTGACCCTTTACGTCAAGAAAGCCATTTCGGTTTACCAGGTGGTCAAGGAAAACCGCCGCCTGCGGGATGCCGTTGAGTCGCAATACCGTTTCGGAAAAATCATCGGCAAGAGTAAACCCATGCGGGATGTCTTCGAAACCATCCAGAAGGTGGCCCCATCCGGTGCCACCGTCTTGGTCGAGGGGGAAAGCGGTACGGGCAAGGAACTGGTCGCCAAGGCGATTCATTTCAACAGCCCGCGGCGGGACAACCCGTTTGTGGCGGTCAACTGTTCCGCCT
>Ga0210105_1000148_pt1 | contig 10547 bp, 5 predicted proteins | sample RushSE_TuleC_D2_FD_185569 | JGI IMG/M metagenome (GOLD analysis project Ga0210105, IMG submission 185569) | Wetland microbial communities from San Francisco Bay, California, USA, that impact long-term carbon sequestration - RushSE_TuleC_D2 (SPAdes) | ecosystem: Environmental > Aquatic > Marine >... | reverse complement strand
CCAGGCTTCACGAAAAGACCTTTCAGGGTGCCTGCCGGCGGGCCGGGCTTAACCCTTATTTTTTCCAGATGGCTTCGGTTCGCGAGCAGGTTTCCTGGGTGACCAAGGATGAAGATGTGGCTACCCGAAAAGCAGAGACACTTGCCGCTGCGGCGATTAACCGGGTCAATTATCATGAACGCCTGAGCGCCAGAAAGGTAAAAGTGCATCCTGATATCATGGTTGTGGGCGGTGGTATTGCAGGTATGCAGGCAGCCCTGGACATTGGCAGCTCCGGACACAGGGTATATCTGGTGGAAAAATCGTCAACCATCGGCGGCCATATGCTCCAGTTCGACAAGACCTTTCCTACACTCGACTGTGCCGCCTGTATTGGAACCCCAAAAATGGTTGAAGTCGCTCAGAATGCAAACATTGAGTTGCTTTCCTACAGCGAGGTAGAGGAAGTATCGGGCTACATCGGCAACTACACCGTTAAAATCCGCCGAAAGCCACGGTATGTAATTGAGGGTGTTTGTACCGGATGCGGTGAATGCGTTAATGTCTGTCCGGTATCGGTTCCCAGTGAGTGGGATGAGAACCTGGATAATCGCAAGGCTATCTATAGAGCTTTTCCACAGGCCGTACCCATTACCTTCTGTATCGACAAAAAAGACCGGGCACCTTGTGTAAACGCCTGTCCTGCTGGCATCAATATTCAAGGTTATGTTCAACTTGTCAGTCAGGGCAAGTACCAGGAGGCAACGCGACTCATCATGGAGCGGCTGCCGCTGCCGAGAGTCCTTGGCCGTATCTGTCCGCACCCTTGTGAATCTGAATGCAGAAGAAAGGAGTTGGATGAAGCCATTGCCATAAGGGATTTAAAACGCTTTGCCGCGGACCATGCGGATTTGAATGCGCTCGATCCGCCCAGCATTGAAGAACGCAAGGAAAAGGTGGCCGTCATCGGATCCGGACCGTCGGGACTGACCGTTGCATACTACCTGCGGTTAAAAGGTTACCAGGTAACCATCTTTGAAGCACTTGAGGTTTTAGGCGGAATGCTGCGGGTGGGCATTCCCGATTATCGGCTTCCACCGGAAGTTTTGGATCAGGAAATAGATTACATCCTCAGGCTGGGTGTCAAAACACGTATCGGCGTCAGATTTGGAAAAGATCTCACATTTGCGGATTTGAAGGAAGAAGGATTTTCAGCAGTATTTCTTGGGATTGGCGCTCATGATTCTTTGGAAATGCAAATTCCCGGTGAAAAAACCATCCAGTGCGTTGTCGATGCGATTCGATTTTTAAGGGAAGTAAATTTGGGCAATAAAACGTGCCCCGGCAGCCGCGTTGTGGTCATTGGCGGCGGCAATGTAGCTATTGACGCTGCAAGGGTTGTAAAACGTTTGGGAGCTCAAGAAGTCACCGTCGTGTATCGCCGCTCGGAACAGGAGATGCCGGCCTATGTGGAAGAAATCGAGGGTGCTAAGAAGGAAGGAATTTGTTTTTCTTTTCTCACTGCACCAGCCGGGATTCTTGCAAAGGAGGGAAGGGTGGACGGCTTTGAATGTGTTCGAACGGAACTTGGATCGCCGGACGATAGCGGACGACGTCGACCGGTTCCGGTGGACGGCTCCGAATTTGTAATTCCCTGTGACGCGGTGATTCCGGCTATTGGTCAAAAAATTGATATATCCTGGGCAGCCCGGACACCCGATTTGAAATGGTCTCATCGAAACACACTGAGCGTAAACCCATGGACCATGCAAACCAGTATTCCCTATGTCTTTGCCGGAGGCGATGCCGTTACCGGGCCAGATAACGTGATACAGGCGGTAGCAGCGGGTCACAAGGCTGTCGAGGCAATTCATCGCTATATCAACGGAGAGGACCTGGAACTTTACTCGCAACAGCTTGAGGCCGAGGAAAAACCGGGCATGGATTGGAAAAAAATTCCGGAAGGTGTTTCCCAAAAAGCGCGGGCCCAAACAACGCATCTCGACGCCAAAATGAGTGCGGTCTGCTTTGACGAAGTCGATCTCGGACTTTCAGAGAGTGCCGCACGGCAGGAAGCCCTTCGATGTCTTAATTGCGGTGTCTGCAGTGAGTGCATGGAATGCGTCAAAGTCTGTGAGCCCAAGGCGATAGATCATACCATGACGGCGGAAGAACTGGAAGTAAACGTTGGGAGTATTATCGTCGCCACCGGTTACGACATCATGGATCCCGAACCGATGAAACAGTTTGGCTATGGTAAATATCCCAATGTCTTTACCTCTCTTGAATTCGAGCGCCTCAGCAATGCAACCGGGCCTACCGGCGGCAAGATTCTCATCCGAGACGAAAACAAGGCTTTTGTCCGATCCCCGAAAAGCGTGGCCATTTTGCACTGCATCGGCAGCCGGGATGTGAACCATCATGAATACTGCTCACGGGTTTGCTGTATGTATGCCCTCAAGTATGCCCATTTAATTCATGAGAAAGTCGGTCATGACGCTCAGGTTTATAATTTTTATATCGACATGCGCTGTTTTGGAAAAGGCTACGAAGAGTTTTATAAACGGTGTCAGGAAGAGGGTACCCGCTTCATTCGGGGCAAGGTGGCTGAAATTACCGACCAGGCCGTCAAACCGGAAGAGGAGGGCAAACTCATTGCCATTGCAGAAGACACGCTTTTGGGAAGACGGTTAAGGGTTCCGGTAGATATGGTTGTTCTTTGTGTGGCCATGCAGGCCCGCAGTGGTGCTCAGGAGGTGGGCAGAATCTTTGGCATTAACCAGGGAGCTGATGGATTTTTTCTGGAGGAACACCCCAAACTAGGGCCTTTAAATACCGCTACGGACGGCGTCTTCCTGGCCGGAGCCTGTCAAGGACCCAAGGATATTCCGGATACGGTTTCCCAGGCTTCCGGGGCGGCCGTCAAAGCACTGGCATTGGCCACCCTTGGGAAGGTGGAGGTTCCGCCTATCGTATCGTGGATCGATCCGGATGTGTGTTCCGGGTGCCGGACCTGCATCGAGCTCTGTCCGTATACGGCCATAGAATATAATGCCCGTATGGGCGTCTCGGTGGTCAATGAAGCCCTTTGCAAAGGATGTGGCAGTTGTGCCGGATTTTGTCCGAGCGGTGCGGCACAGGTTAAACATTTCAACGAGAAGCAGATATTTGCAGAACTCGAAGGCATCATTGATGCTGTGCATTCAGTTGGAATGTGAGTTTTTACGGTTTGCTGAAAAATTGACGGCAAGCGATTCAAAATAAAAATCGTCAATCCAAAATCATAAATATATTGGAGGAGACCATGGCTAACTTCGAACCGACGATCATTGCTTTTGTTTGCAACTGGTGCACTTACACCGCTGCGGATCTGGCCGGAACCGCCAGATTGGGATATCCTGCCAATGTGAGGTTGATTCGGGTCATGTGTACCGGAATGGTTGACCCCAAATATGTGATCAAGGCCCTGCTTGAAGGGGCCGATGCGGTCCTGATCAGTGGATGCCACCCCGGAGATTGTCATTATATCAACGGAAATTTCAAGGCTCGGAGGCGGGTCAAGCTTCTCAAAGAGATCCTTTCCCAATTCGGCTTTGGAGATGAGCGGCTCAGGCTGACCTGGATCGGCGCAAGCGACGGTATCCAGTTCGCCGAGACCATTCATGAAATGGTGGGACAGATCAGAACGCTGGGTCCCAATGAAGCCAAAGCAACCATGATAATTTAACAGTCAATTGTCATTTATCCTGAAGGCCAAAGATGGATGACAGGTGTGGAGGAAACGCACAGTGAAAACAGCGAGACTTAACGTAAAAGACGGCGATCTGTTGACGACTCTACGGGATTTTTTTCGATCCATCCTCCGGCTGGAAGATATCAGTGCAATCCTGGTTCCACAACATCTCCCTGCGAAAAACGTTGTGATGCCGACACTGGTGACGGATCCTGAACAACTGAACGGCACCGACCCTTTGGCACCGGTATTTCCCTTGAATGGGGCCAAAATCGTTTCCAGGCTCACACGTAAGCCCATGGGCGCAAAAGTTGCGGCTGTTTTACGTCCCTGTGAGATACGTGCGTTTGTCGAACTGGTGAAGCTCAATCAAGGCCGAGTCGAAGAAGTGGTACTGATAGGCGTCGACTGCCTGGGTGCATTCAAGAATAGCGATTATATTCGTATCGTTGGAAAAAAAGAAGAAAAATTCACTTCAAGGTTTTACAAAGACGCCTTGTCCGGAAAAAAATTGACGATAGAAGGATTTGATCTCGCTCCTGCGTGCAAGGCCTGCGAAAACCCGGTCCCCAATGGTGCAGATATTCTAATCGGGCTTTTCGGGGTCGATACCGACAATCAACTTTTAATCCAAGCCCGGACTCCCAAAGGAGAGATGCTCTATGACAAACTTGATCTCTCAGACACGGAAGAACCGCCTGAACGTGCTCGGGCCGTTGAATTTTTGGTCGCTGAACGAACCGCCTGTCGCGATAAAATGTTTGTCGAGACCACAGCGGCCACAAACAGCCTGGAAAAACTGAATACCTACTTTGCCGAGTGCGTAAATTGCTACAATTGCAGGGTTGCCTGTCCGGTCTGCTACTGTAAGGAATGTGTCTTTGTGACGGATGTCTTTAACCATGAACCTGTTCAGTACCTTAGATGGGCCAATCGCAAGGGTGTCATCAAAATGCCCACCGACACGGTCTTTTATCACATGACCCGGATTGCTCACATGAGCACCTCGTGTGTCGGATGCGGTCAGTGTTCGAATGCCTGTCCTAACGATATCCCGGTGATGGAACTGTTCAGAACCGTTTCATACCATACACAAAAAGCTTTTGAGTACGAGGCTGGTCGCAGCATTGAGGAAAACATTCCGCTGTCGGTATTCCGTGAAGATGAGCTTTCCGAGGTGGTCGGCATCGGAAAAGCTCATGGATAATACTCAAATGTCGCTCACAAAAAACTTTTTACCAATGCATTATCCTCTAAGTAGGAAGATTTTGATATGAAGAAAAAAATCGGTAAAGCACTGGTGGTAGGTGCCGGAATCAGCGGTATCCGGGCTGCCCTGGATCTGGCGGAATTTGGTTATGGTGTAACCCTCGTTGACAAGTCCCCGCACATCGGAGGGGTTCTCAGCCAGCTCGATTATCAGTTTCCCACTGATCGCTGCGGAATGTGCAAGATGCTTCCGATGGTGGACCGGGATACATCGTCCCAGTATTGTCTTCGCAAGGGGCTTTTCCATGAAAACATCGACATCCGTTTGTCCACCGAACTTATCTCTGTGGAAGGCGAACCGGGTAACTTCCAGGTATCACTTCGCCGGAAACCGAATCCTGTTGATCCTTCCCGTTGTAATGGTTGCGGTGAATGCGTGAAGGTCTGTCCGGTAGAGGTTCCGGACGCCTTTAATGCCGGCCTGTCGATGAGAAAGGCCATCTATCTTCCGGTCCCGCATGCGATACCCAATACGTATATGATTGATACGAATGTTTGCAGCAGGTGCGGGGAGTGTGAAACCGTATGTCCTTCCGGAGCCATCAATCTTTTGGAAGAAGCCCGCAAAGATTTTCGAATCCTCGTGGTGGACGACGAATTGATCATGCGGGACTCCCTCAGGGCCTGGCTGGCGGATGAGGGTTTTTCCGTCGACATGGCGGCGTCCGGCCCGGAAGCCCTCGAACATTTGGCCAAACAAGCCTTTGAGCTGATGCTGGTGGATATCAAGATGCCGGGAATGGACGGCGTGGAACTACTTCAAAGGGCCAAAGAGAATTTTCCCGACCTTGGTGTTATCATGATGACGGCCTATGCCACGGTAGAGACCGCCATTGAAGCCATGAAAATAGGAGCGATCGACTATCTCCTCAAGCCGTTTGATCCCGACACCCTTATTCCGATGATCATGAGAATATATCAGGATCTCGAATCAAAAAAAGAACCTCCGATGGAAGTCGGCGCTTTGGTACTCTGCGGCGGAACATCCTATTTCGATCCTGCCGGAGGCAAGAACACGTATGGGTACGGCATATATCCGAATGTGGTAACAAGTCTTGAGTTCGAAAGGATTTTAAGCGGAACAGGACCGAACCAGGGTCGCCTGGTGCGGCTTTCCGACGGTAAACCGTTGCGTAAAGTGGCCTGGTTTCAGTGTGTGGGTTCGCGGGATATCCAGATCGATGTTGACTATTGTTCGTCAGTCTGCTGCATGTATGCGATCAAAGAAGCCCTTGTGGCCAAGGAAAGGGCCGGAGGGGCCCTGGAAACAGCCATCTTTTATATGGATATGCGTACATTCGGGAAATCTTTTCAGCGATATCGTGACCGGGCGGAAACCGAACACGGCGTTCGATTTGAAAAAGGGCGTGTCCATTCCGTGTTATATGATGAAAACAGCGGCGATCTCATTATCAGACATGTTGATTCTTCCGGCACGGATATAGAAGAGATCTTCGACATGGTTGTACTCTCCGTGGGCCAGAGGCCGGCTTTGGGTACTACCGCTCTGGCGGAAATGGTGGAAATACCGCTCAATCAATGGGGATTTGGCCAGACCGAACCCTTTTCACTCACACGAACAAATCAGGAAGGGATCGTATTGGGAGGCTCCTTCTCCGGACTCAAGGATATCAGTGAATCTGTCATTCAGGCTTCCGCCGCTGCTTTATCCGCATCCCGAATCATTCATGCCGCCGGTGGCGGCCTTAGACCCGAAATGACATCTGCCAAGCCGTACCCGGATATTTCCGGGGAACCACCCAGGATTCTAATCATTGTCTGTACCTGCCGCGGTCTGCTTTCGAAACTTCTCGACGTGCAACAATTGGTTCGGTGTCTCAAGACCGACCCTGCCGTCGACCAGGTCAAATTTCTTGAGCAAACCTGTACGGTCACGGGATGGGAAACCCTTGTCGAACTGGTGGAAAAACACACGCCGAACCGGATTCTGATCGGGTCGTGCCTCCCTTATGTGTATGCCCGGAAAATCAGGGAACTGGGTCAGCGGACAGGTCTGAATCCTGCGCTTATAGAAGCGGTGGATCTGATGCTTGGGGTTCGAAGTTCTGTTCTCAAGCCTGAAGCGCCGTCCCCGGATGAGATTTCAACGATCAACGGTGAATTGTCGGCTATTTTGGGAGCGGGGCTTGCCCGGCTTAAATGGGCGGATCCAAATCCTGCACCCAGTCAGAAAATTGTTCAGCAAGCCCTGGTGGTGGGCGGCGGAATTGCCGGAATGTCCTCAGCCCTTGCCATTGCGGATCATGGCTTTCAGGTAGATCTGATCGAACAGGAAGAGATCCTGGGAGGCAACCTTAACTGGATACAACGAACATTGGAAGGCAGCACAACGAAGGCAATACTGGAAGAAACGCTTTCGAAGGTGGAAAAACACCCGCTCATTCAGGTGCACACGAGTAGCCGGGTGCGTACTTCCCATGGTCAGGTCGGGCGTTTTTATACTACCATAGAAGACAAAGAAAATAACATTTTCGCTCTGGAACATGGTGTGACCATCCTCGCTACCGGGGGAGTGGAGGCTGACACGACATCCTATAACTACGGTACAAGCAAAGCCATTGTCACCCAAAAGGAACTGGAGAAAAAAATACATGACCATTCGATCGACCCAAGTCGACTCGGGTCGATCGTCATGATTCAATGTGTCGATTCCAGGCAGGAGCCAAGAAATTATTGCAGCCGCATATGCTGCAGTACGGCCTTGAAACACGCGCTCTATTTCAAGGAGAAAAATCCGGAAATTGAGGTCTACATTCTATACCGGGACATGATGACCTATGGTTTCACCGAGTCCTATTACACCCAGGCCCGCAAGTCCGATGTAATCTTTATCCGTTACGATGTGGATGAGAAACCGCTGGTTGCCCCTATGAACGGATCGGTTCGAGTGACAGCCTTTGAACCGATTATCGGCCAGACGATCCGGATTGATGCAGACCTTGTTGTCCTTGCCACCGGCATTGTGCCCATACTGTCCAAAGATCTGGCGGAATCTTTCGGAGCCACACTGGATCGAAACGGTTTTTTCGAAGAGGCGGAATCGAAATGGAGACCTGTCGATTCACTTAAAGAAGGAATTTTTGCCTGCGGCCTGGCACATTCTCCCCGCAACATCACGGAGTCGATCGCAACCGCCGAAGCTGCTGCCCAGAGAGCCTTAAGAATTCTTTCGTATGAACGGATGCCTGCCGGAAAAGTAGTGGCAGAGGTGCGTCACAGCCTTTGCAGTTTATGTGAGCGATGTGTTGAAGCCTGTCCATATGGTGCTCGTGTTGTCGATCCGGAGCTGGAAAAAGTTCTGGTCAATGCCGCCATGTGCCAGGGATGTGGAACATGTGCCACTGTTTGTCCGAACAGCGCGTCGATCCTTGCCGGATTTTTAGACCAGCAAATGTTCGGCGCAATTGATTCGGCACTTGAAGGAACGGCATAGGATTAACGATTGATGATGGATGATTGTCGATTTAGGGAATCGTTTTAAGCCGACAAAGCTCAGGCTACTATGTCAAAGTCAATTTTCTTCGTTTATTTAAGTAAAATTAACAAAATAAATTCAATCTACAATCTACAATCAACAATCGAAAATCATCAATTACAAAGGGGGAGCGTCATGAACATAGCGGAAAATATGGAAATCGAAAAGGTTGCTGCAACCATACGCGAACCTGTCACTGATTCATTGGCCACAATTCGGAACATGGTGAGTGCCTGCATCCAATGCGGCACCTGCACCGGTTCTTGCCCGAACGCCTTTGCCATGGATCTTACCCCGCGTCAACTGTGGTACAATGTCCTGATGGGGGAAAAGGAGGCAATTTTTCACAGCAGGACCTTTTTCCTTTGCTCCGTATGCTATTGCTGTACACTGCGATGTCCCCGAGGACTTCCGCTGACCGATACAATGAGTGCTCTCAAGCAGATGGCTGCGAAAGAAAACCTGGCACCCTATAAGAAAAATATTCGATTTTACAAAAGCTTTATGGAAAGTGTACGCCGCCATGGCCGGGTCAGAGAGATGGAGTTCATGACGCTCTATTTTCTTTCCATGAAAAACCCTTTCATTCCGATTCAGTTTGTACCGTTGGGGATAAAACTTCTGGGTAAAGGAAAGGTCTCTTTTGAAATTCCTTCAAAAGGAAGCGGTGTATTAGAGTCGATCTTTCGGAAGGTTGAAGCATTAGAGCGAGGATAAGAAGAATACGGGATTAACGCTTTCATTGTAATTTTTCCGGATTGTCCATTTCCGTATCATGGAGGGTAAATATGAAGTATCTATATTATCCGGGTTGTTCTCTGGAGGGGACGGCCCTTGAATACAACGCTTCGACCCAGGCCTTCATGCAGGAACTGGAAGTGGATCTGTTGGAGCTTAAGGACTGGACTTGCTGCGGTGCAAGCGCTGCGGAGGCCACCAGCTTTCTCCTTTCTTTGGCTTTACCCGCGTATAACCTGGCCATGGCCGAAGAAATGAATGGTTCCAAAGAGATCCTTGTACCGTGCAGTGCGTGCTACCTGAACTTGAAAAAGGTTGAAGAAAAGAGCCGAAAAGATCCGGAACTTCTTGATAAAATCAACACCATATTAAAAGAAAAAAAGTTGCACTTTCACGGTCAGGTTAGGGTTCGGCACCTCCTTGACGTCGTTGCCCATGATGTAGGTCCTGCAAAAATCGTTCCCCGGGTGAAAAACCCCTTTAACGGTCTGAACATTGCACCCTATTATGGTTGCCAATGCCTTCGGCCTTATCCTGTTTTCGATGATCCTGAAGAGCCCCGCTCCATGGAACCGGTTATAAAGGCCGTAGGGGCAAAGATTCATCCATGGAACATGGGGGGCAGATGTTGCGGGGCATCCCACATGACCACTAAACCGGAGGTGGCGCTGGAGCTTGTCGCTGCGATATTAAAGGCAGCTCGAGGTGCTGACGCTATCGTCACCGTATGTCCGATGTGCCAGATGAACCTTGAAGCGTATCAGAAAAAAATTTCGGAAAAGACCAAAGAAGATATGCGCATGACCATACTTTATCTTCCGCAGTTTCTTGGGCTTGCCATGGGTCTATCAGAACAGGATTTGCGACTCGATTTGAATCTTTCCATTACCAAGAAATTCCGGGATAAGCTTTAACCTGTTTTTTGCATGAAAATCGATGGAAAATGAATGAAAGAATTCCCAGTATCGTTGTTACCGGAGCATCGGGTCTTATTGGAAGACATTTTGTCATTGCCGTATCCGAAAGATTTCGATTGTTCTGTATCGCACGCCGCGGCCAAAAAGAAGTCGGCATACCGTATCATGACAATATACATTGGCTCCAGGTTGATATAACAAACCGAAAAAATCTGCTGAATGTCTGCAATTATATCAAGGATAAAGGCGGTGCCGATTATGTCTTGCATCTGGCCGGTTACTATGACTTTACCCTGAAAGAAAACCCCGCTTACGAACAGATCAACATAACCGGCACTCGATACGTTCTCGAGATGTCAAAGCTCCTGGGAATAAAGCGTTTCATTTTTTCCAGTTCGGTGGCGGCATGCAAATT
>Ga0210105_1000147_pt1 | contig 10575 bp, 8 predicted proteins | sample RushSE_TuleC_D2_FD_185569 | JGI IMG/M metagenome (GOLD analysis project Ga0210105, IMG submission 185569) | Wetland microbial communities from San Francisco Bay, California, USA, that impact long-term carbon sequestration - RushSE_TuleC_D2 (SPAdes) | ecosystem: Environmental > Aquatic > Marine >... | reverse complement strand
CCCATGTAGAGGCATTCCTTCCTGTCCAGCGCGTACTCCACTCCATCTACAATAATGGCGCCTTGAGAGCCGATATTGATAACCCCCATTTCCCTCCTTTGAAGGAAGAAGTCTACTCCCAGCGCCTTGGTGACTTCCAGGGGTACGGTCTCCCCAACAGGACACACGCCACCGACGATGATTCTGTCGATATGGCTGTAGACCATGTTCAGTCGGTCCTCTTCAAAAAGCCCTTCAACCAGGAAGTGACTCCTGAGGGCATCGGCGTCGAGAGCTTTGAGATGGTCCGGATGAATAGCATGTCGGATATCCATAGGAATCCTCCAGAAAGTCTTTGTTCTTTTCAGGCGAGAGCTAGGGTGTTCCCGCCTTTGTTTTGCGATTGATCAGAGGGATCATCTCCACGGCAATGTTCCGGATCGAGTAGATAATCATGATGGCACCTGCCACAGGCATGCAGGAATACAGAACTCTCTTGGGGATGGCAAAAACGTTGGTCACGTCCAGGGCCAAAACCGTCAATCGAAAAGAATAATAGAAGAAGATCAAGGCAAAGACCAGGACGAGCGATTCCAGAACCAGCCTGTATAAGTGCCGACCCGTCACACTCTTGATCATTCTGCCCCCGATCCAGTCGCCGACACTGATATGTTCCCTGCTGATCCAAAGCGCCGCAGCCCCATAGAAAACAAGGCACGCATAGAAAAGCTCAATGATCTCGTCGAACCAGTGCAACGAGGCAACAGGGAAAAATCGCACAAAAACATTAGCAGATACCAAGAGGGTGACGAAAACGAAACACGTAATCGTGAGGACTTTTAATGCTATCAGAATCATTCGGTCAAGCCATCTCAGGAGACCCATGTTTTTCTCCTTGTTGCGGTGCTCTCATTTACCCATCACGAGATTGGGCAGAAATGTGCCGATCCCCGGGATATACGCAATGATGACTGTCACAATGAATACCCCGACCAAATACGGCCATATTTCTCTAGACAGATCTGCCAGGCTGACCTTGCTGAAGCTCGATACCGCGAAAAGGCACATGCCCACAGGGGGAGTCAAATTGCCCGTCATAATCAGCAGCGTCATCACAACACCAAAATTGATCAGATCGATTCCGAATTTTTGCGCAATGGGCGCAAAGATGGGGATGGTGATGATGAATATGGCATTTCCTTCGAGAAAGCATCCGAGCAGCAACACCACGACGATCACCATCGCAAGGACCCCTGCCGGGCTGGCGCTCATGTTGGTCAGATTATAGATGATCTGGTCGGGGATTTTCTGATGTATGGTAAACCATCCGAAAAAGCCGGCCGCGGCTATGATGAACAGGAGGCTGGTGGTCTGCTTGATGGATGCCCAGAAGACGCGGGGCAGATCTTTCAGCCTCAGATCTTTGTACAAAAATCCCAGAAACAAGGCATAGAGAGAAGCCACCACTGCGGCTTCGGTCGGAGTGAAGAGCCCGATGATGATGCCGCCGACCACGATGACAGGAGTGAAGAGCGGAAGAAGTGCCGCCTTGAAACTGGCTGCCACCTCCCTGAATTCCGCTTTCTTCTCCTTCGGCAGATCATAGCGCTTTGCCTGAAACACGACGGCAATCATCATGGCGATGGCCATGAGCGTTCCGGGGATAAAACCTGCCAAGAAGAGCTTGCCCACCGAGACGCCGGTCAAAGCCCCATAGAGAACAAAGGGAATGCTTGGGGGGATGACAGGGCCGATGGTTGCGGCCGTCGCCACAATGGCAGCAGAGTGCTTTGGCTTGAACCCGTTGTCCACCATGGCCTTGTGGAGCACTTGGCCAAGACCCGCCGCATCCGCAAGGGCGGAACCCGACATTCCCGAGAATATGACGTTGGCGATGACGCTGACCTGACCGAGTCCGCCTGGGAGATGGCCGATCACGGCCTTGGCAAACCGGAAGATGAGAGTGGTTACACCCCCGGCATTCATCAGGTTTCCTGCAAGGATGAAAAAGGGTACGGCAAGCAGGACGAATCCGGTGGTGGAGGCATACATCCTCTGTGGCAGCATGGTCAAAAGGGATTCGTTGCCCAGGCCCACAAAAAAGGAGATTGCTGTGAGCGCTATAGCGACGGCAATGGGCAGATCAACCAGGATCAGCACCAACAAGACCGCAAATATGCATAATGTCAGCATTCTTGCCCCCCGGCTGGCCTGTCTCAGGGTCTTAGAGTCAAATTCAACGGGGATCGGGATCGATGGAGAAGTCATCGACTCCGATCCCGTCTCCCCTATGCCGGCTCAAGCGTCCCTACGCTTATTTCGCCCCTTCAACCATCTTTACGAAGGTGTTGATATTTTCTTCATCGGCAATGGCCTTCATCCGATCATAAGCCGGTCCCATCAGTTTCTTGAACGGGGCCTTGTCAGGAGTGCTGACTTGCACGCCGAACTTCTTGAGCTCTGATATCTGTTCCGCTTCGGCGTCTCTGACGGCCTTTCTCATGTAGTTCCCCGCCTTGACGCTCTCCTCCTTGATGATCTTCTGCTGCTCAGGGGTGAGCTTATCCCAGACCTTCTTGCTGATCACATGGACCATCGTATTGTAGTTGTGTCCCGTCATGGTGAGATACTTCTGAGTTTCATAGAGCTTGTTCGCGTAAATGACCGCAATCGGGTTCTCCTGCCCGTCCACCACGCCTTGCTTCAGGGCCATCTGAAGTTCGCTGAAGCTTATCGTGGTCACGACAGCTCCCAGAGCCTCCATGGCCGCCTGGGTGGGTAATTCCGGCGGGGTCCGGATCTTGAGTCCCTTGACGTCATCGGGGCTGTTGACCGGATGCCTGCTGTTGGTGAGGTTCCGGAAACCCCATTCCCAGTTCGAAAGGAATACGAGGCCTGCCTTGTCGAGATCCGGCGCCGCCCATTTGATGAAAGGGCCGTCCAATACCTTGTCAGCATGAGCATAGTTCTCAAAAAGGAAAGGAAGCATCACGCAGTTGAATTTCTTCGAATACTTGCCAAGCTGTCCCTGCGTAGGCAGGCTCATATCCACCGCACCCAGTATGTTCTGCTCGAGCACCTCGGGGGGTGATCCAAGGGCGTTGTTAGGGTAGTTCGCGATTTTGATCATTCCGTTCGTCCTTTTTTCTACGCCCTCGATGAACATTTTGGCTGCAAGGTTTCCGGGATGTGACTCCGCTGCAAAATGCCCCAATTTCATTTGGATGGCAGCAGCGTCTACAGCTTTAGCATACGCAAAGGGAAGCAAAGCGACGAAAAGTATCAGGATTGCCACAAGCTTTTTCATTTTTCTCCTCCTTCAATGATGGTTTGGCCTCGGATGACCCTCTCCCTCGCAGGATCGTGCCTGGTTTCAGTCTTTTCTTGACCCGGAAAGGAAGGTCTCGGAGACTGATGAGCACCCCTGGCACCCCTTTTCATCTTCTTTTTTGGCAAAACAGAAGTCCATGTATATCGTTTCTTAATGCGAAATAACGTTTCGCATAATAGAAAATGCTTGTCAAGTTTTTTAATGGGAAAATGGCATCAGGGAGTGCTTTCGCTGTTCTCAGATCTGCTGAATGGAGGGATGGGAGGGTGGACCGATGAGGTCAAAGATCTGCAGCACCCTTGCAGGCGTGAAATCGGGGATCACTATATCGGCCTCTGACAAATCTAGCGTTCTGGTGAGTTGGTTCGCGAAACCTACGGTCTTCATCCCGGCGCGCTTGGCCCCGCGTAGTCCATGAGGCGAGTCCTCCACAACCACGCAATCGCTCGGTGCACAACCCAATTCGGACGCTGCGCATAGGAATATGTCGGGCGCAGGCTTTCCTTCTTTAACCGCGTCACCGGAAATGACGACCTCGAAATAGCTACGGATCATGGCCTTGGAAAGAATGAGCTGGACCAGATCCAGTGAAGTGGATGATGCGATGGCTCGCCGAATGCCCGCGCTCATCAGTTGGTTCAAGAAAGCCACCACTCCGTCCGTTGGCGGAAGGGACGTCATTGCACGCAAGCGCTGCCACTGCTTCGACCGCTCTGATTGAAGGAGTTCATCGAGAGATTGGGGCAACCGGAAATCGCGCCTGATCTCCGCCCACATGCGCTGGGCAGGCACCCCCACATAGGACAGGATCCGCTGCTCTGACATCTCGATGCCCAATTGCCTGAACATCTGTCGGCTGATGTCGATATAGGTCGGCTCCGTATCGACAAGAACCCCGTCCATATCAAAGATGACTGCGCTTGTTCCCATCTCTCCCGTCAAAGCCTTGATCTGCGTTCCGAAGGAAGGCCCCATGCCAGGGCAGTTATACGATTGTGAAGGCTAAGTCAAACTTTTAACAGGCCGGATGAAACGCTGAGCGTCCGTCCGCCGCAAACGGGCATTGCCATCTTCGGTCTCGTTTGTTAAAATGGCTTCCTTTTTTCGGAAAGGAAGTGCAGGACATTAAGAGGCTTTCCAATGTTCCGGGTTAGAGACCTGATTCTGCTCCTCGTCATTTACTCCTCGTTGCTCGCAGGGATTTTCTTCCCAAGAGCCTGCGAAATCTTTCAGCCCTTTCCCCTTTACTGCATGATGTCCCTTCTCTTCTTGAGCTTTCTCTCGATCAGCCTTTCAGACATCTCGGAAACCCTGCGCAGCAGGGGCTTGCTCATCGGCGTTTTTCTTTTTATCAGAATGATCCTTTTGCCCGCGGCCGTCTTCCTCCTCTTTCAGGCCCTTTGGCCGGGTTATAGTCTCTCCGCGTTGCTCCTGACCGGGATATCGACCGGGGTCGTGGCGCCTTTTATTTCCGGACTCCTGCAGGCCAACACGCCTCTTGTGCTGGTCGTGGTGGTCTGCTCCTCTCTGCTGGTTCCCTTCACCCTCCCTCCCATGGTTGACCTTCTTTGCGGCCGGTCCATGGAGCTTTCGGTTTGGGCGATGATGCGCCTGCTGGTGATTGTTGTTTTTGTTCCTGTTCTGCTCGCGCAACTCCTGAAGAAGCTCTCTTCGAGCGCAGTCGAATCGCTGCAGCGGAATCAGTTCCCCATTTCCCTGCTTATGTTTGCCGTCACGAACATGGGGATCTTCTCCAGGTACTCCAATTTCTTTTACCAGGAGCCCATGGCGATTGCGATGGCCACGGGAGTCGCCTTCACCCTGGTGGTCTTGTACCTTGTGGCGGGAATTCTTCTTTCCTGGGGAAGACCGGTTGAGGATCAGGTGGCGGCGGTCATTTGCCTGGGAATCATGAACAATGTGCTGGTGATCGTCTTCAGCTCTCAGTTTTTCACGCCCATTGAACCCACGGTCGCCGCGATGTACATGATCCCCTTTTTTGCGCTGATTGTGCCGTTGAGAGCATATCGGAGCTGGAAGACAACGAGGAATGGAGTCCTGGAGTAATGGAGTGTTGGAGTGATGGGAAACGATAGGAAATTGATCACGAAAGCACGAAATTACGAAGACACGAAATGGATATGTTCTCCTTATTTCGTGCTTTCCAGCTTTCGTGTTTTCGTGGTTGCTTTTTACCCGAATATTTTCTTGGCAGCCTCCCTGTAAGTGTTCAGGACTTTTTCACCGAAACAGACAAAGACGACCTTGGTGAGGGTTTTGTCCGTGGCCAGGAATTTCTTGGTTTCCTTCAAGGCGATCTCTGTGGCGCGCTCCAGGGGAAAGCCGTAAGCGCCGGTACTGATGGAGGGGAAAGCGATGGTCTTTACCCCTTTCTCTTTTGCCGCTTTGAAGGAGTTTCTGTAGCAGCTCGCAAGCAGGCCGTCCTCGTTCTTGTTTCCCCCGCCCCAGATAGGTCCCACGGTGTGGATCACCCGTTTGGCGGGAAGACGATAGCCTTTGCTCACCCTGGCCTCGCCGGTGGGGCACCCTCCGATTGTCCTCGTTTCCTGCAACAGCTCAGGCCCGGCAGCCCTGTGAATGGCTCCGTCCACACCCCCACCGCCCAAGAGCGAGGTGTTGGCTGCGTTCACGATGGCATCGACCTGCTGCTTGGTAATGTCTCCTTCGATGATGTCTACTCTTGGATCCATGGTTCTCGTCCCTGCCGGCTGCTGAAAAACGCCCATCTACGGCGTTGCCCTCACCCCTCGTCATTGCGGCGTACTGGACTGTACGCCGCACTCCTCGGGGTTTCGGGCGCCTAGTATCTGGGCATTTTTGAGCAGCCTTTGAAAAGCGGTTCTTGTCACATACGAAAAGATCAAAGGTAATACCCTACGGAGTTTGTTTTGGTTATTTGACCTTGTTTTGTGCTTCGAGTTCCGGATTCCAATTTTACAAATCTCTGATGGTGTTTTCCATGCGATCAAAGGCTTCCTTCAAGACCTCCTGCGAGGTGGCGAAGTTGATCCGAATGTAGTTTTCACCTGGAGGGCCGAACTCAGCCCCATCCATGACAATCACTTTCGCTTTTTCTTTGAGGACCTCGGATAGCTGTTTTGCCGTCATGCCCAAACCCGAGATGTCCGGGAAAAGGAAGGGTGTCGCCTGAGGCACCGGGCAGGAAACCCCGGGGATCCTGGAGAGCCGCTCCACTCCATAATCGCGCATCTCTTTGAGGTGGGCCATGAGCTTGGAGATCCAGGGGCTCCCGGTCGTGAGTGCGGCCTTTGCAGCAGCCTGAGCCAGCGTATCCGCGTGAACAATGACGTCGTGGATGCGCTTCTTGAGAGCGCCCGCAAACTCCCCGCCCGTCACGAGGTAGGCAATACGATACCCCGGGATACCAAAGGCCTTGCTGAAACCAAACACCGTGAGGGTTCTGCGGAACAGATCGTCGCTCAAGGAGGCGATGCTGAGGTGTTCCCCTTCAAACAGCATGTCCTCATAGAGCTCGTCGTTGAAAATCAGAAGGTCATGTGTTTCGGCAATCTCTGCAATTCCTTCGAGCTCCTCGCGTGTGAAAACCCGTCCTGTGGGGTTGTGGGGGTTTGACACCATGAGCATTCGGGTGCGGGGGGTGATGCGGCGTTTGAGATCGTCCAGATCAAGGCTGAGGCCGTTCCGGAAGTCCAAGGGGTTGAAGACGGGAACAGCCCGGGCGTTGAGGACGTTGTGGATGAACGGGGGGTACACGGGTCCCGGGCATATGACCGCCTCGTCGCCCGGCTTCAGGAAGTAATAGCAGGCCATGAAAATGGCGAACATGGTCCCAGGGATCATGTGGACATGGTCGGGGGTTGCCGGTATTCGATTGATCCGCCGAACCTTATCGCAGACCACCTCCACCACATCGGGATCGCCCCCGTAAGACCCGTAAGGCGTCCGGTCCTCTCTCGCGGCCCGGATAATCGCCTCTTTGATCTCCTCAGGAGCCTTGAAGTCAAGATCCGCCACGGAAAGGGAAATCACGTCGTCTTGCCAGCGCCCCCACTTGAGGGGGGCACGCTTTCGCAGGAATTCAAGATCAACAGAATCGAAAATGGACATGAGACCTCCTAAAGAATTGGAGTACTGGAGTGATGGAGTAATGGAGTAATGCAATCAGAGAGAACTTCTTTTCTTAGACCACCAATACTCCAGTACTCCAATACGCCACCACTCCAGGTTATTTGCTCGTCACTTCCCGAAGAGCTTCCTCAAAGATGGTCAGACACAGGTCCACATCTTCTTCCGTCACGATCAGCGGAGGACAGAACCGGATGGTGTTCTCACCGCACCCGAGCAGCAGCAACCCCTTCTCAAAGGCTCTCCTCACGAGCGTGTTGCGCCATTCCGACGCACGCTCCTTGGTTTCTCGGTCTTTGACTAGCTCAACACCGATCATCAGTCCTTTTCCCCGGACATCGCCCATGCACTCATAATTCTTTTGCATGTCCCGGAGCTTCCGGAGCATCCTTTCACCCTGAACCGCAGCATTGGCCATGAGGCTTTCTTCCAGGAGCTGGATGGTGGCGAGCGCAGCCTGGCAAGAGAGCGGATTGCCGCCGAAGGTGGATGCATGAGAGCCTGCTTCCCAGTCCATGATTTCCTGTCGGGCAATGGTCGCCCCAAGGGGCATTCCCGAGGCAATCCCTTTAGCCAGGGCCATGATGTCCGGCGCCACCCCGAAGTGCTCCATGGCAAACATCTTGCCCGTGCGGCCCATGCCGGACTGGACTTCATCGGTCACGTAAAGGATGTTGTACTTGCTGGCAATCTTGTAAAGTTCTTTGTGAAATTCAGGAGGGGGAACGACGTAGCCGCCCTCTCCCTGGATGGGCTCGACAAAGATAGCCGCCACTTCTTCAGGAGGCATGGTGGTGCGAAACAGCGTGTCCTCCACCCAGTGAACACAGTACAACCCACAATCGGGATAACGCAGGTTGTAAGGGCAACGGTAACAATAGGCATAAGGAATGTGGGTGATTCCCGGCACAACCGGATAGTAGTGTTTTTTCTGAATCGTCTTGCTCGCTGTGAGAGACAGGGCTCCCATGGTGCGGCCGTGAAAGGCCCCAAAAAAGGCGATGTTGAGCTCCCGGCGCGTGTGATAACGGGCGAGCTTGAACGCCGCCTCAACCGCTTCGGCACCGGAGTTCCCAAAGTAAGTTCTCTTCACTCCTACCCCCGGTGCCAGCGACGCCAGCTTCTCGGCAAGAACAATTTGCGCTTCATAGTAGAAGTCCGTTCCTGACATGTGCAAGAGACGATCCGCCTGATCCTTGATGGCCTGAACCACCCTGGGGTGGCAGTGCCCTGTGGCGCAGACGGCGATGCCCGAGGTGAAGTCCAGGAACACATTGTCATCAGCGTCCCGCACCCACACCCCCTGGGCGTCCTTCACCACGAGAGGATAGACTCGCGTGTAGGACGGGGAGACAAAGGTCCGGTCTATTTCAACGAGGGCGCTGGCCCTGGGACCCGGCAGGGGCGTCTTGATCGATGGCGCTTTCACTCGGCAGTCCTCCGAATTAGATCTGCCCCCAGATCACGAGCCCCATGGCGTGGCGGCTTTCGGGGTTGGGATGATTGGGCGTGATGCGAACATTGAGCCCAAAGTGTCCCGCTTCCTCGAACATGATTTCGCATCGGTACCTGTAAACGCGATCACCGATGCTTTGCAAGGGCTTCATTTCCTGGGTAAACCTGTCCAGAAAACGGTTGGATGGATCCACCCTTCCTGCGTAGACTTCCACGAGCACATCTTCCGGGAGCAGCTCCCCGAGATAAACGTCGGTTTCGACGGCGTAGGCTTGCCCCACGACGAGTTCAGAAAGTTCAGGTAGGCGAATCCCCTTGATGGACACGTTGGTCCAGTTGTACATCACCCTTTCGCGCCATTTGGCCAGTTTCCTGAGGTTCTCCCATTCATGTTCCATGAGCTGGGCTCCCCGCTCCGCTGCAGGGAGATAGAATCGGTTCCAGTATTCCGACACCATGCGGTGAGTGTTGTACATCGGGCAGAGCATGTGCATGGAGGCTTTCATTTTGGCAACCCATCGTCGAGGGATCCCGTCAGGGCCTCTCTCATAAAAGATGGGGAGGATGTCCTTCTCGAGGATATCATAGAGGGCGCGGCTTTCCAGGTCGTCCTGGAACTCGTGATCCTCAAACTCCTCGCCGTTTCCTATCGCCCAGCCGATTTCACGGTCGTAACCTTCTTCCCACCAGCCGTCGAGCACGCTGAAGTGAAGGGCGCCGTTGGCGACCGCTTTCATCCCGCTTGTCCCGCAGGCTTCGTTGGGCCGCCGGGGCGTGTTGAGCCAGATATCCACTCCCTGAACCATGGCGCGGGCAATATCCAGGTCATAGTCTTCAAGAAAGACCATGTGCCGTCTCAGCGTCTCCCTGCTAGAAACCTGAATGAGCTGTTTGATCACGTCCTTGCCCATCGTATCCTGAGGATGGGCTTTACCGGCAAAAATGATCTGCACGGGCCGTTCCGAGTTGGTCAGGATCTTCTCGAGCCTGGCAATATTCTTAAGAACAAGATAAGCCCTCTTGTATGGGGCGAATCTCCGGGCAAACCCGATGGTGAGGGTCTCCGTGTTGAGCACCTCGTCAGCAAGGGCGAGCTCCCTGTCTGAAGCGCCGCGTCTGGCCAGCTGCATCTTGAGCCTCATCCTGGTGAACCCCACCAGCCTCTCCCTGCCCCTTTCATGGGCCCTCCACAATTCCGAGTCCGGGATTCTGTCGACCCTCTCCCAGATCTTCACATTGTCCGGATCTTCAATCCACCGGGGACTGAGATACCGGTCGAAGTGCTCTGCCATGCCTTTGGACACATAGGAGGGGATGTGAACGCCGTTGGTGACGTGAACAATGGGCAGGTCGGACTCAGGGGACTTGGGCCAGATCTTTTGCCACATACGACGGCTCACGTGACCGTGAAGGCGGCTCACCGCATTGTTCCAGTTGGAGAGCCGGAGAGCAAGAACAGCCATGGAAAACTCTTCGTCTTTGTTCCTCGGATCCTGTCTTCCAAAACCCAGGAGCACGTGGATGGAAATTCCCATGGCCTTTGCCGGGTTTTCAAAGTAGGCTCGCATCAGGTCAGGATGAAAGGTGTCGATGCCTGCAGGCACAGGGGTGTGGGTGGTGAAAACGCTGCTGACCCTCACCATCTCGACCGCTTCGTTGAAAGTCAGGCCTCGATCTTCTCT
>Ga0210105_1000146_pt1 | contig 10595 bp, 11 predicted proteins | sample RushSE_TuleC_D2_FD_185569 | JGI IMG/M metagenome (GOLD analysis project Ga0210105, IMG submission 185569) | Wetland microbial communities from San Francisco Bay, California, USA, that impact long-term carbon sequestration - RushSE_TuleC_D2 (SPAdes) | ecosystem: Environmental > Aquatic > Marine >... | reverse complement strand
TCAATGGAGATGGCCTTCTGATAACAGGCCTTTGCTTTTGCCAGGTCCCCTTTCTCCTGGTTCGCCTTACCGAGCTCCACCTGATAGTGGGCGAGGATGTGGTCGTGGTTTCCCCTGTTCACCCTGGCGATCTTTTGCCTGGTCCCATAGGCGTTTTCCCAATCTCTAACGTCCCCGTAGATCTCTTCAGCTGCCTCCAGGGCTTCCAGGTTGGCCGGGGCCTTTTGAAGCGCCTGGTTCAGGGCTTCCAGGGCCCTGTTCACGAATCCTCCCTTGCGGTAGTCCAGGCCCAGATCAATGAGCGCCCTCAAGGTCATCGCCTCATCCATGTTGGGCCGAAGGATAATGCTCTGGCGGATGCGGATGGCCCTGTCAATGTCTCCTTTGGATCGGTAGAGATTCCCCAGGGCCATGTAGGTCTCAACGGTGTCGGAGTTGATCTGGACGGACTTGGTGAATTCCTCGATTGCGTGGTCCCTGTCGTTGGAGAGGATGTACTGTATCCCCTTGAAAAAGGCCTTGTCGCCTTCTCTTCTCAGGAACCGGGTTCTCTTCTCTTTCCGGTAGCTCAGAAAACGGCCGGCAAGACCCCCCAGGATGAGGCTGATCAGGATGGTTAGGCCAAGTTGCTGATGGGTGGGCTCCAGAAACCAGTCCCAGAGCGGCTGCATTTCAATTTCCCTCCTCCCCTACGGCCGGCCTCATTCGGCATCCGGCCGGGACGGAGGGACCTGGTCTGTGGTGATGGGCAGGTTTCTGAGATTGTTCACTTCTTTTTCTCTTTCTTCCAACGTTCTGGTGAGAACCTTGATCCTTTTCTTCAACCGGAATCGTTCGGCGATTCCGTAGAGGCCGATCGACAACACCCCGAGGAGATAGGTTATGATGATCACCTCGTAAAGAGTGATGTCCGATGTCATCCTCTCCTGGAAGAAGTAGGGGTTCATCCTGAATTGGACCGTTGTGGAAAGGGCGGCATTGTTCTGAACCACAAGAATGATCACCGCCAGGCCGATCAAGATAAAGACAATCGCCTTGAGGTGAGTCATGTTCAACCTCCATGTGCCCCGAGGGCAGTCTGAAATAGGGGAAATAGCTTTCCATGGGTGGCCTTGATATGTTCCGGAATCACCCGCACGTCTTCGATCACTGTCATGAAATTCGTGTCCCCTTTCCAGCGGGGGACGATGTGGAAATGCAAGTGGTTTTCCATGCCTGCGCCGGCGACATGACCCAGGTTGAGTCCCACATTGAAGCCGTCCGGTTTCATGGCCTGTTTCAAAATCTCAATGGACTTGCGCACCATGAGCAAGAGATCCAGCGTCTCGTCCTGGTTCAGGCGTTCGAGGCTGGAGGCGTGTTTGACCGGTGCAACCAGGAGATGGCCGTTGTTGTAAGGGAACCGGTTCATCACGATCATGGTGCGCCCTCCCACATGGAGGATCAGTCGCTCCCGATCCATGCTCCGGTCTTTTCCCGGGCAGAAGATGCACCCATCCGCCTTGTTCTCCGCAAGGATGTATCCCATCCTCCATGGTGCCCAGAGGACCTTCATGCCGCTCTCTTCGCCCATGAACTCTTCCCTCCCATCACCTCAGTGCCTCTCAATCGAGGTCGACGATTTCTCCCTTTACCGTGTCCCCGCATTCCAGGAACCCTATGCTGTGCACACCGGATGAGCTGTACCCGCTTGCGGTCCCGGGATTGAAAAGGAGCACTCCGTGGACGATCTCGTTCATCGCCTTGTGAGAGTGCCCGTACACAATCACGTCCACCTCCGAAAACTGGCCGAGCACTCTTTCCTCCAGACCTCCAGGCGAGCCCCAGCCGTGAATGAGGCCGAATCGGAAACTGCCGATTTCCACGATCTTTTTTTCAGGCAGCACGGCTCTGATGTCAACGGGGTCCATGTTTCCGTACACCCCGTGGAAATTCTTCGAGCCGAGAAAATCCACGACCACGGGAGACGTGTAGTCTCCCACGTGAAAAAGGACATCCACATCAGAAAAGTGATGATCCAGGAGATCTCTGAAATCCTTGCTCACTCTGTGGATGTGCGTGTCGGAGAGGACACCGATTCTCATGCTCATGTGCCAGTTTTTGCTAGAAGTTCAACAGAGTATATCAGGATGGAAAAAAAAGACAAGCCGTAATCAACCCTTTTCCAAAAGGGATTGACTGGAAAAAACTTTTTTGTAGAATGCTAAACACCTGTTTGGTTCTGGAGGAGCTGTCATGCCCATCTATGAGTTCTACTGCAAAAAATGTCACATGATTTTCAATTTCTTCTCTTCTTCCGTCAACACGGACAAGAGACCGCTCTGCCCCAGGTGCCGCAAGGTCAAACTCGAGCGGCAGATGTCTCTCTTCTCAAGGGTGCGTCAGCGAGGAGAGGAAGAGGACTCTCCCATGCCGGACGTCGACGAGTCAAAGCTGGAGCATGCCATGAACCTCCTCGGCCGGGAAGCGGAAACCCTCGACGAAAACGACCCGAAGCAGGCGGCCAACCTCATGCGAAAACTCAGCGACATGACGGGCATGAACCTGGGTCCGGGTATGGAAGAAGCTCTGCGGAGGATGGAAGCGGGCGAGGACCCGGAACAGATCGAACAGGAAATGGGAGATCTTCTGGAAGGGGAAGACCCCTTCAGCTTCGGAGACAAGAAGCCGGGTAAAGGCCTCAAGAGGCGACCGCCCGCAAAGGACGAAACGCTCTATGAGCTGTGAAGCCTATGGAGCACTACGTTCGAGGAGCGATCCTCAAGCGCAGCGGTCCTCAAGCCCCTCTGGGTCGCTCTCATAATGCCACCAGTTCAATTTCTCCCCAGCTTGCCATTTGGTCTCCCATGACCACCAGGGCGCCGAGAATGCCCTTAAGTCCTCCGGCCCATTCGGTCATCCCGCTCAAATCTCCCGGCCCTTTAATCCTGTTGCACAGGGCTGTGGCCGCCGCGTCCGCGAGAGCGGCCGATGGAGAAACGATACAGGCCACGTCCGCCTTTCCCAGGCTCAGGGAGTGCCCCACGGTTGCTGATGAGGAGGCGACTCCCAGGGGCATGAGTCTTGGAGAGATCACAAGCCCGATCCTCTCGCTCAGAAGCGAAGTTCCCGCGAAGATGGATACGGTCACAGGCCGGTCGGCCTTGAGAAAGAGGTCTCCCCCGTTTTCCACAATCACCTGGTTTGTTTTCTTGAGAAGGTGCCTTCCCACATACTCGGCGATGGCTCCGGCCACAGCAGCCATGGGACCGACGCCAACCTCGCGGGTGCGCTCAATCATTTCCTTGACGAGGGGCGGTGCATACGGGTCTTCGGGATAGGACTCGAGAGCGGTCACAAAATCAGCATGAGTGTGGATGTAACTCTCGATCTGGTGCCTCGATTCAAACACAAGGTCCCTGGTCTCTTTTTCAAGCTTCTGCTCTGCGCTTACCTGGAGATCCGTTTCTCTGACAGCCACCTCAAAGGTGACCAGGCCGCTCGACCGGACTCTCCTTCGGTAGAAACGTTCTTTGTATTCAGGCATAGACCCCCGATAAGGATATTGGAGTACCCCATCCCTCCATCTTTTCATCCATCCAGATCCACCTCGGTCTTGCACTTGTTGCACCGCTTTGCTCCCCTGAAGAGATTGTGGCCGCAGCTCGGGCAATGGTAGCGTGCCTCCTCATCCTCCACCCATTTCTCAGTCCCCACGCTGCGCCAGTACGGCAAGGCCCTCAAGATAACTCTTTTCCCGACCGGCATGGGAAATTGGTCAATCAGCGAGCAGGGGAACTCGCCGCATTCGCGGCAGCTTGAATATCCCTTCTTGGATATGCAGTCTTTTATGTCACATCGCTTGCAGTAAGCGAAAGGCTCCTCTGAGAGGCATCCCTTGCAGTGGATATCTTCCACGGACAGGTTCTCGGTTTCGGGGAGTCTGCCCTTGTAAAGTCCCACAAGCCTTTCTTTGAACTTCACGTTATCTTCCCGTGTCGCGTACAGAACGGCACACACCCCGCAATAAAGCCCGCAGGGAGCCAAGAAGTCAGGATTGATTTTCATAGAGCACCTCCGGTCTGTTTGGGTTCTTTAAGGAGAGGAAGGATGGAAGAGGCTACCTAGGTTCGCGGAAAACGTCAAGGTGGCGAGAAAGAGTGATTTCCCGGGTGCCATAAAGAGAGATTTGTGTTAAGTGTTTCCCCATGGACATCTTTCTCTGCCGCCAATATGAAAAATTCGGAGGACTCTTATGGAAGTATTCAATGCTCTTGATAAATCACCGGTAAAGATCGAAACCTACCCTTACAAAGGCAAGCCTTATCAGGTCAAAGAAGTGTCGATTCGATGGCTCAGCCAGGCCGGCCCCAAGGATTCCCCCGAATATGGTTTGCGCTTTTTCACCATAGGTCCTGCCGGGGAAATCCCCATTCACAATCACTTTTACTACCAGACCATGTTCATCCTGAGCGGCCGGGTCGCCGTTTTTTCTCACGAATCCGATACCGATCGGGTCAAGGAAGAGCGGACAGCCGGACCCTTTGACGTGGTCTTTGTACCGACCATGGAACCGCACAGTCTCAAGAATCTCAGCTCGTCCGACCCTGTGCTTTTCCTCTGCTGCGTCGGAAGCGTCTACGAGGATGAGGACAAGTGATCAGGAACCAGCATCCAGCTTCACCCGTTTTGCGTGCAGTGCGGCGCCGAGGGCACCGACAATCTGTGGCTCTTTGTACACATGAATCGGATGCCCCAGCTTCTCTTCCAGGAAAGCGACCACACCCCGGTTCTTGGCTACACCGCCGCTCATGGTGACTTCCCGTTTGACCCCGAGGGTTTTCACCATGCTCCAGACCCGGCTCACGATGGCACGATGAAGGCCTCTGATGATTTCCTCCTTGGGATGGTTCTGGGCCACGAGGGAAATCACTTCGCTTTCGGCAAAAACCGTGCACACACTGCTGATCCGCACCTCACCGTTTTCTCGCATGGACAGGGCTCCCATCTCGTCCAGGGGAACCTTCAGCTTGGCCGCCATCACTTCAAGAAAGCGACCCGTGCCTGCAGCGCACTTGTCATTCATGGTGAAATCAAGCACCTTGCCGCCCGGACCCACCTGGATCACCTTGGAGTCCTGGCCTCCGATATCCACAACGGTCTTCGTATCAGGGAAGAGCGTGTAGGCGCCGAGACCATGGCATGAAATCTCCGTCACTTTCTTGTCGGCAAAAGGAACGGAGATCCGGCCGTAGCCTGTTGCCACAATGCTCTTCACCCGATCGCGCCGCAGCGCTGCGCGGGCCAAAGCCTCCTCAAACGACTTTTCAGCCGCTTCGGTGCTGTTGGCGCCGGTTTCCGTGATGCTGTAGGAGAGGATCTCCTCCTGTTCATTGATGATCACGCAGTCCGTGCTTAGGGAACCGACGTCAATGCCTACAAAGGTGTCCATGATTCGTTGATCGTTATCCGTTATTGGTTATTGGTTAGTCGTTATTGGTTAATCGTTGTCCGTTGCAGGTTGCAGGTCGCGTGTGACATGTTGCTCTAAGACCCTGGAGTAGTGGAGCATTGGAGTACTGGAGTAATGGCTTAACCCCAATACTGCATCACTCCATCACTCCAACTCTCCATTCTTTTGCTTCCTCTAACTTTCCATGGTTTCGAAAAATGCGTCCAGACGTGTGCGAGCCTGCTCTTCAGAGTAGGCTCTGGAGTCCGTGATGTCCCCTTCGATGATCACCGAGGGAACTCCGAGCCGATCCATGAGGAGCCTCTTGAGATCGTACTGACCCACCGAATAGGGCTTGCAGCTCCTCGCCGAATGAATGACCAGGCCGTCCACCTGGTATTCCTTGATGAGCCCTTCCATCAAATGGAGCCGGTGGTTCAGGTTGTTGTTGAGAATGACAAGGCTGTAAGCTCTGGCCATGGAATCCAATGGGCGGGCCGAATCCATGTAAGGGGTTGTCTCAGCCCAGGCATTCGTGTAGGTGGCTGTGACGAAGTTCATTCCATGCTCAGCGAAGAGGTTGGCGTAATCCCTCACCTTGTACCACATGGCAATGTTGTCCCACATAAGCCTTTTGCGCTCGTTGTTGACGGCGCCCACACCTTGTTCAACCCTCTCTCTTAACTCCCTCAGCAAGACTCGATAGTAGTCCAGGGCCACAGGCAAGCCGCGAAGAGAAACGACCGGGGCCAGGTGGCCGAAGGCATCAAAGATCGTCATGGGCGCGGGCCTAGCTTTCATGGTAGCAAGCACCTCGCCCCAGGCGCGCGAGGTTTCCTTGGCTGTTTGCATCGCTTCCTGGAATTTGTCCTCTTTGAAGGGCTTCCTGGAGATGCGCTCGAGCTCAGGGATCATCTCTTCGAACTGGCGCACCATGTAAGCCACATCCCCCTCCTTGATCTCGCTGAAATTGTAGGGTGTGTCAAAAAGGATCAAGGGGATTTTCCAGTGGTGGGAAAGCACCTTGTACCAGTAGACCACGGTCTGGCAAATGTTGTTTGAAGCGAAAAGAAGATCCGGTTTGGGGAGTTTCCCCACCGGCGTTTTCCCGGTCAGGCACACACCCAGATCCACGCGGGCATAGGAGCAAAGATCCTGGCTATAGCCCCGCTCCTCGGCGAGCGCGCACAGTTCCGGCGCCACCTTCTGAGCGCCGCAAAGGGCTCCGTGGTTTTCCGGATAGATGGTGTAAAAGTCGAAGGGCCGAAGGATTTCCACCGGCGCGCCGCTCGTCACCCAGGCCACGGGCTTTGCACCCTCGGCGTAGCGGGAAAGGAAATAGTGTCGCATCATAATTTCCTTCAGCCGGTCGTTGCACCTGAGCGGGGGGCCGAACAAGGGGCTCGCCTTGCCCCGGCGCTTCTTCTTTTTCATGCCGGCCACCTTCATCAGGGCCGGAGCACCGTAATCTTTCATGAACTGGAAACGTGCCTTATTCAGCACACTCATCGTTCAACCGCCTTTGCACAAGTTTCGAAACGTTCACAACAAGGCGCACGGTCAAAAGTCCTTGGGCTTCCTTTCTTGATTTCCGTGTCCTGTGCACCCTGCACCGTTTTCAGCTGATCATTTCGACGAATGCCTCCACCCTCGTTCTCATTTGCCCGCTCACCCCCTGGTTCAATTCCGCGTCCATCACCAGGGTCGCAAGTCCCCTCTTCTTGAGTTCTTCCACAAGCTGTGGGATGTCGAAAAGTTCAGGCTCACAGAACTTCACCGTGTAAAAGATAACGCCCCTTGCTCCGCTCCGCTCAATCTTCTGCAGAAGATGCTTCAGCCTTTCCTCCACCGGGGAGTTCTTGGTGGAGCAGGGCGGCATGGCAAAATAGCCGTCTGCCAGGGCTTCAAAGGGATCCTGGCCGGCGCTCGGGCTCACCAGGAGTCTCCTGCTGCAGTTCAACAGGTCATCCTCCCCGATACGCACACCCAGTTCATCCAAAAGGCTCAGGATTTCGGGAGGACTGGGCAGCACACCGCTCATGATGACCACAGGGCCGCTTTTTGCTTCTCCTCTCGTGGTCCCTGCAAATTCGGAAAGAAGCGGCAAGAAGTCGTCCGGATGAAGAAACTCACCCTGGCGAAGCACCCGGTAGAATTCCTCGTTAGAACTCCGCAGCTTTCCCTCTGCCCTCAGATCATAAAACTGTTTAATCAAGGAGGATATCTCCCGGCTCTGGTGCACCCGCCGTCTCAGCTCATCACGGTTCAGGGGCCCGAGCTGCTTTTCCAGGCCCGATGCGAGATCCTTCAGCTGCTTCAAATAGTAATCGCGGGAAGACGTCCGGTAGGGCGCCTTGGGGTGGTAGAAGAAGGTGCAGGGCTTTTGAAGCCCCAGGTAATCATTCACTATGGAAGCGAGATTCTGGATGGAATCACAGGTGTGCGGGAAAAGAAACCCGTCCACCTCGTCGCAGTGACCCTGCAGAATAAGTTCAAGCCCCAGTCGCACCACCGAGCAGATGTAAGGCTGAAGATGAGCACTGGCGTGGCTGACCTCCACAGGAGGATCCCAGATCTCAACGGGCAGCGCATTCATGGCCCAGAAGATCTCCTTGGGGTACTGGGCCGGAAAGACCCCAAAGATGTGGCGACCGTATTTCTCCTTCTGCTCCCGGATATATTCTTTTCTCGATCTAGGCTGAAAACGTGTCATGTGATCCAATCTCCTCTGCGGCTCCTCACCAAGCAATGCGTTTGGCGTGAGCCTTGCACCTAGCCCTCTCTGGCGGGTCTCTCCTTTATGCTAGCTCTCTATCATGACAAATACAATTCTTAATTCTATTCCCACAGAGCATCTCTCAGTCCGGAAACACGGGTGGTGCGGCGGCCGACCGCTTCGCGAAACACTTTCTCATGGCCCCACACTTCAGCCTCTTCTCTAGCCCGGGTGATGCCCGTGTAGATGAGCTCTCTCGTGAGAACCGGGGAATCCCTGTCCGGAAGGATGAGAAGGAGCCGGTCAAACTCAGAACCCTGGCTCTTGTGAACCGTGAGGGCGTAGACGGTCTCGTGCTCCGGCAACCGGACGGGACGCAAGGCGCGGAGTGCGCCGTCCGGCGCCTGGAAAAAGGCCCGAAGCTCTCCATCGGCCCCGGGATCCGGCAGGACAATGCCGATGTCTCCATTGTAAAGGTGAAGGTTGTAGTCATTCTGGGTGATCAGGATGGGCCGGCCCCTGTACCACCTTTCCTCTCCGCGGATGAGCTTTTGTTCCCTGAAAAGGTGCTCCAACATGAGATTGACGGTGTGAACCCCGAAGGGACCTTCTCTCAAGGCGCAGAGGATTCTGAAGCGGTCCAGGCGCTGAAAAGCCTCCTCAGGCTCCCTCACCTGAAAAAGATACTGGAATTCCTCCAGCCCCCTGTCCTTCAGCGCACGGGGCAAGGACTTCGGCGAGGGGAGAGGTCTCCAGCGCAAATCCCCGTGCCTTGAATCCTGCAGGATTCCCAGTGCAGCCTCGGCATCGCCTTCATTGACCGAACGGCTGGCCGAGGCAATCCCGCTTTCATCGCCGAAACGATAGCTCCGGGTGAGCTGTACGATGGAGTCGCTCATTCCTGGAGCGGCTTTCGCTCCCTTGATCTCATAAGCGGTCGCTTTTAGAATCTCTTCGCAGAACGCCTTTGAAAACGGGTGGGACTGACCCGTGTCGCAGATATCCCCGAGCACAGCCCCTGCCTCCACCGAGGAGAGCTGGTCCTTGTCCCCGAGAAGGATGAACCGCGCCTCCGAGGGAAGCGCTTGCACGAGCTTGGACATGAGAGCCAAATCCACCATGGAGGCTTCATCCACCACGACGGCATCTACTGGCAGATGATTTTGAGCGTTAAAACGAAAATAAGGAGAACCCATGACCGTCCCAAGAAGACGATGAATCGTCGAGGCGTTGTCCGGGATGAGCGCCTTCACCCTCTCTTCAGAGGCCAGGGTCTCTTTTTCCCTCTTCATCGTCTCCTGGAGCCGGGCCGCCCCCTTCCCGGTGGGAGAGACAAGGGCTGTGCGGAATCTCTGTTGACCGCTTTGCTCCACCAGAAGGGCAAGGATCTTGGCTACCGTTGTCGTCTTTCCGGTGCCCGGACCGCCGGCGACGACACAGAACCTCCTCCTTGCAGCAGCAAGAGCCGCCACCTTCTGCCAGTCCAGGCCGTCGTCTTTTGAAGCAGGGAAGATCCTGTCTAACCCTTGCCGCAGGGACTTCATCTGTGAAACATGCCTCTCAGGGGTGATGAGGCGGCTCTTTATTCCCTTTGCGAGTTCCTCCTGATACTCCCAGTAGCGGTAGAGGTAGAGCTGGTCCTTGTGGTCAAGGATCAGGGGCTTGCGCTCACCCGGTTCCCCAACCACACCGCTTCGCATAAGCTTCTTGCCCCATTTCCCAGCTTCAGGGAAAACAACAGTCTCCACCGCCTCCGGAGCGCGAAGGGGCTCTTGCGAAGAAAGGTCAAGGCAGATGTGGCCTTCTCTCGTCATTCGACTCACAAGCGCAGCGGCCAGAACGAGTTCCTGGGTCGGAGCCTTGGAGACCTTTCCCATGAACCTCCCAAAGTGAAGATCCAGAGGAGAAAAGAAACCGCTTTTTTGGAGATAATCCAGGTCGATCATGGCTCACGCATTCCCATCGAAATCCATCACTCTAAATTCGAAATCTATTTTAGTTTTTTTAACCCGCACCCATCAGCTCGTCAGTCAAGGCTTCGATCAGATCCCGGCGCGGTTTGTCTCTGTAAACGCCGAATTCAGGTCCCTTCCCTGGGTCCACCCCACGCAGGAACACGTAGAAGATGCCTCCAAAGAGCCTGTCGTAATCATACTCCTGCACTCTGTGCTTCAAGTACTGGTTGAGTGCCAGTGTGTAAAACGTGTACTGAAGGGTGTAGAAGTTTTCTTCCATGGCTCTCCCCAAATTTCCAGGGCCGTAATCCTCCGCGCTCGCGCCCAGAAAATTGGATTTCCAGTCAACCAGGTAGTAAAGACCGTCAAACCTGAAAACCATGTCCATGAACCCTTTCATGAATCCACGAAGGGGTGAAAAGCTTAAACGCTCCATATGCTCAGGGACCACCGGGTGGAGACCACCTCGCGTCAGAATCCTTCCCACCGTTTC
>Ga0210105_1000145_pt1 | contig 10624 bp, 12 predicted proteins | sample RushSE_TuleC_D2_FD_185569 | JGI IMG/M metagenome (GOLD analysis project Ga0210105, IMG submission 185569) | Wetland microbial communities from San Francisco Bay, California, USA, that impact long-term carbon sequestration - RushSE_TuleC_D2 (SPAdes) | ecosystem: Environmental > Aquatic > Marine >... | reverse complement strand
CGTACCTTGAGTCGGGTTTAAAGGAATCCTGAGTTTTAAATTTAGACAGGATTTACAGGATGGTCAGGATCTTTCTGCCTGCCTTCACAGGGTGTGTCGTAATTAAAAAAACCAGAGCTCCAATATTTTTGGTCATTCCGGGCTTGACCCGAAATCCTGTCTTTCCAGAAAGATATGGATCCCTGTTTCCGCAGGAATGACGACTTTCTTGACTTTTTACAAACTTGTCAAGCCTTCATTGAAAAACAGCTGTTTTCGTGACAACCCCTTCAGTGGAAAAGAGATAACGATATGGTTGAACTCAATTTTGACAAGATGGGCGGATTGATACCCGCCATCGTTCAGGAGGCCGAGACCGGCGAGGTATTGATGCTGGCTTTTATGAACAAGGCTGCCTGGCAGGCAACCCTTACCACCGGCAAAGCCACGTATTACAGCCGGACCAGGCAATCGCTTTGGGTAAAAGGGGAAACATCCGGCAACCTTCAAATCGTAAAAGAAATACGGATCGATTGCGACGATGATACCGTGCTGCTGAAAGTCGAGCAGGTCGGCGGTGCAGCCTGTCACACCGGGTATAAAAGCTGTTTTTTCAAAACAGTTGAAGGGGAATCCATCCGTGTCAATGGACAACCGGTATTTAATCCCAAGGAGGTATACACTAAATGAAAACGCCTTTGAAACTGGGGATTCCCAAGGGAAGCCTTCAAGATGCAACCATAGACCTGTTCAGGCGGTCAGGGTGGAGGATTAATGTCAATGGAAGGAGTTATTTCCCTGAAATCAATGATGATACCATCGAGTGTGCACTGTGCCGGGCTCAAGAAATGTCCCGGCATGTTGAAAATGGCACGCTTGATGCCGGACTGACGGGAAAAGACTGGATTGCAGAAAACAATTCCGATGTGCATGTCATTGCGGATCTGATTTATTCCAAGGTGAGTGCCAGACCTGCAAGATGGGTATTGGCAGTTGCACACGACTCTCCCATTAAAAGACTCGAGGATCTTGAGGGGAAAAAAATATCTACAGAACTGGTTGGATTTACGAAAAACTATTTTTCTGAAAGAAACATCAACGTAACCATCGAATTTTCATGGGGGGCCACAGAGGCAAAGGTCGTTTCCGGTCTTGCCGATGCCATCGTGGAAGTCACGGAAACGGAAAGCACCATTAAGGCTCACGGTCTTAAAATTATCCATGAGTTAATGCAGACGAATACTCAGCTTATCGTCAACCGCGATGCATGGAAGAATCCGCAGAAAAGGGAAAAACTGGAACAGATCGCCCTGTTATTGAAAGGTGCACTCGTTGCTGAAAAACTGGTCGGCCTCAAAATGAATGTCCCTGAAAATCACATTAAAAAAATCGTATCGATTTTGCCGAGCCTCAATGCACCTACCATTGCCCCGCTCTATAACTCGAACTGGTTTTCCGTGGAAACTATTGTGGATACCAGCATTGTGAGAGATCTTATTCCAGAGCTTTTAAAGCATGGTGCCGAAGGAATTATCGAGTATCCTTTGAATAAGGTTGTCTAAGGTAAAGACATGATCTCAAATCGAACCAAAGAAATGACGCCGTTTATTGTGATGGACGTTCTTGAGCGAGCCCATGAAATGGAACGCCGGGGTGTGCACATCGTCCACCTGGAAGTGGGTGAGCCTGATTTTGACACACCCAGGTGTATCAAGGAAGCCGCCTGCAAGGCGCTGGACAACGGACATACCCATTACACACACAGCCTGGGCATGCCTGAACTTCGAGAGGCCATATGTGAACACTATTTTAAGACCTACCGGGTATCCGTAGATCCCGATCAGGTCGTTGTATCATCGGGCACTTCTCCAGCCATGTTCGTCATGTTTTCCGCGCTTCTGGAAAAAGGAAACCAGGTCATTATCTCAGATCCCCATTACGCCTGCTATCCGAATTTTATCAGGTTCGTCCAAGGAAAACCGGTACTTGTTCCTGTTTTCGAAGAAGACGGTTTTCAATACAGACCGGAAGCCATTAAAAAAAAGATCACCCGAAAAACAAAAGGGATATTTATCAACTCTCCGTCCAACCCCACAGGGAATCTGCTGTCACGGGAACGTATGGCCGCCATTGCCGACTTGGCTTCAGCGCCGGATTCACCGTATATTATTTCGGATGAGATCTATCATGGACTGGTTTATCAGGGGAAAGAACATTCCATACTGGAATTTACTCAAAAGGCGTTCGTTTTCAACGGCTTTTCGAAACTCTATGCCATGACCGGCTTGAGACTTGGATACATGATCGCACCGAAACATTTTATCCGACCCATCCAGAAGATTCAGCAAAATTTCTTTATCTCTGCAAATGCCATGGTGCAGATCGCAGGGATTGCAGCACTCAGGGAAGCTGGGAAAGATATTTTGGAAATGAAGCGAATTTACAATGAACGCAGAAAATACATGATCCAGCGCCTTAAAGCGATAGGGTTCGGAATCACTGTGGAACCCACAGGGGCTTTTTACGTATTTGCAAATGCAAAACACATTTCCGGCGATTCATATGGACTCGCATTTGATATTCTTGAAAAGGCCCACGTGGGGGTGACTCCGGGCATCGATTTCGGTAAAAATGGGGAGGGTTACCTTCGATTTTCATACGCGACCTCCATGGAAAATATTGCCGAAGGGATGGACAGGCTGGAAAAATATTTAATGACGAAACAAGGCTCATCATTCAAAGCTTAAGGCAGGTATCGTTGAACCCGGGAGCTTTGCCGAATTGGAATAATGGAATATTGGAATGATCATTCTATAGGCAGCCTATCAATTATATTAATCGACCCTTCCTTTTTAATACTCAACATTCCATATTTGCAAAGCCACTGCGATCCGCAAATCCATTTGGTATGATACCTCATGGCCATCTAAAAGATCGTTTTTGGACCAAAGTGAAGATTCATCATGATCATCAACTCAGCGGATTTCGTTAAAAGTGCCGTCAAGCCGTCCCAGTATCCTTCTGAAGATTTGCCGGAAATCGCTTTTACCGGGCGCTCTAATGTCGGCAAATCTTCCCTGATCAACACCCTTGTCAACCGCAAAAATCTCGTAAAGACCAGTTCAACCCCCGGTCGCACCCAACTGATCAATTTTTTCATCATAAACAAGGTATTCTCATTTGTGGATCTCCCGGGATTCGGATACGCGAAGGTCCCGGATACCATAAAAAACACATGGGGCCCAATGATTGAAACCTACCTTAAGACAAGAAAGACCTTAAAAGGCGTGGTTTTCATCATGGATATCCGGCGCATCCCCGGGATACAGGAACTCAATTTTATCGAATGGCTCCATTACTTCAATATTCCCGGCATTCTAATTTTGACAAAAAGTGATAAACTGTCTAAAATAAAACAAAAGAACCAGCACCTGGCCATCGCCAAAGCCTTAAATGTAAAGGAAGAGGAACTGATCCTGTTTTCCGCCAAATCACGCATGGGAAAAGATGATGTATGGGATGCTATTGAAAGGTTGATCGGTCATTAACGAGAGCATTCAGGTATAACATATTGAACTTACAGGAAAATATAAAGAATTTCAGATCCGGTTTCATCGCCATTATCGGCGCCCCGAATGTGGGGAAATCGACACTTTTAAACCAGATGATGGGCGAAAAAATATCGATTACTTCCAAAAAACCACAGACCACACGAAATCAGATACTGGGTGTTGTTCACCGCCCGGCTTCTCAGCTTATTTTCATCGATACGCCCGGAATCCACAAGACAACACTCCCTTTAAATATACGAATTGTCGATGCAGCACTTTCAGCGCTGGGGAATGTGGATATCGTCCTCATCATGATTGATGTGGCCAAACCGGATCCTGAATCGGAAGCATTTATTATAAAGAAACTTGAAAAAATAAATAAGCCGGTTGCTCTTGTTCTTAACAAAATAGACCTTGTTAAAAAACACACGCTGCTGAACATCATGGACAGATGGTCAAAGGCTTATCCATTTGAAGCCATAATACCGGTTTCAGCGATATCCGGGAACCAGATCGATGAACTCATTGAAGCCATAGAACCGCTGTTGCCGGAAGGCCCTCGTTATTATCCTGAAGACACCATAACCGATCAACCGGAACGCTTTATCGCCGCTGAAATGATTCGTGAAAAGGTTTTTCGCCTCACCGGCCAAGAGATTCCCTATTCCACAGCGGTCTCTGTCCAATCATTTTCCGAAGAAAGAAACGGTGCGCTCGTAAAAATCCATGCCACCATTCATGTTGAACGGAGCTCGCAGAAAGGCATGATCATCGGAAAAAACGGAAGCAAGTTAAAAATGATCGGAACAGAAGCCCGAAAAGAAATCGAACGCATGGTGGGCGCCAAGGTCTATCTAAAGCTTTTTGTTCGGGTACATAAGAACTGGAGCAAAGACCCAAAAGCCCTTCGAAGATTTGGTTACTGATGATTTTGTCTTATCACCCCTGTTTTGAAGCTGATAAAAACATACTCTGCGCCGGGCGGAATCCGGGAGCTGACGACCTCGCTGCAATGCAGGCGGCCGATGCCATCATTCTGCCCCAGGGTTGTTATGAATCCCTTTACAAGATGGCGCGTAACAACTGTGACCATGTCTTTCCAAATTTCGATGCCAAATTCAACTACAAAGGAAAGATCGGGCAGGTCCAACTTTTTCAAAAACATAATGTAGCCCATCCCAAAACCGAAACCCATTTGAATATAAACGCCTTTTTAAAGCGTTATGGGGGCTTTCCGAAAAAACCGATCTTTGATTTCCCATTTGTTTTCAAATTTGACTGGGGCGGAGAGGGGGCTCATGTTTATCTGATAAACTCGATCGATGATTTTTTCAAGGTTATTCAGGCCGCCGGGACATTTGAAAATAGCGGCCAAAAGGGATTTATTATTCAGGAATATATCCCTGCAGACAACCGGTCGCTCAGGGTCGTTGTTATCGGCCGGACAATCGTTTCTTACTGGCGGATCCAGCATGATACAGATAACTTTTTGTCAAATGTCGCACAAGGGGCTGTTATCGATTACGATACACGACCGGACCTGAAGGAAGCGGCTGTCAAAGCCGTAAAAGATTTTTGCACGCTGACCGGGATCAACCTGGCCGGCTTTGATATTCTCTTTTCATCTGAGGCAAAGGTTAAAACCCCCCTTTTTTTGGAGATAAACTACTTTTTTGGAAGGCAGGGACTTGGCGGATCCGAAAGATTTTATGCCATATTAACGCAAGAAATCATGAAATGGATCGAAAGTCTCGGTTTGTCTCTTGATCGACAAAGTACGAAAAATGGCAACTGCTTAGATTTTTGAAAAATCTATTTTTAGGAAGCCATTCATTTTCAAAAGGCTATACGCTCGCGAAAAATGGAACCTTTTGCATATAATCTGACCGAGGCGGAGATGAACCGGGAACGGCGCAAGGCCAGAGAACTCCGCAATTCTCAGTGGTGGAAGCGGCGCTGCGCCAGAGGTGTCTGCCACTACTGCGGTCGTCCGACACCCCCCAAAGAACTGACCATGGACCATATTGTGCCCATCTCCCGGGGCGGCCGGAGCACCAAAGGCAACATCGTTACAGCCTGTAAGGAATGCAACACTGCCAAAAGGCATTTTCTTCCCATGGAATGGGAGCGGTATTTAAAAGACGTCAAAAAGAGCGCCAGCGTGAAGGAATAGAACGTCTCAAGCCACCGGATTCATCAAACACCCTCCCCGTAAAATCTCTTAAATAAATAATATTCATTAAATGTTGTTTCCTTAAAAAAACCCTTGATTTTTATTGATTCACATAATATGCTGAAATCGTTAGATAAATACTAACACATTGTGGCATAACACATTGTATTATAAAGTCAGTGATCCCTATCCAAGCTTTCGGAGGGAATTGGTTTGTATTCTGACAGAAGAAGGACCTAAGCAGAATGGATAAAACAGATTCCATTCCTCTTGACGAAATACTACATTATATATCTGCCCCAAAATTTCTTTCTTTAATTTTTTCAGGGTGTACATAAATTCATCGGAGGAGATGCGCATGAAGTATCGGTATATTATTTTCAGTCTGATTTTTGCTGTAATTATGGCAACATCAATGGCTTGGTCCAAGGAACAAAAAGCCGATGAAGGAATCATGAATCTTAAAAGCAAGGAATTTGGCAGGCACCATGAGCGCCCGGTAATATTTGACCATTATTTGCACGAAACCATCATTAGATGCAGGGTCTGCCACCATGATTTCAATGTTTTTACCAACAGGAATGAGGGCAAGGGGAGCAAGTGTTCCGGATGCCACAAAAAACAGTTGACAAAGGAAATCCCGATTCCCCTTCTGACTGCGTTTCATAAAAAGTGCATCGGGTGTCATGAGAACTATATCAACTGGGGCCGTAAAAGCGGTCCCTTAATGTGTGGGTATTGTCATAAATAACGACAAAGCATGTTGAAATGAAACGTATATTTCAGTGCCGTTAATTTGTTCGTCAATTAGAAGATTATAAATTATTTTTTAACCCAAAATCGGTGTATTCATTATTAGCCCGAACTTCCGGACAGTACGAGATCACGATAACCGTGCGATCCGAATGCCGATATTCCTCCTGGGGTGGAGGTATTGAATGGCTGTTCGGCTTCGGGATAAACGTTCATTATACGTGTTAAGAAAGGAGGTAATATGGCACTAACACGACGAGAGTTTCTCAAGTGGTCGGGCACTGCGGGGGCCGCAGCAGCCGCCATGTGCCTGGGCTTTGACTTAAGGCCGGTAAAATCGTACGCCGCCGAATTAAAGATCCTCCAAGCCCAGGAGACCACCACCATTTGCCCTTACTGCGCAGTCGGCTGTGGCATCATTGTCCACACCAAAAAAAGCGGCAAGCTCCTCAACACAGAAGGCGATCCTGATCACCCCATTAATGAAGGGGCCTTGTGTGCCAAGGGAGCCGGTCTCTACCAGATGACGGAAAACAAGAACCGCAAGCGGTTTCCCCTCTACCGTGCACCTGAAAGCGACGAGTGGGAGGAAATCGAATGGGAAGATGCCATCCAGAAAATTGCGGAAAAAATCAAGGAAACCCGCGATGCAACCTTTACGGAAACAAACGGCAAGGGCCAGGTGGTCAACCGGACCACAGGCATCGCCCATGTCGGTTCCGCGGCCCTGGACAACGAGGAGTGCTGGGTGCTTCAGGGCATCATGCGGGCAATGGGTCTGGTTTACATCGAACATCAGGCCCGTATCTGACACAGCGCCACGGTTGCGGCTCTGGCAGAGTCGTTCGGACGCGGTGCAATGACCAATCACTGGATCGATATCCGTAACTCCGATTGCATTTTGATCATGGGATCCAATGCAGCGGAAAATCACCCCATCTCCATGAAGTGGGTAGGCAAGGCCAAAGATAACGGCGCCACCCTCATCAGCGTTGATCCTCGATTCACCCGCACCTCCTCAAAAGCGGACATTTACGCTCCCTTGAGATCGGGTACCGACATCGCATTTCTTGGCGGCATGATGAATTACATCCTTTCCAACAACAAATTTCATCAGGAATATGCAGCCAATTACACCAATGCCAGTTTTATACTCGGTCCCAAATATGATTTTAAAGACGGCCTTTTCGCCGGATATGACCCTAAAACCAAGAAATATGACAAGTCATATTGGGCATTTGAAATGGATGAAAACGGCGTGCCCAAAAGGGATTTGACCCTCAAGGACCCCAGGTGTGTCTTCCAGCTCATGAAACAGCATTACTCGCGTTACACACCCAAAACCGTATCCGCCATCACCGGAACATCGGAAGCAGATCTCAAGAAGGTTTATGAAACCTATGCAAAAACCGGTGCTGTGGACAAAACAGGTACCATCATGTACGCTATGGGCTGGACCCAGCACACGGTGGGCGTGCAGAACATCCGCATGATGGCCATGATCCAACTCATGCTCGGCAACATGGGACGGCCCGGCGGCGGTGTCAACGCCCTCCGCGGCGAGTCCAATGTACAGGGCTCCACTGATCACTGCCTCCTGTTTCATATCTGGCCGGGATACTTGGGTACTCCCACAGCCTCTCTGGCGACACTGGCCGATTACAACGCCAAGAACACACCGAAAACAAACGATCCCCTCTCCGCCAACTGGTGGCAGAATAAGCCCAAGTACATGGCCAGCTTTCTGAAAGCCATGTTCGGGGAAGTCGCCACCAAGGAAAACGAATTCGGTTATTCCTGGATGCCCAAGATCGACGACGGCATGAGCTATTCGTGGCTGGATATTTTTGATGAAATGTACAAAGGAAACTTCAAGGGTTTCTTTGCCTGGGGCCAGAATCCGGCCTGTTCCGGCGCCAATTCCAATAAGACCCGCCAGGCATTGGCCAAGCTGGACTGGATGGTCAACGTCAACATCTTCGACAATGAAACCGCATCGTTCTGGAAGGGACCGGGAATGAAACCCGGCGAGATCAAAACCGAGGTCTTTTTTCTCCCCTGCAATACCAGTGTTGAAAAAGAAGGATCCATTACCAACTCCGGACGCTGGATGCAGTGGCGCTATGCGGCCGTCAAACCGCCGCGCGGCCCAAAGGGCGACGGCGACATCATGGTCGAACTGTTTGAAAAAGTCCGCAAGTTGTATGAAGCCGACGGCAAATTCCCGGAACCCATCAAAAATTTGAGATGGGATTATGTCAAGGACGGCAAATACGATCCCCACGCCATTGCCAAGCTGATCAACGGCTACTTTGAACAGGATGTGACCATAAAAGATACATCCTACAAGAAAGGAACCCTTGTACCGTCCTTTGCCTTCCTTTTGGATGACGGTTCCACCAGCTCCGGCAACTGGCTGTATTGCCAGTCTTATAATGAAAAAGGCAACATGGCCGCTCGAAGGGAGAAAAAAGATCCCACCGGCATGGGGCTTTATCCGGAATGGTCATGGTGCTGGCCGGTGAACCGGCGCATCATTTACAACCGAGCAGCCGTGGATCTCAACGGCAAGCCCTGGTCGCCCAACAAAAACATCCTGGAATACAAGGACGGTAAATGGGTGGGAGATGTTCCGGACGGCGGCTGGCCGCCCATGTCCGATAAGGAAAAGACCAAGCGTCCGTTCATTATGAAACCGGACGGCGTGGGGTCGGTTTTCGGCCCCGGTCGATTAGACGGGCCCTTCCCCGAGCACTATGAGCCCCTTGAATGCCCGGTACCCAAAAACCTGATGTCCAGCCAACGAATGAATCCTGTGGCACCGGTTTACGGAACAGAGGCAGATGCACATTATTCCTGCGATCCACGATTCCCCTTTGTGTGCACAACCTACCGGGTTACCGAGCACTGGCAGACCGGTGTTTTGACCCGCTGGCAGCCCTGGCTGCTTGAAACACAGCCGCAGCTTTTTGTCGAGATGAGCAATGAGCTGGCAAAGCTCAGAGGAATCAAGAACGGGGATATGTGTAAAGTATCCTCGGCCCGCGGACAGGTAGAGGCCGTGGCCATGGTGACCGGACGCTTCAAACCCATGACCATTCAAGGACTGACGGTTCATCAAGTGGGGCTCCCCTGGTGTTTCGGATGGGTCTATCCACCGGATGGCGGTGATTCGGCCAACCTTCTGACACCATCCACCGGTGACCCCAACACTAGAATCCCGGAGACCAAAGCCTTTATGGCCAACGTGGAAAAACTTGGAAAAAGGAGGGCGTAAACCATGGCTGGTAAATTTTTTCTTATAGATACGACCCGTTGTACTGCCTGCCGCGGTTGCCAAATCGCCTGCAAGCAGTGGAACGAACTGCCTGCCGATAAAACAAAACAGTACGGCAGCTATCAGAATCCGCTGGATCTCAACGGAAACACATACCGTCTGGTACGTTTTGCCGAATATCCATCTGACAAGAATTCCATGGCTTGGTATTTTTTCAGTGACGCATGCCGTCATTGTCTGGCGCCGCCATGCAAAAAGAAGTCGGATCAGATCTTGAAAGACGCCATTGTTGTGAACAATTATGGCGCGGTTGTTTATACGGAAAAGACCAAAGAACTTGAAAAAGCCTCCAAAGCCATCAAACAGGCTTGCCCATGGAGTGTCCCCAATTGGAGCAAGGATCAGAAACAACTGGTCAAGTGCACCATGTGCAACGACCGTGTTGACGCCGGACTTTTGCCGGCTTGCGTGAAAGCCTGCCCCACCGGGGCCCTCAACTTTGGTGAAGAAGCCGATATCAAGAAGCTCGCCAATCAACACCTGGCCGAAGCCAAAAAGAAATTCGGCGCCAAGGCCCACATCGAAGACGAAAAAGATGTTCGTGCGCTGTTTTTGATTGTGGACGATTTTATCAAGTACAAACCCATGGAATTGTAATTGATACTCAGGGGCTCCGGTAATACGGAGCCCCTGACCTTACAAAGAAATCGGTTTTTTTCGAAAAAGAAAGGTGTATCAATGCCACCAGGCATAGAGGACATCGAATTAAAAGTAAAAACCATCAGTAAGCGAAATCCTGCCTATACCGAGATTGTTCAGTGGGTGGGTGATCTTTTGTCCGAAACGGTGAAAACTTCCGATTTCGGAGAATTTCATCTGCCTGAGTTGAGC
>Ga0210105_1000144_pt1 | contig 10628 bp, 9 predicted proteins | sample RushSE_TuleC_D2_FD_185569 | JGI IMG/M metagenome (GOLD analysis project Ga0210105, IMG submission 185569) | Wetland microbial communities from San Francisco Bay, California, USA, that impact long-term carbon sequestration - RushSE_TuleC_D2 (SPAdes) | ecosystem: Environmental > Aquatic > Marine >... | reverse complement strand
CTGTGATGAGCACCGTCGCTTCCGTGGGTGAGACCTGGGCCACGGTTTCGAGGAGCTTGACCATGGCCTGGCTTCTGCCGATGAGATTCCTCCGGTCAAAGTGACTGCCGAGGCTTTCGCGAAGAAGCCGGTTCTCTTCCTTTAAGTGGACGTGCTCCATGGCTCTTTCCATGGTGAGGCGAAGCTCGTCAAAATCAAGCGGCTTGGTCAGATAGTCATAGGCACCGCTTTTGAGCGCTTCGACAGCCGTTTCCACCGAAGAAAAGGCGGTCATGATGATGACCGGGATGGAAGGGTTGAAGGCCTTGATTTCGGTGAGGGCCTCAAGCCCGGAGATCTTGATCATCCGGACATCCATGAGCACCAGATCGAAAGCCTGGTGCTGAACATTTTCAATGGCGGCAGCGCCGTCATCGGCCTCTGTGACCGCATAGCCCCATCCCGAGAGAAGGGTGCGCAGCATGGTCCGATGCCCCGGGTCATCATCAACCACAAGGATAGTATTCTGCTTGTCCATTTACTTAGGCTCCGTTGCCGGCAAAAGAACGCTAACCGTGGTCCCGCGCTCGATGTCGCTTTCCGCTCTCACTTCGCCGCCATGGGCTTCAATGATCTTGTGCACAATAGCCAGGCCTAGGCCTGTGCCGGTTTGCTTTGTTGTAAAATAGGGATCGAAAACGTGTTCCAGGTCTTCTTTGCTTATTCCCCTACCGGTATCAGAAACCACGATCTTCACCCAGGGAGATCTTTCTTCTCTGTGAAGCGAGACGGTGAGCGTACCTCCTTGATCCATCGCTTCGACAGCATTGAGGTAAAGATTCAGGAGCACCTGGTTGATTCCGTCAGGGTCCAGCTCGACCTCCCTGATTTCCGATGGGAGGTTTGAGCGAACCTGAACTCCTTTCGCAGAGGCCTGCCTCTCGATCATCTTGAGAGAGTGCTGGATCAAACTCTGAAGAGAAGCCCGCTTCTTCTGAATGGCCAGGGGACGGGCAAACTCCAGGAGCTGGCTGATGACCCTGTTGAGCCGATCCACCTCTTGAATCATGATCTCGGAGGTCTTCTGATCGTCAGGATTGTCTCGGTACCGTTCCTTGAAATAAGTGGCGAATCCCTTGATGGAACTCAAAGGGTTTCTGATTTCGTGGGCGACTCCTGCGGCCAGTCTTCCAAGGGAGGCAAGGCGGCGACTGGTTTCCACTTCCCTTTTGAGGCTTTGAACTTCTGTCATGTCCCTGCAAAGGATGATGGTGCCCCAGACCGCACCGTCTTCTCCCTTCAAAGACGAAAGGGTCACATCCAACGGGACCATTTGTCCGTCAGGAAGAGAACAGTCAAGCTCCTTTCCGATGGCGGTCCGAGTGGTGTCTTTCAATGCCGAGACCATGTCAAGCACCTGGCGAGGCAGCACCTCAAAAGCCGTTCTCCCCAAGACTTGATCCGAAGCGAGTCGAAGGGTAGCCTCGGCCGTCTGGTTGAAGGAAATGATTCGTCCCTTTCCGTCCATGGCTACCAGGCCGACAGGCATCTTTTCCACCACATTGTCGGAAAAGGCTTTGATCCTTGTTAAAGAGGTCCGGGTTGAGCGGTAGGCTTGCGCAAGAAAAAGAGAAACAACGCCCGCAAATCCAACGAGGAGAAGTATGGAGCCCACTAAGATCGTGTTGGTCGTGTCCTGCTTCCTGGCCGCTTCAATGGGGCCCATGTCCAGACCTACAAAAATGATCTCGGGCTGTTCAGGGGGAATCCCGTCGCGCATTTCCTTTGGCCATGGGCCTTGCATCCGGCCCCCATGGGGGCCTCTGAAGGGAACTCGCGTTGGCGAGAAACGGCGAAAGACTTCGAAAATAGAGGTCCCTTCCGGTCCGCGAATCTGTCGCCACTGTACCTTTTCCGACCGGGAGATACGCTGAAGATCCAGGTCGGTCCCATGCGTTTTTCCGATCTCCTCCTCGTCGCTGTGTGCAAGGATATTCCCGGACGCATCGGTGACCGTGATGTAGACAATGTCGGGTGTCTGTGCGGTCTCGGTGATGAGACGCTGAACACGGAAACCCCCTCCGCGCATTCCCATCATTCCCGTCCTGGTTCCCGCTTCTATGGATCGGATCAGGGCCGATCCCTTTTCCGTGAGCAACCTAACCACATACTCTCGTTCTTTGCTGATGTTCTGGAGGGTCCAGAACACAAAGATGGGAACGAGAATGGCCACGGCTCCCAGAATGATCCACGGCGGAACCGCAATGACGTACTGCTTCAGTCCTCTATTCATGTTTGATGCCCCCGCAGATCACTCATTAAAGCAAGATATAGACCAGAAGCTTTTTCTTAAAGATTCCCTTACAAGAGAGGCGGTGCATCCTGCCATCCTGGATACTTTTTACCCATTAGAACTTGGCGTGTGGGTAATTATTATCCGCATTTTGATTGTCCTTTCAAGAAAAAGAATAGATTAAAATTGGGGGATTCTGGTTTTACATAACAATTTCAAATTGTTGTGTCTAGAAATCCTGTTCTGGCACAACCCTTGAATTGTCATTGGGGCATGAGAAAACAATTCATTGGAGGAGGTAAGAAAAAATGAAGAGAGCACTAACAGTCATTGGAATCCTGGTCCTGGTCGCGGCGATTGCTATCCCGGTCATGGCTCAAGGCCCAGGGTATGGCAGAGGCAGACACATGCAGGGTTATGGCCCAGGCGACCCGGCGAGCTGCCATCGGTATGGGGCATGGGATGACGAGCTTACGGACGAACAGCGCACGCAACTCGACACGCTTCATCAGAAGTTTTTTGACGAAACGGCTGCTCTGAGAAGCCAGATGGCGGCCAAGCACTCTGAACTTAGCATTCTCATGAACACGTCAAACCCTGACCTTGAAAAAGCCAAGGCCCTTCAGAAAGAGATCAGTGATCTGAGAGGCAAGATGGGCCAGGAGAGGATCAAGCTCTTTGCAGAAGAGCGAAAAATCAACCCCGATGCTCGCTTCGGCATGGGTTGGGGCCGTGAAGGGACAAAGGGTGGCGGTCCTTGCGGCGGTGGCAAAGGTTACGGACGCGGGATGGGACGCGGCTTCGGCAGCGGACCCTGCTGGAACTGACAATCCAACGAGGAGCGGATCGACTCTCCGCTCCTCGTTCCCGTTTTTACCAGCCTTTCTCCTGAATCATCCTCTTAACTTTTTCCTGGATTTTCTTTTCCACCAAAACCATCTTCTGCGCGCGGGCCTGGTGAATTTTTTCCGTAAGGACCTTCAGGTCCGCCGGCTTTTCAATGAAATCCATCGCTCCGAATTTCATGGCCTCCACGCCTTTCTGAACGCTGGCATACCCGGTCAGCAGGATGATCTGGAGCTCTGGCCTTTTTTCTTTCATCGCTTTGAGAACTTCAAGCCCGTCCATTTCAGGCATCATGAGGTCCAGGACGACGGCATCATAGCCGCCTTCCTCCACCTTTTTGAGGGCGTCGGCCGCGGAGGTCGTGGTCGAAACCTCCATACCGCGGTCCTTCATCCTGGTGGCCATGGCCTCCAGGAAATCCTGTTCGTCATCGACGAGCAACACTTTTTCGGACATAACCGTTCTCCTTCTCGTTGTTTTTTCTCTCAGGCACTGAGGGTTCCCACCTTACCCTTCGGCCTGTAGCGGGAAGGTAAGGTGCATTTCTCCCAATTCTTTACGGATCACCAGGTCGGCCTTCAACGCCTGCAGCAGAGCCCTTTCACGCTCTCCGGGAAATGATCCTGTTTCGCGATTTGCCAGACCCTGAAGTTTCGAAAACCCGATTTTTGCTCTCCCTTCTGTTTTTTCAGCCTTTAGAAAAACAGTTTTGCCTGCCCCGGCGCAGCCCATGGCAAAGTCCAGACAAAGCCCTATAAGGTTCTGAAGGAAAAAGGGGTTGGTGATGATCGGAACCTGGGTTGAGGGCGGCTGCAGTTCAAGGGTGACCCCCCGCATGAAGGCGAAGCGGCCTGAAAGAGTGCACACGAGCGCGAGGGAGTCGTTGAGATCCGCCTGCCGTAACGGTTCGTCGACGCTGTGGGCGAATCGGTTCATGCTCTTGATAATGTCGTCTCCTCGCCGGACCTGTTTCATGATTCTGCTTGCCTGGGTCCTCAAGCGCTGGGGATCAATGGGCATGCCTTTTTCCGCCATGACCGTCAAATCTTCAAGAAGGCCTGCATTCTCGTTGATGATGGCCATCACGTTTTTGAGTTCATGGGAGATGGAGGCTGAGATCTTCCCGAAGAATTGCAGTCCTGTCTCGCTGATGACCTCCCAATTCCCGCTCATGGTCTAACCTCGCTCGCCTTAATTAATTCGTTCATCTTCTGAATCAGATCCTCGATGTTCACCGGCTTAACCAGATAGCAGCCTTCACCGGTTTCCGCAGAACAGCTTCTATAGTCGTCTTCCGAACCGTGACCGGTCATGAAAATGAATTTCATGGCCGGCAGTTTGGCATGAAGCCTTCTTTTCAGCTCAAGCCCACTGATCCTGGGAATCTTCACATCCAGGACCGCCACCTCGTAAGTGTTCTTTTCGGCCAGGCTCATCGCGTCTTCTCCGTTGATCGCCCAGTCCGCCTGGATGCCTCTCAAAGAGAGTCTTTCCGCAAGGGTAGAGACCAGCTCGTGTTCGTCATCCACCAAGAGAACCTTCATAGGCCGGTTACTCCTTCTTTTCGATGTTGATGGGTAAAAGGATGGTGAAGCTCGTCCCTTTTCCAACTTCACTGTCCACGCGGATTTCTCCGCCCAATTCCTGAACCAGGCCGGAGGTAATGGAGAGGCCGAGCCCGGTTCCGCCTTTGCCGGTCCTAGTGGAAAAGAACGGTTCAAAAACACGTTCCAAATCCGCTTTGGGAATGCCGCACCCATCGTCTTTGACGGTCACGGAAACCCCATGCTCTTTAAACCGCTTCACGGTCACCTCCAGGTGGCCCCCGTCCTGCATGGCTGCAAAGGAGTTGTTGATCACGTTCAGTAAGATCTCCTGAAGCCTTCCCCGGTCGCTCGTGATCGGCGGGACGCCTTCATCTGCCTGGATGGAGAGATGGAAAGAGCGGTATTCCGCCTCCTTCCCGAGAAAAACGAGAACCTCTTGAATCGTCTCCTTCACGTTGATCCCTTCTGCGATGACGCCCGTATTGCGCATGAAGCTCAAGAGCCGCCTCGTGATCTTGGCGCACCGTTCCACCGACGACAGGATGCCATTAATCGTGTTCATGAGTTTTTCGTCTCTCGCGCACTCCTCCCTCATGCTGAAAAGGTCCTTGATCAGCCCTGCCTTTTCATTGATCACCGCAAGAGGATTGTTAATCTCATGGGCCACGCCGGCGGCCAGACGGCCAATGGTCGCCATCTTGTTGGAATACTCCACCTGGTGCAGCATCGTGAGCCGTTTCTGGTCGGCCAGATAAATCTTATTCACCAGATAGGTGGCGACCCCCAGAATGACGACCAAAATAATCGTAATGCTTGCGGCCAGGAACCCCATAAGATACAAACGGGTCTTGGACCAGGGTTTCATGAGTTCTTTTTTGTTTTTCATGATCATCAAAATGAAGGGAGCGTTCTCGATGTAGGCGTATCCAACCACATTCAGGTTATCTTGAGAGTCTTCTTCTTCGATGAGTTCGGTATTTTTGGAGTAAGCGGGAATGGGCAGGGAAAGGGTATCAAGGACCTTGCCGTGCGACAGGGATGGAGTTTGCAGCTTTCCTTCCCTATTGATCAGAAACGCGTCGCCTCCCCCCGCGATTTCCGGGTGCGAAATGAGATGATTGAAGCGCTCCGTGTCCAACGTGGCTCGAAGCACGAAGTGAGTGCCGCTTCCCACTTCGTGTTTCACAGCGATAATCAGATGGGGGACCTGTCGAAATCCGAGAAAAACGTCGCTGATATGAATGCCGCGCTCAAGCACTTCCTTGTACCAGGCCTGCAGGCTGTAATCGACCCCCTCAAGCCGGTAGGGCCCAGCATAGGTTCTCTGATATCCCAGGGGATCGATTACTCCTAGATCAGTGAAACCCCCGAAGGCGTTCTTGAGATTCCTCAAAATAGCCTGAAGCCGCTCGGGATCGTTGAGATCCGCAAACGTGTTGTCTCGGACGATGAAATCAAGCGCCGAACGCCTCTCTTCAAGAAAAAAGGAAACGGCTCGGCGTGTATTCGATACCAGCCGGGAGGTGCGCAAGGCGATTTCCGACTCAATCGATTTCTGCGTCACCTGGTAGTCAATGGCCGTGATCACAACGAGAGGCACCACTGCGACACCCACGGCCAGCAGGACGGCTAGCTGCCATATGCGGCGGAAGTTGAAAAGGTGTGAGAAGGGACCTGCCGCGGCATCCACATAATCCCAGAACTCAGGCTTCAATTTCTTCCAAGGGGCCATAAAGGATCCACCCTATTCCCGGGATCCGGGCGCATCGACGGAGGAATCTCTTTTCTTCCTGCGCGCCTTGGATTGCTGGACCTTTTCGTTCGCTCGTTTGAGGGTCTCGCTCAAAGCCTCGATGTCCACCGGCTTTTGTAAATAGGCGAAGGCGCCAAGATTCATGCAGGTTTCCCTGTCTGCGTCTGACCCGTGACCCGTGAGGATGATCACCTCAATCTCCGGACGACTCTCCTTGACCCGCCGCAACACTTCGATGCCGTCGATTCCGGGCATTTTGAGATCTAGAATCATGACTTCAGGTTCATCTTCTGCGATCATGTTCAGGGCCGATTCTCCGTCATAGGCCACGGCAGACCCCATATCGCGCATGAGCAGCCGTTCGGAAAGGGTTTGGACGAATTCTCGCTCGTCGTCCACCAGGAGGACTTTGGAGGGCAATTCAAAATCAAACTTTCGGTACACGTCTGTTTGATAAAAACCTTTGCCCACTTTCGTTTCTACGCCCTTCACCCCGTCCACCTTTCCTGCGATCCCCTTGAGCTCTTCTTCGAGGCGGCTCAGCATGAGGACATGTTTGTTGATGGTCAAGCTCACATGACCGCTCTTCGCCGTGACAGTGACATGATGGCCCTCTTCCAGAAGAGCGATTTCCACTTTCGAGGCCAGAAGGAGATCGTCCACAGCTCTTTTCGAGGCGGCGGTCGGCTTGAGGATGTCCGATTCCGCGCTTCGGGCGATCAGGACCGCTGCCTCTGCCACATCTGTCTTGTCCATAGGTATCACAATGTCGTAAAGAGACGCATCCCAGGGATCGGTTTTCTGAAGAACGGTGTTGACCCATACCGCACGATCTTCGTCCTGCTTATGAATCACTTTGGGAGCTTCTTTTTCAGAGAGTCCTTGCTCCCCCATGGCAAGAGACGTTCTGAACTTCCTATCCGCAATGAGGCAAGCCCGGAGCACATGGCTCACCTCGTTGGGAATCAGCAGTCCGGCAAATCCCGAGATTAAGAGATCCTCTCTGGACAGCAAACCCGCCACAGCGAGTCTCAGGTAAGCAATGGAACGTTCTTTTTCATGTGTGAACTTGTTGAACACAGAGGTTCTTGCTGAGAAAGCCCGCTGCAGCCTAGCTTCAGGAATCCCAGAGAGCCTGCTCGCTTCGGCCGCCACCTCTTTGTCGGAAAAGAACGGGAACCCTGTTCTGGACTGAACTTCCCTGCACACCATCTCTTCTTTGCAGAAGCTCCCACTGAAAATCGTAATCACAGCCATTTTCATCCTCTCATTCACAGTGTCAAGGTGAAGGGCAAACTTCCAGTAAAGGACACAGTTCTTCCCATGCATCTCTATGAGTTTTGGGATGGATGGACGCGACCGCTTTTTCCATGGTCGGAAAGATATGATCCTCCCCAATTTTTTCTCTGAGGTAAGTCCGTTTGAGCACCTCTAGGACCGTTTCATTGACGCCGCTGAGGGAAACATCCACGCCTGCACTTCGAATCCGATCGACAAGCAACGACAGAGTTTCCTCGCCCGACGCGTCAATGTCATTAACTCCGTTGGATACAATGATGATGTGCCTCAGGTCCTTCCGGTTTCGCATGATCTCAGTGATTTTGTCTTCAAGATAGCTGGAGTTGGCGAAAAACAAAGGTCCTTCAAACCGGACCATGGCAATGTACTTGCACTCTTTTAGAGCATGGGTACTGGCACACTTAAAAGTCTGGTCCTCGTGTCTGGAAAGGGAAGCAATCTTGGGCCGCATGCTCTTATAGAGGAAGACAAGAAGAGACAGAACCACGCCCACCATGATCCCACTGTACAGGTGCGGAGCAAAACCCAGGGTACAGAGGAAGGTGATAACAGAGATCACCCCGTCATACCACTTGGCTCTCCAGGCGTGCACAAACCCGGAAACGTTAATCAGGCCGACCACGGCCATCATAATAACGGCCGCCAAGCCCGACTGGGGAAGGTGGTAGAGCAAGGGAGTGAAGAAAAGAAGCACGACCACCACGGCAAGACTGGTGAAAACGCTGGAAAGCCCGGTGACGGCACCGGACTGAAGATTCACTGCCGACCTGGAGAAAGAGCCGGAAGTGGGATAGCTGTTTGTGCAGGAACCAAGGAGATTGGCCATGCCCTGACCGATCAGTTCCTGGTTGGGGTCGAGGCGTTGGCCCGTTTTGGCGGCCATAGCCTTGGCGATGGAAATGGCTTCCATAAAACCTACAAGTGAAATGATGACGGCGTATGGGAGGAGGGTCAGCCCAATGCGAAGGTCAAGCTTCGGCAACCCAAAAGAAGGAAGACCTTTCGGGATGGTTCCAACCACTTCACCCCCACCCATGATCACGAGCTGGTCTGCTTTCAACGACCGGCTCCCCACCCTGATGCGCCAAATGCGACCGTCGTCGTTGGCCCCCGCAGGGAATTCGTCTTTGAGGTAGAACTCTTTGGTCCCATCATGCAATTCCACGGCTTTGAAGAGCATTTCTCGGAGTTGCTGCCTGTAAAAATCGGCTTCTTCCTTGAGCCATCCGATATTCAAAAGGATAACGTTCGAAACGTGTTCCGCGTCGATCAGACCTCGAAGATCATGCCCTCCGCTTGCGCTGTCCAAAGCCCTGCTGACCTCGGTACGTTCTTTTGAAAGGGATCCAAGAGCTTCCATCGCCGCATTGTAATTCTGGATCAGGCGCTGACTGTGCCAAGACTTGATACGGTCAAGAGCAACAGTTTCATTATGCTCAAAACCGATGGCCCTAGAGATCAGCACGGTCACCGCAACCGCCACGAGGACATTCGGAATCCTAGGGGAGAGGCGCTTCAGTCCGTACATGATCCCAAACGCCAGAGCCCCAAGGAAAAAGGTGGGCCAGTGGGCATAATGCAAAGCCTCTCTCACCACGGAGATGATCGTCTCATAGTGGTGTTCCGCATTCTCTACATAGACCCCGAACAGCTTGGAAAGCTGAGAGGTGGCGATAATGATGGCTGCCGCGTTGGTGAATCCGTTGATCACGGGGTGAGAGAGAAAGTTCACCACCAAACCAAGTCTGAGGGTTCCCAGAAGAAATTGGAAACAACCGACGATAAAGGCCAGGAGAATTGCGTACCCGATGTATCCCTGGGTTCCGGCTGCAGCCAGCGGCCCCAGAGAAGCTGCGGTCATCAGCGAAACCACGGCCACAGGTCCGGTCGCAAGCTGGAGGCTGGACCCAAAAAGAGCGGCCACCATGGGGGGCAGGAATGAAGCATAGAGCCCGTAGTAAGCGGGAAGCCCAGCAAGCTGAGCGTACGCCATGGATTGAGGGATCAGAACGAGCGCGACCGTGAGCCCTGAGAGAGCATCCAGCCGAAACCTGTCCATTCGATATCGGTGGAACCATTTTAGGAAAGGGAACAGGGTTTCAAGCATTCCTCTCTCCTTTCGGCAAAACGGGGTTTTGCAACATTCTGCGACACGATTCGATCAATTCGTTGTAAAGGGCGCCGGCTTCATAAAGCCGGAACGTGTTGAATCGCACGAGCCCGTCGACCATGGAGAAAATAATCCACGCCATTTTTCGCGTATCTGCTTTCCTGATGCTTCCGTCTTCCTGACCCCGTGAAACGGCCTGCTCGATGATGTCTAGAAAATATGTGAAAATCTCCTCGAGATGCCCTCGACCAATGGGATTAACTTCAGCCAGTTCATAGAGATCGTGCCGGTGGAGCAGAAGGAATCGATCCTCCATGGTTCCGGCAAGGTGAAAATAAAAAGAAATGCCTCCTTCCAGCATGTCCAGCCCGGTCTTGAACTCCGCTTGACCTTCATAATTCCTGAACTCCTCGATGATGTTCTTCTTGAAGTCCTCCAGGATGGCTACAAAAAGCTCTTCTTTGTTCTTGAAGTGGTAAAAGATCGTCCCTTCAGCCGCTCCTGTGGCTTTGGAGATTTCCGTCATGGGGGTTTCTCCGAACCCTTTCTCAGAAAAAAGCCTTGCTGCGCCTTCCAATATGATGTTCTTTTTGTTCATTTATCGACTGAGTGCTCAGTCGGATATATTATGTTTATTTCAAACCTGTCAACCATAAAATGGGAAAACATCAACAACGATTTTTCTAATCGACTTTTAGAATAGTATTTCAAACAGTTACCGAGTAGCCGGCCAGGAAGCCCGGAGAAAATAAGGGAGCGCTCTGGACTTTTTAGCTCAGGGGCGAGATCGGCTGAGGGGAG
>Ga0210105_1000142_pt1 | contig 10632 bp, 10 predicted proteins | sample RushSE_TuleC_D2_FD_185569 | JGI IMG/M metagenome (GOLD analysis project Ga0210105, IMG submission 185569) | Wetland microbial communities from San Francisco Bay, California, USA, that impact long-term carbon sequestration - RushSE_TuleC_D2 (SPAdes) | ecosystem: Environmental > Aquatic > Marine >... | reverse complement strand
CGCGAAAGCGGGAGTCCATAACATGCTTAGATTACTGGATTCCCGCTTTCGCGGGAATGACGAAAAGGGAGCTTTTAAGACTTTTTACGAAACCATCAATATTCAATTTTCAAGTATTTTTTAGTTCCGCGCAGGATTATTTACGGAGGGATTTTTTTTCAATAATGGATGAATTTTGTTGGTCTTATACCATGGGTCATGCCATGGAATACTTGAGATTTTGTGAACGCTTTTCGCTGTAAAGCTTTTCGTCGGCTTTTGAAATTAAATCTTTTTCATTTTCATAGCTTGCAAGCTCACTGGTTGTTGAAATACCGCAGCTTATTTTTACATTGATTTTATTAGACTCCCACTCGAAGGCATGATTTCCAACATCAGACAAAACCCTTTTCAAAAGCATTTCAGCTTGTTTTCTATCCGTGTCTGGAAGAAGGATTGCGAACTCGTCACCGCCATATCTGAACAGAATGTCAGCCTGCCTGATAGAATTTTTTAAACACCCGGCAATTTCCCGGAGCACAAAATCGCCGGCTTGATGTCCGAGTGCGTCATTTATTGTCTTAAAATGATCGACATCAATCATAACAAGAGAAAGGGGTCTGTGATATCTTTTTGCTCGGTGAAATTCCTTCTGAAAAAAACTTTGGAACCCTTTTCGGTTTAAAATGCCGGTTAGGCGATCTTTGACAGCCATTTTTCTGAGTTTGTAATATTCCTGGGCATTTTTTAAGGACATCGCCAGAATATTCGATATGGTTGAAAGCAACTCCAATTTACCATTATTGAATTCATTATTGTTTTTTGGCAGGACGGCAAGCATTCCCAACGGTGTTCCCGCTAAACTTAAAGGCAATACAATCTGTTTGGACAGTGAAATGGTGTCGGCCGGCGAAATTTTAATGCTGGATGAATAAAGATGAAAGTCCGTATTTTTTGTTGAAATTCTTTCACCGGAAATTGAAAAGAATTTGTTGATCATATCTTCTTTTAATCCATCGAAAATCTTTTTGTTGATGTCTTTTTCAGATAGATGAAAAGATATATTCCACTTCGGGCCGATACGGTAAAGTATGCCCAGCAGGGCCGGATTCAGAACATCCAGGAAACCGGCATTTAAAATTCTAGGGAGAATCATATTCCAGTCAAGGTCATAAGCCACTTCGGTGGTAAGACGGTTGATGAAGTTTAATTCCTGGTTCTTTTTTCTGAGCGCTTCTTTTTCTTTTTCAATACTTTCGTTTACATTCTTGAGTTTATTCATCATCCCCAAGATTTCAGTAAACGCCTTTCGATTTTCTATTCCGCTCAAAATTGTTTCATAAATTCTCGTTGGAATATTGGGTCTGGAGATAAAAGCATAAGCACCGGCTTGGAGAATATCTGAAATCTGTTCAGCTTTTTTGTTTTCTCCATAGAGGATTACACATGATTGAGCGCTCTTTTCCTGAAGCAGATGTATCCAGCTGTATGCACGATCACCGACATGATCGTAGTCAGCAAGAATAGTTTCAAAGTCATAATTTATAATAATGTCTTCAATACCTTCGAAAGGAGGTTCGGTCACAATATCAAAACCTTTAGATCCAAGAATTTGCTTGAAAATATTCTCGTCACTGGTTTGAACAGCTATGAGTAGTATTTTTTTGTTCATACTGATACCTCTATCAAGGTCAACAATGCGATATGAACCAATTGTAAATGATCAATCAGTAAAAAATTGATTTCTCAGCGCCAGTTTCGATTGAGAGATTATCAATGTATGGAAAGATCACTTAATATCATTGGTAATTCCTACTATTAAGAATATGCAATAAACATACCAGTAGTTGTTTGATACCTGGGGGGGTGATTTTCGCAAGTATTTCCGCTTTAAAATTTTCAGTTTCGCAACTTTTTGATTAGAAATTGGGTTTTATGTGAAAAGAAAACAAAAAGGGCACCCTGATGTATGGTTTGATTAGCGAAATAAGTCGTCAAAATATTGACATATTTGGTGGTTGCGATGGAAATTGAAATATTTTAGATAGCGGTGAAATAAAAAGTCCCGTTTTAGAAGGGCTGCCGGGTACTCTTCAATTAAAGGGATTATGTTAATAAAAACCTTAAAATATATGGTATGATAGTTGCAAATTTTCTTTAAAATTTTTTCCATATTAGAAAAATGACCTATCAGCGGGTTTGTGATAGCGAGAATGGTAACATAATATTTTCGAAAAGAAATTGGATGTGGAATTTGATTTGCAGTATAATTGCTAAAAACATGCTGATAATATACGTAAAAAATAAAATAAACAGAGATATAATCATATGGATTTAAATATGAAGGTTCTCATTGTTGATGATTTTGCCAGCATGAGAAAGATTGTAGGAAACATCCTTAAGCATATCGGCTTTAAAAATATAATCGAGGCGGATGATGGTAAAAGTGCACTTAAGGTGCTGAAAAAAGGAAAAGTTGATCTGATTTTAAGTGACTGGAATATTACGGAAATGCCGGGAATAGATTTATTAAAAGCCGTAAGATCGGATGGTGAATTAAAGGACATTCCCTTTGTGATGGTTACAGCCGAAGCTCATAAAGATAATATTGTAGAAGCCGTTAAGGCAGGTGTCAGCGGTTATGTAGTTAAACCATTTACTGCGGAGACTATCAGCGATAAATTAACCAAAGTATTTGACGGCTGATCTTCGGATCGATATTATTAAATTTCCTTCCAATTTCCCCTTGATTTGTTTTAAATATTGCAATATTGAAGGATAACCTTCTCATAAAAGGCTAAAACGTAACTTTATATTAGAATCAATATCATTCTTTCTCGATGCCCCCTTTCCATTAAGAGAAAATATTATGTCTAAAATATTAATCGTTGATGATAATCCGGAAGTGTTAAAACTTATTGAAAATATACTGGAATCTAATGATTATAAAGTCAGGACGGCCTCCAGTGGTAAGTCGGCAATCAAAGAGTTAGAGAGTTACGAGTATGACATGGTTTTAACAGACCTCATGATGCCTGATGTGGACGGTATGCAAGTCCTTGAATATACAAAATCAAAAACACCCAGAACCATGTGTATCATTTTAACTGGTCACGGAACCATAAAAAGTTCAGTTGAAGCCATAAAGAAAGGCGCTTTTGACTACATCACGAAACCCGTGTCACCCAGCGAACTCCTGATCATTGTTGAAAAAGCCCTTAAATTTAAGAACCTTGAGGAAGAGAATATAAGGCTGAAAAAGGAACTTAAGGGTAAATATCATTATACAAATATTGTCGGTACCAGTAATGCCATAAAAAAAATATACGATCTCATCGAAAAAGTGTCAGATACAGATGGCACCGTTCTGATTACTGGAGCTAGCGGTACAGGAAAGGAATTAATAGCAAGATCGATTCATTATAACAGCCAAAGGGGTGATAAGCCGCTGGTTGTTATTAATTGCGGAGCTGTACCTGAAACTTTATTGGAGAGCGAACTTTTTGGCCACGAAAAAGGCGCATTCACGGGTGCCTATAAAAAAAGAATCGGCCGATTTGAAATAGCAAATGGTGGAACCATTTTCCTGGATGAAATCGGAGAAATGAGCCCCGCATTGCAGATAAAACTGTTGAGGGTTTTACAGGAACAGCAGTTTGAAAGAGTGGGTGGTACAAAAACCCTTCATGTGGATCTCCGATTCATCGCGGCAACCAATAAAAATTTAACAACCGCCATTAACATGGAGAAATTTAGAGAAGACCTCTATTATCGATTAAATGTAATTCCCATAAAGGTTCCATCCTTGAAGCAGCGAACATCAGATATCCCTTTACTTATAGATCATTTCTTAAAGAAATTTCAGAAAGGAAAGAAAAAAAAGATTTCGGGTTTCTCCCAGCAAGCCATGAGTGCAATGATGACGTATGAATGGCCTGGTAATGTTAGAGAACTTGAAAATGTGATAAAAAGGCTTACAATTCTCTGTGAAGGCCCGGTGGTTAATTTTGATGATCTTCCTGAAAATGTTCGAGATGTTAACGGATCGATTCATCCTGACGAATCGGTAATCTTTGGAAATGAACTAGACCTTAATGAGGCGGTTCAAGATTATGAGAAAAGAATTATCCTTGAGGCCTTGGAAAAATCCAACTGGGTGAAGTCAAAAGCGGCAAAACTTCTCAATATCAACAGGACAACCTTGGTGGCAAAGATTAAAAAACAGAACATAGAAATAGATAAGGTTGTCTCTGCATAAAATCGTCCTTGGTTTGCCATGCATTTTTGTGGTAATTCCCCTTGATTACGAAGGTTTTTATTGTCAAAATAATGACGTCGGCATCATACTCTCCATACCTTTTTAACCCCATCCGCCCCCAAAATACAACGTCTTCGTGTTCATAACGAGATCGTTCTATTAAAACAAAACTGAGTGAATATTAATTAAACCAATTGGTTGAGATTATAAATCTGCAGGTTTGACCGCCGGGGTCAGGTTGTTGATATTCAGGTCCTTCCTCCTTTAATTATTCAAATCCTGTTGGCATACTAATTGCTGTAAGATGGAACATGAACACCAGAGCTATTCTTGTTTTGTTTTTTGCCCTAATTCTTGATTTGAAAGTTATTAAAAGTACCCTAATCTTTGCTGGCAAAAATGACCTCACAAGGAAACCGTAAGGATGAACAATTCAATCAGACATTTTCTTAACATTATTAACTCACTGCCACTTTCTAAGAAAATCAGCATGATCTTTGTTGTTGTACTTATAATGACCGGCTTTTCATTTATGTTTTTCTTTGCGAATCAAGAAAATTATGAGGTGTTATTCAGCAATCTTTCTCCTGGGGATGGTGGGGCGATCGTTGCAGATCTCAAAAATAATAACATCTCTAACAAAGTGGATACCAAGGGAAGACTTATTTTTAAGGGAAGAACCGATAACAATGAATCACCGGAGTTAAGCATTTCGCAATTGGACTATAAAAAAACCATTGAGGATCAAATAGAAGGGAATGTTCAAAGCATGCTGGAGCGCATCGTCGGTCCTGATAAGGCCATCGTTCGTGTGAATGCCGAGATTGATTTTGACACAATTACGTTAAATGAAGAGGCGTACGATCCGCCAGCGACAGTAGTCAGAACTTCCGGAAATATCGAAGAAAACACAAAGGCCGGTGAAACGCTGGACGATACCGGGCCAACGTTAGTCGATCAAGGAAGTGGTGTTCAACCGCCTCAGAATGAAACTCAAAACAAAAAGACAAAAAGGGATATTGAAACAAACTATGAAATTAACAAAGTTACGCGAACTGTATTGAAACCGGCGGGAAAAATTATGCGCCTTTCCGTTGCCGCAGTGATTGATGGAATTTACGAGTCAAAGAAGTTAAGCGATGGTTCGACGAAAAGATCATACATCCCGAGAACCGAACAGGAACTAAAACTATTTGAAGAAATTGTTAAAAAAGCCATGGGGTATAATGAGGACCGGAAAGACCAGGTTACGGTAAGTTCCATTGCATTTTCAGAAACAGCCCAAACGGATAATGAAATCGGAATGGAGTCAGGCAAGGTGGATCTGGTTTTGCAGATTGTGAAAGATTATAGAAAAGTAATCATCAACCTTTTTCTGGTGGCTATGGTTTTCATATTCATTGTAAAACCTTTGCTCAACAGTATGAAAGGCATTGCTAAATATTCTGTTTTTGCAAATGAAGAACTGATTTCGGTCTCAGAAGAATACGCACAGTTAATGGAATCAAAAGGAATGGACAAAAAGAATAAAGTACGTGAAATAACTCAAAGCAACCCGGAAAAAGCTCAACAGCTCATTAAAGGATGGATAGGAGAACAGGAATAACAGCGATCATGAAACTAAGTGCTGATAAACTAACAGGTCCTCAGAAAGCTGCAATCCTTTTTCTGACAATGGGAGAAGAGTTTTCTACAACTTTTTTTAAAGAATTGGATGAAGCAAGTATAATAAAAATCGGTAGGTATATGTCGGAGATCACTTATATTCCTTCTGATATTTTAAGCAAGGTAATGGATGAATTTCTGGTAAACGTGAAAAGTGATAGTGAAATCGTCGTTTCAGGAAAAGAATTTTTTAGGCAGGTTGCAAATAAATCCATGGATAAAGAAAAAGCCAGAGAAGTTTTTAAGATTATCCGCGAAAAAGGCGCTGGTAGCCCACCATTTAGTGACCTTACATGCATACCTGCCGAAAATCTTATCAAAATTATACAAGGGGAACATCCTCAGACGATAGCCCTAATACTGTCTTACTTGCCCTATGGAAAAGCGGCAGAAATCCTCAACTTTCTTCCCGAGGCGTTAAAAAACGACGTCGCTTTGAGGATCGGACAGATAGGACAGGTTGATCTTGAGATTGTAAAAGAACTCGATAAAGTAATGAAAAACGAGCTTTTTAAAATAGGCGGGGCAACCAGAAAGTGCGACGGGATAGAGGTTCTGGCGAATATATTGAATCAGGTCGACGGGATCACAGAGGAATCAGTTTTGTCGCATATAAAAAATGAGGACGGCGATTTGGCGGAAATGGTTAGACAAAAGATGTATGTTTTCGAAGATTTTCTACAAGTCGAAAACAGGCATTTTAAATATATTCTTCAAAATGTGGACAATCAACTATTGATCAAGGCATTAATGACGACTTCAGACGAAATGAAGGAAAAGGTATTTTGCAACTTTTCTGGGAGAGCTTTAGAGCTGATCAGAGAAGATATGGAGGTCATTGGACCGGTTAAATTAAGTGAGATTGAGGATGCCCAACAGGAGATAATAAGAATTGCAAAGAGATTGGAATCAGAAGGGCGAATCGTATTGGCTAAAGGTGGCGATGATGTCTTTGTTTAGAAACCTGAGAAAACCATACGGAAAAGTCGAACCGTGGCAAAGCTATGAGATGGAATCTTTCAAATCCAATAACGTTTCGGAACCAGAGCAGAAAAATGAATTCCTAATTATTGATTTCTTGGATTTGGCGGTAGAAAAAAGCTTTGTCACTATTAATGTCAATCCGGAAGATTACGAATATGTCGAGAAATTAAAACAGGGTTTTTTTAAATCAATACAAGGAGCTAAAATCGATTATTGTAACTCGCGATCCATCCATTATCACCATCATGCCCTTCATTTATTTTCACTTTTAAATCCACATTCATTGTATTGAAGTAATTGTCAAGATTTTGACAATTGCTTTTATCCTTGACACAACTTTCCCCAAAGAGATTGTTTGAACGAAAATAATATATTTATATCTACTTGTAATATTTATTCAAATCCTTTTTTTAAAAAAATATTTATCTTAAAATTCGATATGGCATAAAGGTTGCTGTATATCCTCAAAAAGAAGAAAAAGCGTTACGTGTCGAAAATCCCATTCAAGAATTGAGTGGCAGAATTTACTCTTCATAGGTTGTTGTTCACCAGGTGAATCATGCCGAATATTTTATCTCAGGATGAGGTTGACTCTCTTTTGGAAGGAATAACCAAAGGAAAGGTTGATACCGAAACGGATGTTTCAGATAGAAGTGAGTCCATCGAAGTATATGACTTCAGTATGCCGCATTGTCCGGTCAATCTCAGCCTTCCAACGCTTAAAAGTATTAATGAGAAACTGGCAGATTTATTAAAAAAAGATCTTCAGGCTCTCAGCAGAGCGGTTATTGATGTAAATTTGGTATCCACTGACTCTGTTAAATTTAATGATTTTTGTCTTTCCATTCCGATTCCGTCTATCCTTAATATTTTTAGCATTGCGCCGCTGAGAGGGTATTCACTTGTTGTTCTGGAAAATTCTATGGTTTTTTCTTTTCTTGAAAGTTTATTCGGCGGTAAAGGCGAAAGGCATGTGAAGCATGCAGGGAGATGCTTTACAGCAATTGAAGCGAAGATTGTTGAGAAAGTCGTTAAGATCATACTTGGCGATTTACAAAAAGCCTGGTCCGATATCTATGAAGTGAATCCTGTTTTTATTCGATCTGAAATGGACCCGAAATTTGTTGGCATTGGAACACCTGATGAACTGATGGTCGTATTCAAGTTTGAAGTAAAGCTCGAAAGTGGTACTGGCTCTATTAACATATATATGCCGTTTTCAAGTATTAAACCGATCAGCGAAAAGTTAAAAAACAGAAGAGAATGACATTGCAGAAGCCACGAAAAGCAAAGCCTGTACCGGCGGAAAAAGTGATATGGACCTTATTCTTGATATCCCTTTGGATGTTACGGTTGAGTTGGGTAAAGTAAAGATGGCAATAAATGAACTTCTCCAGCTTGGGCAAGGATCTATTATCGAGCTGTCCAGGCATGTTGAAGAGCCACTTGATATATATGTGAACAATAAGTTGGTGGCCAGGGGTGAAGTTGTAATTCTTGAAGAAAAATTCGGTATAAGGGTCGCGGATATCGTTAATCCTGCCGAAAGGGTAAAGTCTTTGGGTTAAACCTTGGAAGGTGCGATAGGTGATTGAACCGGAATTAATTAAAACAGTAATAAAGACTATAGCAATGCTTTTTATTGTGCTCGGGGATTTAGTTCTGGTTCTGTACCTTATCCTTCACAAGACTGGCTGTGGTTTTTTCATTTTTAAGGCAAAAGGAATTTAAGAAGGGTGGTGGAGTATTTCGTACCTTCCTTGATGGCATTATCTAAAAGTGGATTGTTGAGAGATGTCGGATTTAAGTCTGTCGGAAAGGTTGGATTGGGTAATGCAAGTTAAAAAATATTAAATCAGATTATGGAATTAAATTTACCAATATCATTTATTACCACGGTACAGAATGTACCAGAGGATATCGAACAGGCAGATAAACGGAAAATATTGCAATCGATTATTTCGTAATTGGAGAAAGATAAAATGGATCAGGCGATAAATTTCAGGAAGATTGTAAAAAAGGAATCAGGGAAGGTCCATAAACTTCGAGTAAATAATGGATCGTGTTCCCAAATAAACCGTCCTATGGTTTTTGCCGTTACGAGTGGCAAAGGCGGGGTAGGTAAGACGAATATCGTTGGAAATCTTGCAGTTACATATCAGAGAATGAGAAAAAGAGTTTTAATATTTGATGCGGATCTTGGACTTGCAAACATTGATATTATCTTTGGTATCAGCCCTAAACATACAATCGAAGAGGTTATAAAAGGTGAAAAAGAATTGTCTCAGATAATTGCCAATGGCCCGGAAGGGGTATCCATTATACCCGCAAGTTCAGGAGTTCAGGAACTATCGCATCTCACTGAAGGGCATAAAATCAATCTCTTAAATGAATTTGATTTATTGAACAATATGTTTGACATTTTACTGATTGATACAGGTGCAGGGATTTCTTCCAATGTTATTTATTTTAATCTGGCCGCTCAGGAAAGGATTGTTGTTGTAACCCCGGAACCAACATCTATTACAGATGCCTATGCACTTATTAAAGTTATGTTTAAAAAGCATGGAATAAAGAATTTTATTCTTTTAATGAATATGGTCAAAAATGAAAAAGAGGCCGTATCGGTTTATAGACACATAAGTAAAGTCATAGAAAAGTTTATGGGAAGTATATCCATAGATTATGCAGGATATATTCCCTATGATAAACATTTACATGAGTCGGTAAATAGACGACAACCGGTTACCTGCTGTTTCCCTGAATCATCTTCGAGCCAAAGCTTTAAAAAACTGGCCGAAAATCTTTTAACACAAACAGCATATAGACATCATGATGGAAATATAAAATTTTTTTGGAAAAGACTAATGGGCGGTACAGCAGGTTAATGATATGAAAGCAGGAATTAGAAAATATCAGCAGATAAACCATATTGATCAGGAAAGTTTAAATAATGAACGACGAGAGGAGTTCATTCTAAAATATGCGCCTCTTGTTAAACAAATTGCGGAAAGAATGGCGGTAAGGCTTCCTCCGAATATATCTAAAGATGAACTCATAGGGCCCGGCGTCATGGGATTGTTTGATGCTATTGATAAATTTGATTCAGAGCGGGGGATCAAGTTCAGGACATATGCGAGTCTGAGGATAAAAGGGGCGATTTTAGATGAGCTCAGAAAAATGGATTGGACTTCCAGGTCGGTTCGAAGAAATATAAATAAAATCGAGGAAGCTATAAGAATACTCGAGTTGAAACTCGACAGGGAGCCCAAAGATGATGAGATCGCAGAACAATTGGGGCTTGATATGGATTCTTATTACAAAATGATCAGCAGATCTCATGGTGTTAGCCTTTTAAGCCTTGACGAATTGATGTCTGACGACACCACATCCAGATTAAACAAACAGGTTGCGGATAACCCTTCGCCTTTCGATGAATTAAAAATAAGGGAAGTTAAAAAAATTATATCCAAAGCACTTGCAACACTTTCAGAAAAGGAACAATTGGTAATGTCTTTATATTATTATAATGAGCTGACATTAAGAGAAATAGCAAACGTATTGAACCTAACCGAGTCAAGGATATCTCAAATTCATTCGAAAGCAATAGTAAGATTGAGGATAAAACTTAAAGCTTTTTATAAAAACTGATTATGGTTTCAGAAGAAAATTAACCTCACCGATTTTTACTGTGGCGGGGTTCATTATGCTCATCACTGTAATATTGAATAAAACCATCGCTGAAT
>Ga0210105_1000140_pt1 | contig 10729 bp, 11 predicted proteins | sample RushSE_TuleC_D2_FD_185569 | JGI IMG/M metagenome (GOLD analysis project Ga0210105, IMG submission 185569) | Wetland microbial communities from San Francisco Bay, California, USA, that impact long-term carbon sequestration - RushSE_TuleC_D2 (SPAdes) | ecosystem: Environmental > Aquatic > Marine >... | reverse complement strand
AATCGGTCTTAGCTTTTGAGAATGATTTTGTATTTAAGACCATATGATCGTATTAAAGCCAATCCGGAATGGTTTTTTTATAACGAGCCGTAATCCACTCAAACAGCTTCCAGCAAAAATTTAAGCACACCTGAAGCTTCCTAAAAACAGATTTGTTTTAAAATATCCAAATGGGTATCGGATAACTAAAAATGTCGGAGGAAAATATGGAGATCTTGGTGTGTATCAAGCGGGTTCCGGACACTTCGGAAAACGAGATAGCGGTCAACAGAGACGGGACGGATATCGAACGGGATGATCTGGTATATTCCGTCAATGAATGGGATAATTATGCGGTTGAAGAAGCGATTCAGATTCGCGACAAGGTCGGCGGCAGCGTCACCGTTATCACCGTCGGCGACGAAGAAGATGAAGAGGTTGTTCGAAGAGAGATGGCCATGGGCGCGGATAATGGCCTGCTCCTTTCAGATGATGCGTTCAAGGGATCTGATGGAAGAGGGACCGCCGCTATTTTAAAGGCCGCGGTAGAAAAGGGGGGGTACGATCTGATTCTGACTGGTGCCCAGGCAGATGACGGCGCAGGTCAGGTCGGCGGTATGCTGGCTGCGATGCTTGACTGGCCCTATGCTTCTCTGGTGAATTTCATAGACATTGTTGACGACAAAAAAATAAAAGTCGGTCGTGAAATTGCCGGCGGAAACCAGGAGATGAGTGAAATTGATCTTCCGTGCGTCCTTTCGATTCAGACCGGTATCAATGAACCTCGGTATGTGGGAATTCGCGGCATCCGGAAAGTGGCGTCAATTGAAATTCCGGTTCACAATGCCGGCGACCTCGGTATCACCGCGGATACGGTCGGAGCGTCAGGGGCTCGGACAAAACGTCTCGATTATTTTGTGCCTGAACCCGGGGAAGGTGCGGAGATCCTGGAAGGGAGCACCGATGAAATCATCGACAAACTCATCGAACTCTTAAAGGCCAAGGGAGGAATCAAATAATGGCTCAACAGATTTTTGCATATATTATACACAGGAATGGTGTTATAGACGATACGGCCCTTGAGTTGATATCCGCCGGCCGAAAACTCAACCCGGATGGTTCAGTCACTGCTGTTGTCGCCGGAGACGGTGCCAATCTTGATACAGTGTGCAAGGATATTGCGTCTTCCTTTCACGAGGTCTGGAAGATCGACAACGAAGCTCTGGCTTATATCAGTGCGGAAGTGCTCCGGCCGATGCTGACTCGTATCCTGCCAAAAGAAAGCATTGTTCTGATCCCCCATGAACATTTCGGCATGGATCTGGCCCCGGGTCTTTCCATCAAACTTGACTCGGTTTATCTTCCGGATGTCTTTGGTTTTAAAGGCATCGAAGATGGAAAACTCAAGGCTGTTCGTGAAGAATATTTAGGTCAGGTCAGCACCCATGTCCTTTGCGATATTTCCAAAGGGGCTGTCATTACCGTTCGGCCGGGCTCATTCAAGGCGGATGAAAGCAAGGGGACTGACGGCAACATCATCGACAAAACTGCCGAAGCTCTGAAGGGCGGTCTTCCGGGTGGTGCCCGCCGTTTTCTGGAAATCGTGGAGGCAGAGGTCGGCGATGTCGATATCACCAAATCGGATGTTCTGGTATCTGTCGGCAGGGGGATCGAAGATGAGGAGAACCTTGAAATCATATTTGATCTGGCCAAGGCCATGGGTGCGGATGTGTCGTGCTCAAGGCCCATTGTGGATGCAAAATGGCTGGAGAAGTCCCGCCAGGTCGGAACGTCAGGCAAGACCGTCAAGCCGAAAGTATACTTGGCGCTGGGGATCAGCGGTGCCTTTCAGCATTTGGGCGGCATCAAAGGTGCGCCTTTTATCATTGCGGTTAATAAAAATCCCAAAGCACCCATTTTCCAGGCTGCGGATGTGGGCGTTGTGACTGATATCCTCGATTTTGTCCCGGAGCTTACGGACCGGATCAATGAGGTAAAAGGATAAAACGCCTAAAAATCGGAGTGAGGATTGAAGACCACCCTGGAACTTGTTGCAGCGTAGCGGAAATCCCTTTTTAACGAGGCTGCGGAGAACCTCAATCTTCCTTAGCTAACCATACTTTTCGATAATCTCTTTATATCTGAAGCAACTTTTTATGTGGTCGTTCACCATTCCGGTTGCCTGCATGTGGGCATAAACAATTGTTGACCCGACAAATTTAAATCCTCTTTTTTTTAAATCTTTGCTGATGAGATCCGACAATTCCGTTCTTGCGGGAATCTCTTTAATAGATTCGAATCCATTGTGGATCGGCTTGTTGCCGGTAAAATTCCATATGTATGTATCAAATGTTCTGAATTCTTTTATCACTTCAATAAAAGCCTTTGCATTTGTAACAGCACCTTCAATCTTTAATTTATTGCGGATTATTCCGCTGTCTTCCAACAGGGAATTTATTTTTTGCCGATCATACGTGGCAACTTTATTGAAATCGAATCCATCAAAAGCCTTCCGGAAATTTTCTCTCTTTCTCAAAATTGTCAGCCAGCTTAACCCTGCCTGGAATCCTTCAAGTACTAGAAATTCAAAAAGTTTTTTGTCATCATGCAGCGGGGATCCCCATTCTTTATCATGATATTTTATAAGAAGGGGATCTTTTTTGGGCCAGGAACAGGCTGGTTTATTGTTTTCCATTTTACGTTCGTTTTAGAGGGGCTACAGGGTACTCTTCAATTAAATGTTGCTTGATCAATTTTTCCTATCATGCAAATAATATAGATTCAACGTGAAATGATCATCCCAGGACGGTTCAGATGCCGTTAATTTTGAAATCAGACTTCAAACCATTGTTATTATTATCAAATGCGCATTTTCAGACCATTTATCCATCCCTTTTCAGAAAAGTAAGGGGTGTCAATTATGTTCGGGAACGAATTTTAACATCTGATCGTGATTTTATCGATCTGGACTGGTCACGGGTTGGTGCAGATCGGGCGGTTGTTGTCTCACATGGTCTGGAAGGTCATTCCCGGCGTTCATATGTCCTTGGAATGATAAAAGCATTTAACACGAGAGGGTGGGACGGCATCGCCTTCAATTTCAGGGGATGCAGCGGTGAACCGAATCGCCTCATCCGATCCTATCACTGCGGCGCGACCGAAGACCTGCACAGGGTTGTGACCCATGTTGTCAATAAAAAGCGGTATTCGTGTATTTCGCTTGTGGGGTTCAGTGTAGGCGGCAATTTGACCTTGATGTATTTGGGAGCAAAGAGGCACGCGGTATTTCCGCTGATTAAAAACGCAGCCGCTGTTTCGGTGCCCTGTGATCTTGAATCAAGTTCCAGGAAGCTCGCAAAAAGATCTAACCGGCTCTACATGAAGCGTTTTTTAAAAATGTTTCACGACAAGATACGCATAAAAATGCAAATCATGCCGGGTAAAATCGATGATGCGGATTACCACTCGATCCGAACGTTCGAACAATTTGACAACAGATATACGGCCCCCATTCACGGGTTTTTAAATGCAAAAGACTACTATTCTAAATGCAGTTGCAAACAATTTCTGGCAGATATCAACATTCCGTCACTAATTATCAACGCTCAGAACGACCCTTTTTTGGGTGAAGCGTGTTATCCTGTTGAAGAAGCGAAAAAGAATCCTTATCTTTTTCTTGAAATGCCGAAATCAGGTGGGCATGTGGGTTTTGCAGATTTTAACAAGAACAGTGAATACTGGCATGAAACGAGGATTGCGTCGTTTGCAACCAACAACATGTGATGCACTCAATTTAAATGAATCTTCTCTCAAAGGGTTGGTCGATCAAACCAGGGGCAAAGGGTCTAAGCTTGAATCCCCGAATCCTTTTCTCCAACCCATCCGTCGATTTAAAGGAATGAAATTATGAAAGAGAACAATACCACAAAACCTTGTTTGATGCTTTTTTTCGTTATCATTCTGTTAACATTACCCTTTGCAAAAGCAGAAGGAGGAACCATGGAACTGACAAGCTCGGCATTTGGTGAAGGTGGGATGATCCCCGACAAATATACCTGTGACGGGGCCGATGTGTCGCCACCGCTTAAATGGAATGCCCTTCCAGCCGGTACGCAGAGCCTTGCGCTCATCTGCGATGATCCGGATGCACCGGTGGGGATATGGGTTCACTGGGTATACTATGATATTCCGGCAGATACGGAAGGTCTCTCTGAAGGAGTAGCATCCATTGACCATCCGGAAGAGGGTGGGACACAGGGAATTAATGATTTTCGAAAGATAGGATACGGCGGCCCCTGCCCGCCGGGTGGCACCCACAGATATTTTTTCAAATTATACGCCCTTGATCGGCTGATGAACCTGCCTTCCGGAACCACCAAAAAACAGCTATTGAAGGCAATGGAAAATCATATTATCGGCCAGACACAGCTAATGGGCAAATACCGGCGGTAATTCATCCGCCAGAAGTATGTCCTAAAAAAATTTGCCAAAATTATGACAAGAAGCGATTTTCAATTCAACCTCGAGAGCATTTTTTCAGGTAAAATTTTATCAACTGCCTAAAAATATAGGACTTAATCTGTTTTAACACTTTTTAAATGATATGGTGGCATGAATCGTGCATTTTCCCGGAGTTACGTTTTTTTCCCCTTGCTACGATATGTATGGGGTTGCATAAACACAAAATATCGGTTACACAAAAGAAAAAAAAGCGGCTATAATCAGAGGTATCAACATGAGAAAACTACTGTTTACGGTTTTGACTTTGCTGATTATGGGTCAGTCCGGCTGGGCGGATGACAAAAGTGCGGCAAAAGAATTGCTGGTAAGCAAACTCGAAGCGGCGCTTGAGGTATTGCAGAGCAAGGATCTTGGTCAGGAGGACAAGAACAAACGAGTTTTGGAAATCGTTGAGCCGGTGTTTGATTATAAACTCATGGCAAAACTCACTTTGGGAAGAAAATACTGGCCCGGTCTATCGGAAGAAAAACAAGAGAGATTTACCGATCTTTTTGTTGCACGTTTAAAAGCGTCGTATCTTGATAAACTAGCCCTTTATACAGATGAAAAGGTTGCCTATGACGCACCGATTCAGGAAGGGCAAAAAATTCAGATACCGACCAAAGTGATTTCTAAAGACAGCAATATATCTATGTTGTACAAACTTTATAAGTCAAGGGACAGCTGGAAAATCTATGACATAGAGATTGAGGGGGTCAGCCTTATTTCAACATACCGGTCTCAGTTTAACGAAATTCTCAGCAAAGGCACTGTTGATGAGCTTCTACTAAGACTTGAAAAACCGGAGAAAAAACAATCGTCTTAAAAACGGTTCGGGTTCAAATACATCTGTTTCAGCAATCCATATGAATATATTTTCTTCCTTGTTCACACAGTTTTTCGATAAAGTCATACTTGAACGACCGAAAGTTGTTATTGCCTGTCTTATCGTATTGGTTTCATTTCTCGGTTATGCTGCAAAAGACTTCAAGCTTGATGCATCGGCGGAAACCCTGATGCTCGAGGACGATAAAGACCTTCGATATTCACGACTCATTGATTCCCGCTATGGACTTAAAGATTATCTGGTAATGACCTATGCCCCGAGAGGGGAGTTATTTTCCGATGTGACGCTCAAAAATCTGTCCCGCCTGTGTGACGACTTAAGGAAACTTCAAAGAGTTTCATCGGTTGTTTCAATACTGAACGCTCCGCTCCTTGAGAGCCCTCCGGTTCCGATCAAAGAATTGGCCGGGAATATTAAGTCCCTTGAATCATCAACGGTTGACAAGACCCTGGCAAAAATCGAATTTAAGAACAGCCCGCTTTATCAAAAGCTTCTTGTCAGCCCGAACCTCAAGACCACTGCACTGTTGATCTACTTCGCTGCAGACGATGTTTACAGCAATCTGCTGAATGCCCGTAATCGTTTAAAAGAGAAACAGGCTGATGAAGGTCTCTCTTCGGAGGAAGCTGCCGAGTTCAGGAAGGTCATCGAACGATTTAGGGATTACCGGGACCGGATGCGGGAGATCCGACATCAGGATATTGCTTCAATCCGTTCAATTATGGATAATTATCGTGACGATGCCGATCTTTTTCTGGGAGGCGTCAGCATGATTGCGGATGACTTGATCAGTTTTATTAAAAACGATTTGAAAGTATTCGGCCTCGGCGTCCTGTTTTTTTTGATCATAACACTCGGCATTATTTTCAGAAAGTTACGTTGGATATTTTTACCCATAATCTGCTGCGCTTTTTCAGTTGTTGCAATGTTGGGTCTTTTGGGATTGTTCGACTGGGAAGTCACTGTTATATCGTCCAATTTTATCTCCCTGCAACTTATCCTAACCATGTCCACATCAATTCATTTGATTGTGCGGTACCGCGAGCTTTGTATAAAAAAACCCGGTGCGGAACAACGAGAGCTGATCCTTGATACCGTCCGTTTAATGGCAAAACCCTGCCTGTTTGCCAATTTGACGACAATGGCCGGGTTTGGTTCACTGCTGCTTTGCAATATTCTGCCGGTGATCACCTTCGGATGGATGATGAGTGCCGGTATTCTCGTGTCCTTGGTCATGACATTTCTCGTGTTTCCGTCCCTATTAATACTGATGCCCAGAGAATTTCCATCGGTCCGAAGGAAACCGCGCTTTTCAATAACTCCTTATTTGGCCCGATTTACCGAAGCACATGGCTTGTTGATACTGATAGTAAGCTGCGGTGCGTTGGTTTTATCTGTCATCGGTACAACCCGACTGACCGTCGAGAACAGTTTTATCGATTATTTTAAACATACCACAGAGATTTATCAGGGCATGAAAGTCATCGACCAAAACCTGGGCGGTACTACGCCTCTGGATGTCATGGTCGACTTTGAAAAGCGTGCGGCAATAAATACGGAGGCCACACCCAAAACCGGCAGAAATGAAAACGATGAATTCGAAGCGTTTGATGAATTTGACAAAGCGGAAAAAGAAGACAAATACTGGTTTAATTCTGAAAAAATGGTTCTTGTTGAGAAAGTGCATGATTATCTTGACAGTCTGCCGGAAACCGGCAAGGTTCTTTCGTTGGGGACCCTTTTGAAGATAACAGAGAAAATCAACAATAACACTCCCCTGGATAATTTTGAACTGACCCTGCTTTATAACGAACTTCCCGACAAGTATAGGGACATTATTTTAACTCCCTATGTGTCTGTTGAACACGATCAGGTCCGTTTTTCCGTCCGTGTCAGGGATTCCGAAAAATCATTAAAGCGGAATCAGTTGATAAAAAAGATCCATGAAGATTTGGTGAATGAATTCGGGTTGGGTGAGGATCGTGTCCACTTGTCCGGAATGCTGGTGTTGTACAACAATATGTTACAAAGCCTTTTTAAATCACAAATCCAAACGCTGGGAGTGGTTATCATGGCCCTGATGGGCATGTTCATGATTCTGTTCAGATCGCTGAAAATTGCGCTTATTGCCATTTCGCCCAATCTGCTTTCCATTAGCGTGGTCCTCGGCTTTATGGGCTGGTTGAACATTCCGCTGGATATGATGACCATCACCATTGCTTCCATCAGTGTCGGAATTGCGGTGGATGATACCATTCACTATATTGTCAGGTTCAAAAATGAAATCCCTACCGATCAGAATTATATTCAGACACTGCATCGTTGCCATGGAAGCATCGGTCACGCCATGGTCTACACATCGGTGGCCATCATCATCGGCTTTTCAATCCTGGTCTTGTCCAATTTTATTCCCAGTATATATTTCGGGCTTTTTACAGGATTGGCCATGTTCATTGCATTGATCTCAGCGTTGTTGCTTTTGCCCGAACTTTTGATTCTTTTCAAACCCTTTGGTCCCGGAATAAAAGAAAATTCGAAAGACACTCGATAATATGCGAAAAAAACCGTTCATACTTCTGCTCCAGATTTTTTTGTTTTTTGCTTTTTTGTTCACCGGTTGTGCCCACAAACCCGTGGATTCAAAACAGTTTCCGGCTGACGATGCACCGGTGAATCAGCATCATCAAGCGGCAACCGTCAACACGGATCAAAATCCATCAAGCCCGGATGAACTCGATGATTTTGAAAGCGAGTTTTTTGAAGAGGAGTTTGAAGCACGCCAGGTTCATGTGCCGGATCCTTTGTCTTCCTGGAACAGAGTGATGTTTCACTTCAATGATAAGCTTTACTTCTGGATGCTCAAGCCTCTGGCAAAAGGATACAAGGCCGTTACTCCGGAAATTTTCAGAATCGGAATAAAAAACTTTTTCAATAATCTTATGTTCCCGATACGATTTGCCAACTGTATTTTTCAAGGGAAAGGGAATGCGGCCGGCTACGAATTTACGAAATTTGGTATTAACACCACAGCCGGTTTTCTTGGGTTCGGAAACCCGGCAGGGCTGTATCCCGAGCTTAATATTCCCAATGAAGACCTTGGGCAGACATTTGGCAAATACGGCATCGGAAATGGATTTTACATTGTTTGGCCGGTTCTGGGTCCGTCCACGCTTCGTGATTCAGTTGGATTGGTCGGGGACGCATTTTTAAATCCGATTGGTTATGTTGAGCCCATTGAAGCGGAATTGGCCATCAAAGGATTTGACATCATCAATCGAACGTCTTTTCAGATCGGAAAGTATGAGGCTCTAAAAGAAGCAGCCGTAGATCCCTATGTGGCAACTCGAAACTCTTATCTCCAGTATAGGGAAAAGCAGATAAAAAAGTAAGGTACTTGAAAGCCCTCGGTCCTTTTTTAAGATGCGTACAGAGCGGGTTGGCCCGTGGTTCGGATTAAATTTTGAATCTTCATGCAGACTCCTATATTTTATGCACATTCTGAGTTCCGGAAAAAAAAGGGTTGAATTATCATCATGTCTCATTTAATAGGCAGGTAATTCTTTAAGGAGAAGAAATGATATCGTGAATATGTTTTTGGATCGGCGCCGTTTTTTAAAAATCTGCGGTAAGGCGGCATTGTGCAGCGCATTCCCTGCATCGGCCATGGCTTCCATTGATCGGTTGTCGGGGACAAAACGTATGTTGTCCTTGTATAACACACATACGCGTGAAAGTCTTAACGTGTGTTATTACGCCCAGGGTCGATATCTGGCCAAGTCTCTCGCAAAGATTGACCATATCCTCCGAGACCATCGCACAGAGGAAATTAGGCCCATCGACAAGGGACTGCTGAATATTCTTCATTCCATTTCTATGACCTATGACCAGGCGGTCCGGTTCCACGTTGTTTCCGGATATCGTTCTCCAGAAACAAACGACATTCTGCGAAAAACAGGCAGATATGTTGCCAAACATAGTTTGCACATGCAAGGTGGAGCAGCCGACATCCGAATTCCCGGTTTTAATTTAAGACGGTTGTGGAACGTCTGTATGAAGCTGCAAGCCGGCGGCGTTGGATACTATCCGAAGTCCGATTTTGTTCATGTGGATATCGGGGATGTAAGATACTGGTAACCTATTACTCCACGGGATGTTGCAACAACAAAACCCTCTTTTGCCGCTCATCTTACGTTCAAGGAGATCTTGAGCCGTTACAAAAAAGCAGAATTCCTTACCGTCGAAGATTCCCTGCAACTTGTTGAAGCGCAGCGGAGATCCCGTTTTAGCGGGGATCCAGGGAGCTTCAATGTCGGATTTACCTCGAAAAAATTACAGACGGACTGGCATTTTGGTTAGATGGTTGAAGATTGATGGAAGGGCACTTTTTAAGTAAAAATTTTCACAAAGTTTAGGTGGTGTATTTCATGTTTTTATGAATTTTGCTGGAGATTGGCAGTGTCATATAGTCCATATATCAAATATAACCAACTGTAAATATTATTAATATTGACTAATATGAATTTTTTGCATGGTTTTTGCAGGAAAAAACATAAAAAGCGCTATTTGCAACATGAAAAAGAAACCCGCGATAGCCTAAAAAGTAGCCAATAAGGCTTGATGCATTTGTAATTCAAGATAATATGAAACCGGTGTTAGGACAAAAGAAATGATTTGTAACCATCTGAAGAAAATCAGAGAATCTCTAATGATAAGCAAGGCTGAGCTTTCTAGAAAGGCCAATATCTCACCCATTACCCTTGCACGAATTGAGCAGGGCAAACCATGCAGAATGGAAACAAAACGAAGGATTGTTTTGGCATTAGGAATGAAAGAGTCAGATAAAAACGGGGTGTTTGATGAGAACCAGTCGTCACCTGACCCTGATCAATTCGATAGGCGATCCGGCATTGATCGGCGTGAAATTTCGTATGCTGTTCATATTCCGGAGCAAAGATCCGGCAATGATCGGAGAGAAGGCTTGAAAGAAAACTAACACAAAATATTTAATAATGAAATAGATATGTTAGTCGAAAAGGGTCAAGAGATGTCTTTGTTTATTCGGTCTTGAAAAACTCCCGCATTGCGGGAGTCAGAGATAGATGGCTCTGCCTTGGAGTATTGTTCCAAAAAATACAAATTCCAAGCGCCCCGCCAAAAAGCCGACGGGCAGGCAAATTCCAAATAAACCCGCCTGACATTGCAAGGCACGAGCGGGCAGGTTCAAATTCAAATATCCAAAGACCAAAACCTTCCAGAACGAGACATTGTTTGGATATTAGAATTTCGGTCATTGGGATTTGATATTTGATGGTTTCGTAAAAAGTCGATATTGCTCGCTCCGTGACCATTTGGGGGCGTTTCCATCGGTTTCGCTAAATTTCAAGAACTCGGCGCAAGCGCCTC
>Ga0210105_1000138_pt1 | contig 10783 bp, 9 predicted proteins | sample RushSE_TuleC_D2_FD_185569 | JGI IMG/M metagenome (GOLD analysis project Ga0210105, IMG submission 185569) | Wetland microbial communities from San Francisco Bay, California, USA, that impact long-term carbon sequestration - RushSE_TuleC_D2 (SPAdes) | ecosystem: Environmental > Aquatic > Marine >... | reverse complement strand
CCCTTGGGCAACTGGGCACTGTGGGCCCTGTCAGACATACCCAATGCTCGCATTTATGCCTATCGGGGATCGCGCATTGAAGCTGATCTGGAACTGCTGGCTGACCTCATCGCTCGCGGGCTGTGCAATTCGACCATGCGAGAGATCAAGGAAGGATAATTGTCCAATGACAATCGACGAGGCGCTGAATCTGTGCGATGCGATCAATTCGGTGTTGGCTTAAACAATGGGGGCAGGTAACAGTCAAATAATTTTCGTTATTATTAAACAGGCTTTTAATTTCATAGAAAATTTGGAGTTGAAATGACTGTAAACTGCTGGTTGATGAAATCAGAACCCAGCGAATTTTCGATTGTGGACTTGAAAAACAGTCCAAATCAGACCGAGTGCTGGGACGGTGTTCGTAACTATCAGGCTCGCAACTTTATGCGGGATAAGATGCGCACCGGAGATCGCGTTCTGTTTTACCACAGTGTCGTCAATCCCTCGGTGGTGGGGACCGCAAGAGTTGTCAAGACCGGATATCCGGATTTCACGGCATGGGATCCGAAAAGCAAACACTTTGATCCGAAAAGCACACCTGAAAATCCCATCTGGTATATGGTGGATATTTGTTTCGAGAGTCAATTTGCCGAACCGATTCCTCTGGCCAGACTGAGGACGGTTCCCGGACTCGAAAACATGATGCTGCTTCTCAAGGGAATGCGCCTTTCAATCCAGCCTGTGACCGCCAAAGAGTTCGATATAATCGTCGCAATGGGAACCCGTAAGGGACTTCCGGAGAATCCTTGATCAAAGAGCAAAAGACCTTTAGTGAAAAAGACGTCAATTTCTATCTCGAAAAATTAATTAAACAACCCTATTGTGGAGATGATGATCATGCATACAAATTTTCTGAAGTTTTTAAAGCATCAATTAATAATGATTACAGGCATTTTATTTATCACGATTTTTTTAATATTCGGCGCAGCAGAAGCAGGGAATAATTGGTTAGACAAAGGAACAGATCTTCTCAAAACTTACGGTAAAAGCAGCGAGAAATCTGGCCTAACTGTTGAGGAAATCGGGGCTGGGCTTAAAGATGCGCTTCGTGTCGGTTCGGAGAATGTGGTTTCTATGTTAGGCCGTACGGACGGCTTCAATACAGATTCAACCGTTCATATACCGTTACCAAAACAGTTAGACACTGTAAAGTCTGTGTTGGATAAAGTCGGTATGTCCGGTCTGCTTATAGACCTGGAGTTGAAACTAAACCGGGCTGCGGAAGTGGCGACTCCAAAGGCAAAAAAACTTTTCTCACAGGCGATTACTGAAATGAGTTTTGAAGATGTTAAGAAGATATATAAAGGTCCGGAAGACGCTGCTACCCAATATTTTCGAGGTAAAATGTCTCCATCTCTTGCAAAAGAGATGGAACCCGTTGTCAATAAAAGCCTTTCCGAAGTGGGAGCTCTTCAGGCTTATGATAGCGTAATGAAAGAATATCGATCCGTTCCTTTTGTCCCGGATGTGAAAGCCGACTTGACAGATCATGTCGTTTCGAAAGGGATGGATGGTATCTTCTATTACATGGCCAAGGAAGAAGCGGCTATCCGCCAGAACCCTGCCAAGCGAACGACGGATTTATTAAAGCTTGTATTTGGTGCAAAATAAATTCACAGCAAAGGGGTTAGCGAGCGAATATAAAATTAATAGAATTCCTTACAGTCGAAGATTCCCTGCAGCTTGCTGTAGGAAGCTTCAATCCTGACTGTGTTGAAGATGTTCGATCAGGAAAGCAGTTGCCTCTTTATAAATCAGATGAAGCTAACGTTGCATACACAGATGAGCCTTTACCTTGATTGGGTTTCATAAATTCGGTAAAAATGATAATATCTTAATTGATCATCAACAACATGGGGAAAAATGTTGATTTATGTTTTTTTAAAAGCGGCAACCTCGACAATCGTGCGAATCGGGTTATTATAAAAAGGTATCGTCGAAAGAACGTCCATTGAATGAACTGTTTGCAGGTATGGTGAGAACAAAATCGCTGAATATCTGAGAAAACAGGGGAAGGAGGCCCTATGGTAAAAGCTATTATTATGCATGAAACCGGTGGTCCTAAGGTGTTACGATGGGAAGCGTATGATCCGGGACAGCCGAAAGCGGGTGAAATTTTGCTTCGCCAGGAAGCCATTGGCCTGAATTTCATTGATGTGTATCACCGTAACGGGCTCTATCCGCTGCCCGCTTTGCCGGCCATACCCGGAATGGAAGGCGCCGGTGTTGTTGAAGTCGTTGGTGAGGGAGTGAGCGAATTCACAAAAGGAGACCGTGTTGCATATGCAGGGTTGCCACCCGGTGCTTATGCCGAAGCCAGAATCATGCCGGCCCATCGCCTGGTAAAACTTCCGGAGTTTATTTCAACCCGACAGGCGGCAGCCATGATGCTTCAAGGGATGACCGCTCGATATCTTTTACACGGCTGTTACAAGGTAAAATCAGGTGATCGCATCTTGATCCATGCCGCTGCCGGCGGCGTTGGTTTGATTGTATGCCAGTGGGCCAAATATTTGGGAGCCAAAGTGATCGGAACGGTGGGTTCGCCTGAAAAGGCTGATCTTGCGGCAAGCCATGGCTGTGATCATCCCATCCTCTACCGGGACGAAGATTTTGTCTCACGGGTAAAAGAGATTACGAAAAAAAAGGGTGTTGACGTGGTATATGATTCCGTGGGTCAATCCACCTTCATGAAGTCACTCGACTGCCTGCGCCCCATGGGGATGATGGTCAGTTTTGGCCAGTCTTCGGGTCCAATTCCGCCCATAGACACGGGGATTCTCGCCGCCAAGGGTTCTTTGTTCCTAACCCGGCCGAGCCTTATGGCCTATACCGCCTTGCGGGAAGATTTGCTTGCCCATGCTCGCGATTTGTTCGAAGTGGTGGAAAAAGGTGTGGTTAAGATCGAGGTTCGACAGACATACCCCCTGGCCGAGGCTTCAAGAGCTCATCAGGAACTCGAGGATCGTAAGACCACTGGGTCCACGCTTTTGATTCCTTGATTCCTTATAAACCTTTAAAGAAATTATGATGATTAAAAAAATCATTTCAGGCGGACAAACAAGTGCTGATCAGGCAGCCCTTGATGCTGCAATCAAACTGGGAATTGCCCATGGTGGATGGATACCAAAAGGCCGGACAACTGAAACCGGCACATTGCCTGAAAATTATAATCTTCGAGAAATGCCGACCAATGATTATTCTAAGTGTATAGAACAGAACGTAAAAGACTCAAAAGGGACACTTATCATATTCTACGGCAAACTCACCGGAGATCTTTATCGTGCTGAAAGAGAAACGTTGAAGCATAAACATCAGCTTCTTGGTGTCGACCTTAACCAAACCATTGCGTTTCATGCTGCATCTCTGGTTAATGACTGGATTCAGTTAAGATACATTGATGTTCTTTATGTTGTTGGCCCAAGTACAGCCGTGAATCCCAACGCGGGAAAACACACAAAAATTATGCTTGAAAGAGCATTGATATCAGATTTAATGAATGTCCCTTACTATCGAACCATTGCCGATTATTCCAAAAAAGACCATCTTGAAAAACGTACTGTTATTCCAAAAACCATTCATGAAGCTGTTGAGAGATTGATATTGGAAATGGCGCTCAAGGATAAAGTTGTCATTGCCAATATGACACATGATGAACTTGTTGATCTCAATTCAAATCTGGGTGCATATATTCGAAATGCATTCCGTCTTTGGTCCGGCAACCATGAACTCATGGAATCCTGCAGATTTGTCTCCAAAAATAAAAAATTGAATGTGGACGAGGCCTCTTTTGCCATTATTGATGCAATGTGGGAAAAATTACGGAAGACCCATAAGTTGAAAGTCGTTAAATAAAAACCTCAAGTTTTACTCAAAATAACATACGAAATGTCAGAAACATTTCTCATCCAATGTTATTGGGCAATTGCGGTGATAAGCTATTTTAAGACGGCTTGTAAATACGGAACCGTTGCTATACATTTTCAAATGTGAACGTTAATGCATTTTTCAGTGAACCCAATTTTTTCTGGTATTTATATATGAAGAATGTCAGAATATTATTTGCAGTTCTATGTATCTGTTATTATCCGCTATCCCTTGATGCGGATATATATGCGTGGACAACGGATTGGGGTAAAAAAGAAACATGATATTTGAAGCAGTACTTTTTGATCTTGATGGGACATTGATTGATACCCTAGATGATATCGGTGATGCTGTAAACAGGGTACTGTCCAAAAAAAGATATCCAACACATGCGATCTCCACTTACCGGAAATTTGTCGGTGATGGTTCGAGAATTCTTATTGAACGGGCATTGCCCAAAAAATATCGTAAAGAAAAGATTATCGATGCCTGTCTAAATGAATATATTGAAGATTATGCGCGTAATTATAATGTAAAGTCCAAACTTTATTTTGCCATACCCAATCTATTGGATATATTAAAAGCAAAAGGTTTGAAACTCGGCATTTTGTCGAATAAAGCGGATGCCATTACAAAAAACTGTGCAAAAACCTTTCTTTCAAAATGGGATTTCGATGTTGTTTTCGGACAACGCGATTCGGTTCCCCGCAAGCCGGATCCACAGGGAGCGCTTGAAGCAGCAAAAAGATTGTCCATACCGCCATCTCATTTCCTTTATCTCGGAGATAGCGCCATTGATATGAAAACAGCCGTTTCCGCCGGCATGTTTCCCGTTGGCGTGCTTTGGGGTTTTCGTTCCCGAAAAGAGCTGCAGGAAAGTGGAGCAGGAGCTATTGTTGACGATCCTCTAGATGTCTTAAATCTTTTGCAGGGCCTGTGACGTCTGGATCGTGATTTATCCGGCTCTGGTGAGCTTATCGGCCTTACGAAAATGAAATTATCGTCATATTAACTTTGTTACCTAAATTACACAATGTGAAAAAAATATAATAAATATTGAGGCATCCATCTCACAATTTATTTAGACGATTCAATTTAAAATTTATTAACTATTTGAAATATATTGAAAAGAATAAAATATTTTTATTGGGCATAATATTTGCAGAAAAAATCAGGTATATCATCCAAAAGATAAAGCCAAATCCCGAGCGATCGGGAGACGGAAAGCCACGGATCTAAATTTAGATGGCCGGGTTGCCTTGAGGAAAAAGGGTAATTCGGTTTTTTTTGTTTAAATTTAATAGATCCGGGATCTGCCTGTGAATATCAGTAGCGTAAAAGCTTTGGTACCCTCAAAAAGTTTTATTCCTGTGCCCAAACCCACTAACCTGGATATGGTTTTCTACGACCTGTATCCCAGGCAATATCGAGATCAAGTCGTATTTACAATATGTGTCATAGATGAATCAGACGGTAATTATGGACCTGACGGAAGAAAATTGATAAACCCCAACTACGAGAAATTTATAGATATTTATGCTTGATTGCCGTTGTGATAAGGTAGGAGAAATCAAAGGACATCCCCGAGCACTGCCAAAGACTCCCTGAGCGAAATCCAGTGTATCGTCACATTTTGTTACGTGATATCATTTGTGCGAAAAGGATAGGGCCATCACCGGCCCATTCCTTTTTTTGTTATGTATCCAAGTTTTTTGAAATTCCATAATTCTTGTGATATCTTAAAAAATAATATAGTGTCACCAGTCAAGCTACCATTGTCTTTGCAGAAAGATGTCTTCAAGATATATTCCGTATAAAAAATAAAAAGGGGTAATCATGAAATGCTATAAGATTGCGAAATTTGCGTCATTAATGGCAGCAATGTTATTATTGGCGACTGGTTGTGCATCAACTCCCCCCAAAAAAAATGAGAAACATGCTGCCCGGTTGCTAATTCGTCTGCCAACGTCCTGCAATACTCCAAGCGGAGCCGCATTGGATGCAGAGGGCAATATTATCCTGTCAATACCGAATTTCAACAACGACGCATTGTTGAAAGGCGGGCTTATTGAAACGCCCGCTCCGCCTAAGATGGTGAAGATCGACAAGAACAACGAACTGACCACGTGGTATGAATTCCGCGAAGAAGACATGCATCCAGACACAGGGAAAATTGGTCCCATGGACTGTGCTTTCGGACCTGATGGAAATCTTTATGTGGCGGACATGCAGATCTTTTGGGATAATCATCAACAATCCCGTCTTCTTCGAATCAATGTCATAGACGGCCGGCCCGTTGGCATGGATGTTGTCGTGGAGGGCTTTATTGTTTCCAACGGTATGGTGTGGAAAGGCGATACCTTATTTGTAACGGAATCGGTTCTCGCGCACCCAAAAGAAAGTGAAAAGAATTCACAGCTTCTCAGTGGAGTCTATGCTTTTAAAATTGACGAGTTGAAAAGCGGTTGTTTGATATTGCCCCCCTATGATGAGAATAATCCAGAAAGACATTTGATGGAAATTTTTCGTTCCAGTGGAAGGGTTGGGTTCGGGGCAGATGGTGTGACTGTGGATGGAAAAGGAAATCTTTATACCAGTATCATTGAGGACGGTTTGATTTATAAGACAAGTTTCGACGATAAAGGTGAGCCGGTCGAGACCAGCCTGTTTGCCAGGAGTAATGACATGGTTTCAGCCGGCGGTATCGTGTGGCGAAAGGAAGACAATCGTATATATGTAGCTGATATGCTGAATAACGCTGTTCACGTGGTGGATATGAAGGGAAATGTTCAAACATTACACAAAAATCCGGATACAGACGGGGCCGATGGATCTCTGGACCAGCCATGCGAGGTGCTCATACGTGGCAACGAGTTGATCGTTGTAAACATGGACATGCCATGGGAAGATACAACCGGGCTGCTTGTCAATACAAAAATCGACGAGCCATATACAATTTCAGTGATTCAACTTACCAGAAGTGATATGTAAGGGCTGTGCGTGCTCACGGGGTGTGCTTCCCCGCTTCACTCCGGTGTCTACGTGTCTGGTCATTTCAATGACTTAGCAGCGGTGGCATTCCTACCCCCTCCGCGTTCTCCCGCGAAAAGCATGCGGGAGCCGCGGTCTCCCCCACTGCTAAATCATTGAAATGACGAAGCCACTCCGCCAATATCGTTACACGGGAAAGCATACCTCGTGAGCACCTACCAAAGCCTTACTTTGCTCAAAAAGGCTGACCACAATATGCTTTACAGAACAACCCTGTAATGGGAAGGAGATGAAACTTGAGGTTTGTAGAAAAAAGAAAACATCCGAGGGTCGATATAAATAACCTCGTATCTTATCGTTGTACGGATGACAACGGCAATGAGACAAAGGAGGGGAGAGGAAAATCTGTAAATATCAGCCAGGGGGGGATCCTCATAGAAACCTATGACCCGTTTGAATGGCAAGATATTCTATTATTGTCCATCGATATTGAAGATGAATTGGTGAGTATTAAAGGCAAGGTCATTTATTGCAATGCAGCGAATTTTGGAAAATTTCGAACAGGCATCCAGTTCCTTGAAACCAATGATAAAATCGTAACATTTGTAGAAGGGCTTTTAGAAACGTATAGCAAATTATTAGGTATAGCTTAGTGCTCTTATTCATAAATCCAATTACGTATTTATGAATTAAGGCGCTTAGGAAAACCTGACAATCGTTCAACGCGGATTTTTGCTATTTGTCTCCGAATATTAGTGGCAACGCTTCATCATGGATCTGCTGCCAGCGTTCTTCTCCGCCAAAGCTTTCGATGTAAAGCTTCATTTTGGGTTCTGTGCCTGACGGCCGGATGGCGAACCAGGAACCATCCTCGATCACTACTTTGACCCCGCCGATTGGGGCGTTGTTTCCCGGAGCGGTGGTCATCACCGCCGTAATGGGCAAGCCTGCCAATGTGGGCGTTTTGATGGCGTCGGGTGTCAGGCCTTTTAAAACCTTTTTCTGTTCATCGGAAATCGGGCCGTCGACTCTTTTGTAATACGGTTTTCCATATTTGGGGATTAATGTGTCGGCATAGATCTCATCCGGAGTTTTTCCTGTTTTTGCCAATATTTCTGCAGCCAAAAGCGACATACAAAATCCATCTTTGTCCGTGGTCCACACGAAGCCGTCTTTTCGCAAAAATGATGCCCCGGCACTTTCTTCACCGCCAAAGGCAACGGTTCCACCCAGCATGCCGTCAACAAACCACTTAAACCCCACCGGGACTTCGTAAAGCGCTCTTTTTAATCCCCCAACAACTTTGTCGATCATGCTGCTGCTGACCAATGTCTTGCCGACAGCCAGATGTTTCCCCCATTTTGGCCTGTTCTGCAACAGGTACCAGATGGCCACCGACAGGTAATGATTCGGGTTCATAAGGCCGCTGGGACATACAATGCCATGTCTGTCAAAATCGGAATCGTTTCCCCATGCGATGTCGAATTTGTCTGCCATACCAATCAGGTTTGCCATGGCATAAGAAGAGGAGCAGTCCATCCTGATTTCCCCATCCGAATCAACGGTCATAAATCCGAATGTCGGATCCACATCTGTGTTAACGACCGTAATATCAAGGTTGTATTTTTCGGCAATGGGTTCCCAAAAATGCACACCGGAACCTCCCATCGGGTCCACACCGATCCGGATGTCCTGATTTTGAATGATCTTTATATCGATGACCTGCGATAGTGCGTCAACGAAGGGCGTAATGAAATCCTGGGTGCGGGTTGTCGGGGCCTGACGCGCTTTCTCATAGGACATCCTCATAATATCCGATCCATCTGAATTCATGAGCTGGTTTGCCCGGTTCTGGACCCAGCCTGTGATATCCACATCGGCGGGACCTCCCTGGGGAGGGTTGTATTTGAATCCGCCGTCCCGGGGTGGATTATGAGAGGGCGTGATCACCACGCCGTCTGCGAATCCTTTTGTTTTTCCCTTGTTGTATTCAAGTATGAGAAAGGAGATAACCGGCGTCGGGGTGTATTCGTCTTTGGCATGGATAATCACGTTGATGTTGTTGGCAGAAAAAACTTCCAGCGATGTCCTGAATGCCGCTTCGGAAAGCGCATGGGTGTCAAAACCCAGGTACAGGGGGCCGTTGACTCCCTTTGATGCCCGATATTCGCAAATGGCCTGTGCGGTTGAAGCGATATGCATTTCGTTAAACGTGCCCTTAGAGGCACAGCCCCTGTGTCCGGAAGTTCCAAATGATACCGGACCCGATGGTTCCAGGGTATAGTAAGACGCAACCAGTCTAGGAATGTTGACCAACATAGACTTTGGAGCCGGCTTTCCAGCCAGTGGATGTTGTTTCATTGGATTTGTCCTTTTCATTCCATCGTCTCCATATTCAGCATAAAAGGGAGGGCGGGATGGATAATCTTTTTTGAAAAGCGTGTACTGTTTGAGTGGTTTAGGGATCGTTAGAAAGAACAGAAGCATTCCGAAACATTTCAAAATCAAGAAAGCATCTGTTATAAGGTGAATCCATTGTCAATCCCGTGTAAGCTGGCGATACTTGATCCTGTGGGGGCGGTCGGCCTCAACGCCCAGACGCTTTTTGCGGTCCACTTCGTATTCCGAATAATTTCCCTCGAACCATACCGTCCGGCTGTCTCCTTCAAAGGCCAGAATATGTGTGGCAATACGGTCTAAAAACCAGCGGTCGTGGCTGATCACCACCGCGCACCCGGCGAAATTTTCCAGAGCCTCTTCCAGGGCCCGGAGGGTATTCACGTCAAGGTCGTTGGTGGGTTCGTCAAGGAGAATGACGTTGGCGCCTTGCTTGAGCATGCAGGCCAGATGCACGCGGTTGCGTTCGCCGCCCGAGAGCATGCCGACCTTTTTTTGCTGGTCGGTACCGGTAAAATTGAATCGGGCCACATAGGCCCTGGATTTGACTGACATGCTGCCGAGTTCGATCACATCTTCTTTGTTTGAAATCACCTCCCAAATGGATTTTTGCGGATCAAGGCTTTCCCGGCTCTGATCCACATAGGCCATTCGAACAGTTTGTCCGACCCGGATACTGCCAGTGTCCGATGTTTCCTGGTTTGTTATCATTTTAAACAACGTGGTCTTTCCGGCACCGTTGGGGCCCACCACGCCGACAATGCCGCCCGGCGGCAAAAAGAATGACATGTTCTCAACCAGCAAACGATCGCCGTAACCCTTTGATACATTTTCGGCTTCAACCACAAGATTGCCCAGACGCGGTCCCGGTGGTATATAGATTTCAAGATCTCCGGCTCGCGACGCACTTTCACGGCTCAGCAGTGTTTCATAGGCACTGATTCGAGCTTTGGATTTGACCTGTCTCGCCTTGGGGGTCATTCTGATCCATTCCAATTCCCGTTGAAGGGTTTTTTGACGATGGCTTTCGGCCTTTTCCTCTTGTCTGAGACGCTCCTTTTTTTGTTCGAGCCATGAGGAGTAATTGCCCTTCCAGGGAATGCCGTGACCCCGATCGAGTTCCAGAATCCAGCCGGCAACGTTATCAAGAAAGTACCGGTCATGGGTCACTGCGATGACGGTTCCCGGGTACTGATGAAGATGATGCTCCAGCCAGGCCACGGTTTCAGCATCCAGATGATTGGTGGGTTCGTCCAAAAGTAGAATGTCCGGTTTGCGGAGCAACAACCGGCAAAGGGCCACACGGCGTTTTTCGCCACCGGACAGCACTTTTATCGATGTATCCCCTGGCGGGCAGCGCAGTGCGTCCATGGCCATTTCCAGGCGGGCGTCGAGATCCCACGCATCCGCTGCGTCCAGTTTTTCCTGGACCTCTCCCTGTCGATCGATCAGACGTGCCATCTCTTCATCGGACATGGGCTCGGCG
>Ga0210105_1000137_pt1 | contig 10795 bp, 7 predicted proteins | sample RushSE_TuleC_D2_FD_185569 | JGI IMG/M metagenome (GOLD analysis project Ga0210105, IMG submission 185569) | Wetland microbial communities from San Francisco Bay, California, USA, that impact long-term carbon sequestration - RushSE_TuleC_D2 (SPAdes) | ecosystem: Environmental > Aquatic > Marine >... | reverse complement strand
TCTCCGAATCGCTCTTTGAGAAATCCCGCAAAAGGGCGATAATCTAAGGCCCAGGTGCAGAAGAGGCCGACCACGAGATCCACCCGGTCGATGGGTGTCCTTTTTTCCAGAGGGGACGCTTTCATGCGGGCCAGGGCAAGAACCTGACACGGGAGCCCCACCACCCCGATGCGTTCCTGGCCCTGCCACGGTCCGCGATTAAGCGCTTCGAGGGCGTATCCCGTGACATAGCTGGAGCCGGCGCAGGTCAGCACTTCTGCTCTCGTTTTTGCAACTCGGCCTTGAGGAAGAAGCTCGGCATCACGCTCCGTGAGCACGGCAGCCTGGATCACCCCCTCCCCGAGAGCAAAGTCCACCAGCACGGAGACAACCCCACCATTCTGGGCCCTCTCAGCAAATTCCGGAGCAAGAGCCTTCGCCATCACCACACGGCGTACGGGGCCGGTTTCGATATCTTCATATCCTTTGCCGAACACCGCGCGATGAAGGGCATCGAGGTCCACCTCGGTTCTGGGGCAAAAGGAGAAACAGCGTCCTTCGGAGAGATCGCAGTCGTGCAACTTGACGGCTCTTCCCTTCCAGGAGCGCAAATAAGGACAAAGAGAAAGGCACGCCCCGCAAGCTGCACACTGATTTTGATTGAGGACTTTATCCTCCAGTCCTTTAAGACCTCGGCTCATGGGTTCTTCTCCGTATTCATAAGATGTGGACCTTGCGAATGAATTGAAAAGACCGGCAGGCTGGGAATTCACAAGACTGTGGGAGGATTTGCTCGTATCGCATGGAAAAGATTCACGCCTCAGGGGGTTGCCGACACGTGCTGCAAAAGAAATGGCTCTATGCGGTGGGTAATATGCAGCGATGGCTCCGAGATGTAAAGGGAAAAAATCGTGGTCCCCGGATTTGACCTTTTCGCATTTCAGGGCTAGGGTGTGATCTTACATGAGAAGGTCATTCTTGGAAAAGCTGGGGCAGTTTTTTCAAGTCGCGTTCTCATGGAGCAGCAAGAGAGGATGCTCGCAAAAATGAAATTCACTATTTTCAAGAGAATGGCCTCGGGATACGGGCTGATTATGCTGATGGTCATTTTCATGGGGATTTACGTGACCCTGAAACTGAATCAGCTCGCCGAAATCAACTACAAAATAGCAAGAGTCGATGGAGCCGTGATCCGCATGGGGGAGCAGCTCTTGGAATCTCTTTTTTCCCAGGCGGGCTTTGAAATGAAGTACCTGATCTCCGGTGATCCGGATTTCAACAAGGAATTTTACAGCAAGAAGGCTCTGTTCACGGAAACCATGGAGAAGGTCGCAGCCCTTGCCGATTCACCCGACCAGAAGAAGCGGGCAGCGCATATCATCGCTCAGTACAGTGCTTATGTCGCCTTGTTTGAAAAGGAGTCCGTCCTTCCCGCGAAAAGCAATCAACCCCCTCGAAAAGAGTACCTGGAAGAAAGAGAGGAACTTCTCGGCCGGATCGACGAGGCCCTGAGGAGTCTCGTTACAAAGGTGCGGCTGGAGAGAGATGAAAAAGTGGACCTCTCCGGCAGAATCAGTTACCGGGCCATCCGCGTCACCGTTGCCACGGCCGCTCTGACGATTGTGCTGGGCATTCTTATTTCCTTTTATATCACCAGGAGCATAGGAAGGCCGATTTCCCTTCTCGGTCAGAAAACCAGGGAAATCGCTTCCGGAAGATTCCAGAGGATTTCGGATATTCCCTCACCGCCTGAGATCAAGCAACTGGCCCAGGACTTCAACTTCATGAGCGAAAGACTTGAACAGCTGGACAGCATGAAGCAGGATTTCATTAGCCATGTCTCCCACGAGCTTCGCACCCCTTTGACCTCTATTAAAGCGGCCTCGAGTATGCTGTTGGAGGGCGCCTTTGGCGATTCCCCTGAACGGCAAAATGAGCTGCTGGCAATCATCAGAGATGAGTGTGACCGGCTCATCGGAGCGGTCAATCGAATTCTTGACGTTTCCAGGATGGAAGCGGGCATGATGGATTATCATTTTCTGGAAGGTGATCTGCCCTCCATCGTTCAGAAGACCGTTTTGAAGCTGGCTCCCTTGGCGCAACGGAAACAGATCGATCTGGAATTGATGCCTTTTCCCGAGCTTCCATTGGTGAAGATGGACGGGGACAGGGTTCTGCAAGTCTTAGAAAACCTCCTAGGGAATGCCTTGAAGTTTACCCCCCCTGGAGGTAAGGTGACCGTGTCTCTGTCTTCAAAGGAGGATGGAGGGGACTTTGTTCAGGTCTCCATCGCTGACACAGGCTCGGGGATTCCCAAAGAACACCTTGTCCAGATTTTCGACAGATTCAAAAGAATTGAAAGGGGCAAGGAGACGACCATTGGGACAGGACTTGGACTTTCAATCGTCAAGCATATCATTGCCGCTCATGGAGGGAAGCTATGGGTAAGGAGCGCTCCCGGAAAGGGAAGCACGTTCTCCTTTGCATTGCCTGTTGCATAAGCCTTCTCCTTTGGCTTTCCGGATGCGTTTATCCGGCCAAGCAGTGGCAGGGCGAACAGGCTCTCAGGGAGGCGAAGGCTCTCGTGGGCACAGGGGATTATTCGGCTTCCGAGAAAAAAACCCTGGGCGTGCTGGAAGCTTTTCCCCAGACGCTGGGGGATGAAGCCCTTTTCCAGATGGGGTTGTTGTACAGTCTTCCAAAAAACCCGAACGCAGACTATGAAAAATCCAAGGTCTTTTTTGAAAAGCTCTTGACGCTGCACCCTAACAGCGGTCGAAAAGAGGAGGCGGCAGCTTGGTTGTCCGCCCTCAACAGGATCGTGGGCAATGAAAAAGAGACCCTTGAACTTCAAAAAAAGATGAGGCTGCTGGAACAGACGTCGGAATCGAGGGGTAAAAAGCTGAAACAACTTCAGGAAGAACTTCAAGAAAGAGAAAGGGAGATCACCGAACAGCGGGGCGCGGTCGGCCAATTGAAGGGCCGTGTGACTGACCTCGAATCTCATGTGACCGACCTCGAATCTCAGCTGGCAAAATTCAAGAATATTGACCTGACCATCGAGCAAAAAAAACGGGCCACGGCGCCTTAGTCTTACAGCCTGGAGCGACATGTCATGCTAAAGGTGTTGGTTGTCGACGACGATGAAACCATCCTCAAGCTCATCAAGATGAGATTGGAGGTGGAGGGGTACAGCGTTTCTGCGGCGTCGAGCGCTGAAGCCGCTTTGGAGCTTGCACGGACAGAGCTGTTCGATGCCGCTCTTCTCGACTACAGGCTTGCGGACAAGAACGGCATTGCCCTCATGTCTGACCTCTTTCAGCTCAATCCGGAAATGCCCGTGATCATCCTCACGGCCTACGGCACGATCAAAGGCGCTGTGGAGGCTATGAAAAAAGGGGCTTACGGGTACATCGCGAAGCCCTTTGACTATGATGAACTTCTTCTGCAAATACGGAATTGCTCGGAAAAGAGCGGCCTTTCCAAAGAAGTCAGGAGGCTGCGAAGCCTGGTGGGGGAACGCTACGGTTTCGAGAACATCATTGGAAAGAGCGAGTCGATCAGCAAACTTCTTGAGCAGGTTGCGCAAGCGGCTCGGGTGGATTCTTTTGTCTACATCAGCGGTGAGAGCGGAACGGGGAAAGAATTGGTGGCCAAGTCCTTGCACCTGGCGAGCTCCAGGAAGAGCGGCCCTTTCGTGGCGGTCAATTGCGCTGCAATTCCCGAGACTCTTCTTGAAAGCGAGTTGTTCGGTTACGAAAAAGGGGCGTTTACAGGTGCCACGCAACCTCGAAAAGGCCTGCTGGCACAAGCAGATGGAGGAACGTTCTTCCTGGACGAAATATCGGAAATGCCGCTCACTATGCAGGCCAAGCTGCTTCGGGTTCTCAGCGAGCTGGTTTTCTACCCCCTGGGCAGCAACCGGATGGTCACAGTCAATACACGCATTGTTGCTGCCTCCAACAAAAACCTGGAAGAAGAAGTGAAGCAGGGCCGTTTCCGCGAGGATCTTTTCTATCGAATCCATGTCATCCACCTCAAGGTGCCTCCCTTGAGAGAAAGAAAAGATGACATTCCGCTCTTGGCCAAGCACTTTCTAAGAAAGTTCGCTGAAAGGACTGCAAAGGAGATCATTGGTTTTTCACATGGGGCATTCCAGAAGCTGCTGTCTTACCACTGGCCCGGAAACGTCCGCGAACTGGAGAACTGTGTGGAGAGTGCTGTGGCCATGACGGACAAAACGGTTATCGCTGAAGACCTGGTTCTCCAGGGTAAAGCATCTGATCCAGGCGGTCCAATGGCATTCAAAGATGCGAAGACGGAGTTCGAAAGACAATACCTGATTCATCTGATGGAGATCACGGAGGGAAATGTCTCCCAGGCTGCAAAGTTAGCCGGAAAATACAGAGCAGACCTCTATGAACTCCTGAAGAAACACGATTTGGATCCTGAAGGTTTCAGAGGTTCTTCCTAAATAATGAACATTCCTCGTGGACTGCCGGAGTATGCAGGGAAAAACCTTCGCCACAAAAGCTCAATATATCAAGACAGTTCAAAGTAGCCTGCCTTTTAGTGCTCTCTTTTGATGCAGGAATATTCCTACACACAGCCTCGGCGTCCTTTGCTGCGAACCATTTAATCCAAACAATATCAGACGGTTAAAATAGATGTGCCTTTGGCACTCTCTTTGCTTTATAAACAAGCAATCTTTTGATTCGAGGGTTAGACCCGCAAGCGAAAAGGTTTTCTTTAAACAGGGGGTCAGGACATGATGATTCCACTTTCAGAGTATCAAAACTTTAAGGGACAGGAACGCATAAGGGCCGCCTCAAGAACGACTATTTCAGAGAGGATTGTTTTTGAAATACTGCTTGTGGATGATGACCCGAATATTCTGAGCGCTCTATCTTCGTCGCTGGCGGACTGGAGTCATCATGTGACCACTGCTCTTGGGGGACAGAAGGCTCTCGAAGCGCTTCATCAAAAACCTTTTGATCTCGTGATCACGGATCTCAACATGCCCGGAGTTGACGGAATCGCCGTGCTCAGAAGGGCAAAAGAAATAGGCTCGAACACAAAGGTCGTCATCATGACTGGTGCTGAGATTCCGCATTCCACCCAGCGACTCATTTCTAGAGAGGCAAACGGGTTTCTGCCGAAGCCATTCGGCTTGGCTGAAATCAACACCACGGTCGCCTCATGCCTCGGCAGTGACGTCACGGAGTCCAGCCTCTGCAATAAAACCCCTTGTTGTTCCGCAGGAGCCATTCCTTCGTAATCCGGAACGGGTCGGATGTCGGCTCTGCTCCTACAAGCGGCAGTGCATCCTGTTAAGGCAATTGAACCCGAATCTCCAAACAGAGATAGACCACGAAAGAGAGGAACAATGAACGGCTACGGTCTTGGTAAAGGAAATAACTTTTGTACTTCAAACGGAAAAGAGCCAAAAGACGAATGGACTAAAATCATCGACAGGGTCGAAGCAGCAATTCTCATGTCACTGGCCAATAAGATTCTAGCAGATGCCGCTGCCAGACAAGAAGAGGTCGATGAGCATCGCAGGCAATTGAAGCTGGTGGCATTAAAAAGCTTCTCTCGCCGGAACTACGCCGACTAGTGGGTCCCCCCGGGCAGAGCCCGTGGCCCGAGTCGAGAGGTCGAAAAGCGATGAAAGCTTTGGACATGCCTTGCACGGCATCACTCCCGTGAATCCCGTGAACGACACTCACCGTTTTTCCTAGGGCCAGAGAGGCACCCTCGTTCTCTTGCCGCGAAGGGGAAGACAATGCACTGCCAATTCCTTCGTACTCTCCTTTAAAAAACTGATCTTCTTTCATCTTGACTTCTATAAAAACTTACAGTATTCTTATCAAAAAACTGTAAGTCTTACTGGTGGCCAAGGAGGGAGAAGATGAAGCTGACGGAAAAACAGAAAGAATTTCTGGCGTTTATATCCGAATACCTCCGCGACTGGAACAAACCTCCGAGCTTTGAAGAGATCTGCTCTCACTTCGGCTTTACTTCTTACAATACGGTCACCACCTATCTCAAGACCCTCGAACGGAAAGGCTATGTCCGCCTTCCTGACAGGAAGAACCTGAAACGCGCCGTCGAGGTGATCAGCCCTGTTGAAACCAGGCGCTTTGAGTTTCCCCTCCTTGGACGAGTGGCTGCCGGAAAACCGATCGAGGCTGTGGAAACCGTGGACGTGATCGAAGTCCCTCCCTCCATGATCGGGCAGGGAGACCACTTTGTTCTCCAGGTCAAAGGGGATTCCATGCAAGAGGACGGAATCCTGGACGGTGACTTCATCATCGTGCGGAAGCAACCCGCTGCTGAAAACGGAGAGACCGTGGTGGCCCTCATCAACAACGAAGCAACGGTGAAAAAGTATTATCGGAGAGAGGACGGCGTGGAACTCCGTCCCGCCCACTCCGGCATGGCGCCCCTCCTTGTTCACCAGGGCGATGTCCAGATCCAGGGGAAGGTGGTCGGAGTGATGAGGCAGTATAAATAACGGTACACGGCGCAAAGGACACTCTACAAATGTCAAATGACCATCCGCCGCGGACAAATGACCAATCAAAACCCAAAGCCCAAAGGTCAAAATAACGCCTGAAATTCAATGCCTTTGAATTCTTGACCTTTGTCATTTGGATTTGCTTTGAACTTTGGGCCCTAGTCGCCTCTGGCGCCGCCGAAGGCGGGTAAACTTTGACATTTGTCATTCGTTTGCCATGCGCTGGGTGCCAGCTATTAAAAAAATTATTTCGCTTCTTCAGGAAAAAGGCCTTTTGACATCGTGGATCGAAATATCATCCATCTTCACATCCCTTCCTTCCCGATTGCTGTGGCGAGGGTCGTCCGGCCGGAGCTCAGGGACCGTCCTGTGGCCGTGGCTCCGCCTCATTCCGAGCGTGCCCTCATTCTCTCCGTCTCGGCCGAAGCCCGGCAGGAAGGCATCTTCAAAGGCATGCCCCTCGGCAAGGCCATGAAATTCTGTCCTGGCCTGACCGTCCTTCCTCCGGACCATGATCTCACCGCAAAGGCTTGCCGACTCCTCGCCGGTGTGGTGGCCCGTTACACGCCTCTCTGGGAGCCTTCCTATCCGGGCCACATCTATCTGGATGTGACGGGCACGGATCGTCTCTGGGGAAGAGCCAAAGATGCGGCAACCCGTCTCAGACGGGAGATCAAGGAACAGGTCCAACTTTCAGGAACCGTGGGAGTGGCAAGCAACAAAATGGTCTCCAGCATTGCTTCCCGACTCATTCGCTCCGAAGGAATTCTGGACGTGGACCACGGCCGCGAACCCTCCTTCATGGCTCCGCTCAAAGTGAACGTCCTTCCCGGCATCGGCCCCGTGCGAACAAGAATCCTCCTTGAAGAACTGAACATCACTCTGGTGCGCCAGATTGTTGGTCTCGACATGGGCAGCCTGAAACTGGTTTTCGGTCAACAGGCCTACGTGATCCACCAGAGGGCTCTCGGCATTGATCCCACACCCGTCTTTCCTCCTTCCACAGAGCCCATCGTCGCTGAAGAAGCAACCCTTCCCCAGGATGAGAACGATGACGAAAAACTGCTCGGAGTTCTCTACGGGCTGGTTGAAAAGTGTTCCTCACAGCTTCGGAGCCGGGGTCTGCTCCCTCGAAAAGCAGGGATCACCTTCCGCTACACCGATCAGGAAGAGGTCACACGCCATGTGCAGGTTCCCAAACCCAGTTTCTTGGATTTTGATCTTTACGCGCCTCTCGAAGCTGCGTTTCTCAAGACCTGCCGGCGCCGTGTGAGAGTGAGATTCATGAAGGTCTGGTTCAAGGATTTTTCAGCGCCCAGCACGCAGCTCTCCCTTTTCGCCTTTGCCCCCCACGAGGAGAAGAAGAAAGCCCAGGTCATCCGCGCGCTCGATCGCATCAGGGACAAGCATGGCGAGGCACTGATCCAGTATGGCAAGACGATAGATCTAACAATGTCAAATGACAAAATCCAAATGACCAATCAAACCTAAAGTCCAAATGTCAAAGTAACAACGGAACCCTACTCCCATTAAATTTTTGAACCTTGTCATTGATTTGACCTTTGAGCCCTGGTCGCCTCTGGCGCCGCCGATGGCGGGTAAACTTTGACGTTTGCCATTACTTACCGTGTCTTCTGTGCCTGTGGTGAAACATGAAATTCGTTCACCTCAATGTCCACTCCCACTACTCTCCCGGATGGGGGATGGCCACCCTGGAAGAGCTCTGTCAATCCGCCGCAGCGCAGGGCATGGACCGCCTCGCCCTCACCGACACCAACGGCCTTTACGGTCTGATCTACTTTATCGAAGCGGCCGAAGATAAAGGTCTTCACCCCGTTGTGGGAAGCGAGATCGTCACGGATGAACACCGGGCTGTGCTCCTTGTCCGGAACCATGACGGCTATGCCAACCTCTGCCGCATCATCTCAGCCAGACAGTGCCACCAGGACTTTGACCTCATCAAGTCCCTGAAGGAGATGCGCCATGGCCTCATCGTCTTCTCGGATGACTTCACGCTGTTGAAGACCCTCAGGAAAGACGGCATGGAAGATCTCTTCGTGGAAATGTCACCGGGCTACAACATGGCTGCCTGCTATGCTTTCTCCCGCCAGAGCGGAATCCCGCCTCTTGCAACCAACCGGGTTTATCTCTTTGAGAAAGACCAGTTTCCGCTTCACCGGATTCTTCGCGCTGTTGCCCTGAACACCAAGCTCTCCCGCCTAAAGTACGGGGACACCTGCCGGGAACACAATTTCCTGAACTCCCCCCGCTCTATGATAGACCAGTTCCCCCATGCCCCCGGAGCGATCCGCAACACCGTGGAGGTCGCTGAGCAATGCCTTACCGAGTGGGACTTCAGCCGCATCATCTTTCCCTGTTTCAACGAGATGACCGACAAAGAAGCCTACGACACCCTGTACCAGGCCACCCTCGAAGGCTGCCGGTGGCGCTACGGCGAGCTCACCCGGGAGATATTGGACCGCACAGAGCACGAAATGAAAATCATCCGGGAGAAAAACTTTGCCCACTACTTCCTGGTCGTGGCGGACATTACCAGGAAGGCCGGCCGCTCCTGCGGCAGGGGAAGTGCAGCGGCTTCCATTGTCTCCTACGCTCTGGGAATCACCCACGTGGATCCCATCAAGCACCGCCTCTTCTTTGAACGGTTCTTGAATCCCGGTCGGCTCGATCCTCCGGACATCGATGTGGACTTTGCATGGGATGAACGGGAACAGATCGTGGACTATGTCTTTGCCCGGTATGGGAACCGAAGGGCTGCCATGGTGGCCAATCACAACACCTACGGCGCCAGGTCCGCCCTCCGGGAGGTGGCCAAGGTCTTCGGTCTCACCGACGCAGAAATCAACCGGGTGACCGGCAAAATCGGTTATGGCTGGCACCTGAAACGCATCTGGAAGGAACTGGCCGACCACCCCAAGATGAGGGGCATTGAGCTCCAGAAACCCTGGGATGAAATCCTGAGCGCTGCCGTTCAGCTTGAGGACCATCTTAATCACCTCTCCGTCCACTGCGGAGGAATGGTCATTGTGCCTGACGAGATCCGCCGCTACTGCCCGGTGGAAATCTCCGCAAGCGGACTCCAGGTGCTTCAGTGGGAAAAGGATGCGGTGGAAGAGGCAGGGCTTGTCAAAATTGACCTTCTGGGGAACCGGAGCCTTGCGGCCATCCGGGATGCCCTTGCCCTGGTGGAGAGGAATGACGGCCGCAGGATCGATTATGCGAACTGGGACCCTACCGATGATCCGGAGACGGTGAAAATCTTTTTTGACGGCAACACCTTCGGCGTCTTTTACTTTGAAAGCCCTGCCACCAGGCAGACGCTCAAGAAGGTGAGCTCAGGTTTTACCTTTGACAAGTACTCCCATCTCGATCACTTCCTTCTCAACGTGATCGTGACGTCCATCATCCGGCCGGCATCGAACCAGAGCATCAGGGAGTGGGTGGCCAGACTCCACGGCGAACCCTGGGAACCTCCTCATCCTCTTCTGCGACCGGTGCTGGAAGAAACCCTCGGGGTCATGGTCTTTCAGGAGCAGCTCAGTCAGGCCGCCATGGTCATGGCCGGATTTGACGCGGCAGAGGCAGACACCCTTCGCAAGGTGGTGAGCAAGAAGCACAGGGAGAAAAAGCTCCGTGACTTCCATTCCCGCTTTGTGAAAGGGGCAAGCGAGCGAGGGGTGAGCGAGGAAAAAATCGAGGAGGTGTGGCAGATGATGATGGGTTTTGAAGGCTACAGCTTCTGCAAACCCCATTCGGCCAGTTACACTCTGGTGGCCTACAAGTCCGCTTATCTCAGGGCCCACTACCCTGCCGAGTTCATGGCCGCTGTCATCTCCAACGGCGGAGGCTACTACTCCACCTTCGGCTATCTCTCGGAAGCGCGGCGCATGGGGCTCAAGATCCTGCCCCCGGAGATCAACGAAAGCGAAATCAAGTACACGGGAAAGGAGAGAGAAATCAGAGTGGGGCTCATGCAACTCAAAGATCTGTCACAGGAGGGAGTGGAGTTCCTCGTCCACGAACGATCCAAACACGGGCCCTTTACAAGCCTCGACCATTTCCTCCTCCGGACATCCGGCCATGTCCACCTGCAGGATGTGCGTGTTCTCATCAAGGCAGGCTGCTTTGACAGCATTGCTCATGGCTCCACAAGGCCTGCGCTGATGTGGAAAGCGCTCCGTTTCTTCGACACTCCCGCGAAGTCTTCTTCCCTCAACCTCTTTGAGCCCAAGTCACGGTCGGCTCCCTCGAGCCCTCTCCCCAAATTCCCCCTTG
>Ga0210105_1000136_pt1 | contig 10820 bp, 15 predicted proteins | sample RushSE_TuleC_D2_FD_185569 | JGI IMG/M metagenome (GOLD analysis project Ga0210105, IMG submission 185569) | Wetland microbial communities from San Francisco Bay, California, USA, that impact long-term carbon sequestration - RushSE_TuleC_D2 (SPAdes) | ecosystem: Environmental > Aquatic > Marine >... | reverse complement strand
CATCCAAACCCGATATCAAACTATTTTAGTGGGTATTCGACAGCATTTCATATGAGGGTTAATATACATTAACGTAGTTGTCTAATCTTTAAATATATTGATCCTGTCCTCAAAAAAATTGTCCTCCTTCAAATACCCTTCCCGGCTTCCATCTCTATCAAAAATGTTTGTTCTATCTTCATCTAATCGATCTTTTTTCAAATACCCTTTTCGACTCCCGTCACGGTCATACATATTCGTTCGATCTTCGTCGAATCTATCCTGTTTTATGTAGCCCTTTCTCCTACCATCTTTGTCGTAAAAATACATCCGATCCTTATCAAACCGGTCTTGTTTCATATAGCCTTTCCTTGAGCCGTCCCGGTCGTAAATATTGGTTCGATCCGGATCAAAACGATCTTTCTTTAAATATCCCGTTCGACCGGACCGTTCTGATTTGAATTCACCGGCTAAAGAGATATTGGAAGCAATCAAAAATGATAAAAATACGGTAAGAATAAATTTGTGTTTCATAACCACGCTCAAGCTTCCCAAGAACTTTCTTTTTATCAAGAAAATTTCCCAAATCTTTTTAAGAGTTCATCCCTTATTTTGACCATTCCGAAGGTGTCGAAACCGCAATACGTCAGCAAATCATCCTTGATTTTTGTTCTTTCACCCGGTGATGTGGACGGATCAAGCATTTTCATATATTCGATAGAAGCCATGTTCCCTTCCTGAATTGTCAAACTTCCGTAGTTCATCGATGGTACCAAGACAGGAAGGACGGACTTCAGGGAAAATGATCCGTAAAATTCCGGATGGTAATAATGCCGTTTAATAAGTGCATGTAAATCTTTAAATCGATCGATGAGATCGAGCAGCTGATTCCGAAAGTTGGGAAACTGATACGCCAGTTGATATATTATTCCTCTTTCATAGGTTGTGTAGATGAAGATCGTCCCTTCCCGGCCTAGAGTGTTCAGTAAGGTTTCAATAAATTCCTCCCTGGGGTCTTTATCTTCAATACAAAGGTATTCATCATGTTGAATATCCCCATTTCCTAAAAGAATGTGATTAGACCACTGGAAGGGTATCGTTTGGTAAGGGCGGGTGTTGGGATAGCGAGGAATCGCTGATGCGAATGTTTCGAAATCAAGGAAATGGACAGGGTGTTCGACGCTCAAAAGCTCGCCTTCAAGTTCAGCTGTTATAAACTCCTGATCATTTGTAACACATTTCTTGATTCTTTCTTGAAGGGCCGAGAGTTGAAAATCGTCCGGAATCTCCGAGATATCTTCAATGTCCAATTCCAGCAGTTGATCAAATTTATTTTTGGTAATCCCGCTCAAATCCATCACCCAAAATTCGGGCATATCTGATGTGCAGTGCTCCCAAAATTCACATTTGTAAGGCGTCATGCAATGTCTGGAAGGGCGGATATCAGGAGGAGTTTCCCATGAAAGAATATTTTGTAGCTTCTTAATTTGGGAGATAATTTCTTCCTGCCGACTGACGGCTTCCTCAGTAAGGTCAGAAAAGAAGAAAAACTGATTAAGGTCGAGCTGTTTTCCATCATAGACATATGCATTGTTGATGTGCAAAATGCCGGCAATGGTAATTTCGAGGCCCAATCCTTTCAGAATATAATATTGGATTCCAAGATCAGGTTTAAATACATCTTTGACCGATGTCGATGACTTCACCTCGACCAGGTTCCACGTTTCATCGCCATTCTTTTCCAGAATATCAACTCGTATCCGGATTCTATCATAAGTGAATGCAGCCTCATAAATAGCCGCGACATTTTTGTTATTCATCGCTTTAAGGGTGGATTTTTCAGCCTCCTCGTGATGAAGATAATCCTCTTCAATACGCACACCTCCGGTGTACAAGAAAGTAGCCAATCTTCCCACTTCATGCCCCGTGTCAAAAAGTGCCTGCTGGCTTGGTGGCGGTTTGGTCGCCAGTTCTGAATTGTAGCACTGGTACCAAAGCCTAAGCGGGCACTGGAGGCCGGCAATAAAGCGAGATTTGGAAAGCATGGGGGTCATTTGCGGAATCATTTTAAAAACCCAAGTAAGAATGTCAGGTCTTCATTATGAATACATGGCAAGCCAGCTTCAGCTATTTTATGTCACATGGGGGTTTTCTTATATGAAGGCTGTTTTTTTTCCTCTGTCAATGCCTTTTGAAATGTCCATTTATTTTGGCTATAGCTGTCTTTTTTCTTGATCAGCAGCCAGTTCTTTTCGCCACGCCCTTTCATTTGAACCAAAGAAAAACCCCCTTTAAGGATCTTACCGTGAAGTTCCATAACTATTTTGCCCCTTTCAAGAGCCTGCCTGGGATCATCTCCCTCAGGCAGATCGTATGTACCTGAATCCCAGATCACAACGGCACCGGAACCGTACTGACCTTCCGGAATGATTCCTTCAAAATCAAGGTATTCCATCAGATGGTCATCCACCATGACCGCGAGCCTCTTGTCGGCCGGGTTCAAGGACGGACCTTTGGGAATTGCCCATGACTTCAGAACGTCGCCTATTTCCAGGCGAAAATCATAGTGAAGTTGCCGTGCGTGATGTTCATGAACAACGAAACGCATAACCGAACCCATATACATCGAATGAACCGCCGAATGAAAACCCGATCAATCAAGTTTTGGACTTTTATTATTGTGGCCCGACGCATTTTCAGCAAGTTTTCTTTGCCGACGATCCGAATCCTTTGCCCGGGAACACATTTTACGCCTGAGCTCGCGTCACTTTCTCAAGCAGTTGTCGATAATAGATATAGTTTTCAAAGGGGACATCCGCTCTCACGCGCCCATCCGCCAGGGGGATATAACCGCCACCGGCCAGCAAGGGCGGTACTTTCTCCTCGACTTCACGGCGGATCGCCTCTCTGCCGCCCCTTAATGCGTCAAGATCAATGCCTCCGATCAGGCGCAACTCAGTACCGAACTCGCGGCGCAGATCGCGATAGTCCATGGCATCGATGTTGACCTCGCAAGCCCAAAGACAATTGAACCCCCATTTGAGAATGCTGGGGATCAGTATCCGGGCATTGGCAAATGTTCGCAGCACAATGGTTTCGACGCCATGCCGCTTCACCGCATCAAGGACGGGTTGATAGCTTGTCAAGACGAACTCTTCATACATCTGCGGCGACAGCAGCGGGCGATCGTTTCCGCCGATGGGCTCGGAGAAAACAACGGCATCGACTTCTACTTCGGAAAGAACCCTTTCTGCCATTCGAGCTGCAAACTCCCCCTGAACAGCAAGAGCTTCGTGCACAAATTTCGGATCTTGAATGAGGAGGTGAATCACTTCGGAAAACCGCTCCCAGCCGTGCACTCCCATTGACAAGAAAAAGCCGCGGTGAACCCGCAACATGAGCACGTGATCGCGGGATTGCCAGGTGCGGACCCGCTGTGACCATTTCCCAGGCAACCGGCGGGAATCATCCGGATCTAAACTTTTCTTCAACACATTCAGTTCATTCCGGGAGGCGGGCCATTTCCTCGGCTTGCGACGAGGTTCCAGGTTCACTTCTATTTCTTCGCGCCGATCGGTAACGAACATCTCGGAGAGTTTCGTATTTTTTGGCAACCCCTGTTTACGCCATGCTTTGATCACATCACTTCGAATACCTTCTTCAAAGTAGGGAACGCGGTCGGGCTTTTCATTTCGCATGGTTTTTAAAAAACGCTCGCGGCTTGTCATGTGCTTACTCATCCCGTGCCTTTGAAACCATTTCTATGCATATATCAAACTGCGGGCTACAGAAACCGCACCGGCAGCATCCGGACTGTATCCATCAGCTCCGATTTCAGCGGCAAAAGACGCGGTCACCGGCGCTCCGCCGACCAGAGTCTTCAAGCTGCCGCCTCTTTTCCCGACTCCGGCAACAACCGCTTCCATTTCCGCCAGGGTTGTGCTTAGCAGGGCGGAGAGGGCAACGATTTGCGCCTGATATTTTTCAGCAGCAGCCAGGAACTTGCCTTGACTGACGTCCACACCCAAATCTATGACGTTAAACCCGGCGCACTCCAACATCATGGACACCAGGTTCTTGCCGATGTCGTGAATGTCGCCCTTGACAGTGCCAATGATGACGGTGCCTTTAGCCTTGATGTCGGATTTTGCCAGATGGGGTTTGAGAACCTCAAGGCCGGCATGCATGGCCTCCGCTGCCATAAGCATTTCAGGCACAAAAAAAATACCCGTACTAAATCGCCTTCCGACCTCATCCATGGCGGCAATCAGCGCCTGATCGAGTATCGTCAATGCATTCGTGCTCTGATCCAGCCGGGCTCGTACCAATCGGGCGGTCTTTTCCTGATCGAAATTTAGGACTGCATCAATTATTGCTTTGGTTTCCATGAACACCTTAACCGTTGACTTTTTTAGAGAAATGGTGTCAGGGCTTGATTAAAGTATTTAGATGCTGGACTTTATTGAGCAAAATATTACTCTAAATGAGCGTAAACAAAATCGATAGGGATTATAATGTACTAATTTCAATGAGAAATCCGATGATTCGAACAATTTTTTATATCTTTACCAGCAGTTAGATGTGAATACTGCAATTTTATATCGATTTTGTTTACCCTCCGGGAAAGCCGATGATACCCCATCTCCTTCGTTGCCGAGGGTTCGCGGTAAACGACTACAGCTTCACCCTCGGTCGCCTTGGATCTGGGGCATCCTCGACTTTCACTCAATTAGGGTATTATTCTGTTGGATGCTTTTTTCACCATGGTTGCGCCCCTGCTCACAGATGAGTGAGACAGTCCTAATAACTCGCCGATTTGCCGGTTTGTAAATATCCCGGAATTCCATAAAAGATAAAGCATCAGGTCCCGGTTCATTTTATCCGCCCTGGTATTGCTTTTGATAGATTGGCGTCATGGGTTTTTAACAAAAGGTGATGATGATTGCCCATCCATACATAGGCATAAATGTCGATGTCGTATCGGGATGCCATCTCGCCAGGAGTGTCCGGAAAAAGCCGACGATCAGCATCATCTAAAAAAATATCCTGCCTTTGATTGCCTCATGCAAGGATATGATACAAAGCACCTTCAAATTCAATTCGCCATGGTCCGGCCATGTCTGTTCAGGTAATATTTAATGACTTGAATGTCAACTTAATATCCTAATCACGACTTGGCCCCGTTAACTTTTTACATCGTCACTGGAGGCGGCGCGCAAGATCGTCGAAAAGGTACCGCCTGAGCTTTCAGTCAACAAAAACACATGGGCGATGTACGAGACCTTCCTGTCGCAGCCGATGTTCGTGATGGTGCGCTTCGGGAAGTGGGACGAGATGCTCACAGAGCCTAAGCCGGACTTAGAGTCGCAGTTTATGACCCGTATCTTGCACTATGGTCGCGCCCTTGCCTACATTCACACCGATCGGCCGGCCATGGCGAAGCGAGAGCTTCACCCGTTGAGCGCAGCCCGAGAGGCGATGGGAATTGACTGCCATCAAAACCTGCGATACCATCAATCCAGTTGTCAGCACTGGCTTTCTGACGAAATAAATGAGAACCATATCTGGTTGTAAGGGTTGATAATCCAGAATTGTGGTTTTAGTAAGCATTTAACCACATGATTCACAAAATGAACATACATCCTCAAACTCAATTCCACAACCAAATTGAAATCCAGATTTCGTATAATCGACTCTTAATCGTTTTGCTTGTATCAAAAAATCTTCGTCAACAATGAATTGGTAGCCGTCAACGTTAAATACGGTGTCTGTATTTTTAATCTCATCATCCACATCCATGGCAAGGGATGGCATAGCACATCCACCTTCTTGTAAAAATATTCGGACTGGTTTGCCTGGTTTATCTTTAAAGTATTCAGCAATCTTTTTCATCGCTGATTTTGTGACCTGAAGCATAGTATCCTCCCTTCCAGAAATATCTGAAAAAAAGTTGAAACCTATGGAAAAAGTAGCTACAGATGTTTTAACTGTCAATATAGGTAATCTGGATGTGTGGTTACTGGTCGGGATTTGACTGTTGCTGATCTGTTGTGGTTCAGGACCGGTGAGCGGTTGCAGAACGCAAAAGGTCGGGAAATAGAAAAAGCAGCGCCATTTCTGACCCTTCTTTTCGTGAATATTGATACTAACTACCGATTTTTAAATTGAGTTACCCCCATTAAGATTCCAGACACCTCCTGATTGTAGATCTTTTCACAGGCTATACCTCCGATGATCTCAGTCAAATAAAGCGTCGCATAGGGCACTTTATTCCTCACCTTGCCAAAGCGTTCGTAAGGCACTTCAAATGTTTCTGCCATTTTGCAACCTTCTCTTCTTCATTTATCTTTTCTAAGAAGTGCATTCTTTCATCTAATTCCATATCTCGCATCTCAGGAAAGGTGCATTCTTTTCGTTTGCCCTTGTAAGGGCAGTCTTTAAAAACGTTTAACAGCTTATCATCGAGATCTTTATTGTTCATCTTCAGTTTACATTGCCTCCAGATCATCTCTATTAAGTTTATTTCCACATGCCGGACACTCCGTTATTTCATTATGATCCATATCAAAGAATCTATAAATCCATTTAAAACCACTTGGGCGGTACTCAATCCAGATTTCATAACCACAGTGACAATATCCCAGTTTGCTGTAGATTTTGCTCATTTCTTCCTAAGCTTTAGAACTATCAAGCATCTTTACACGTGGGCCATCCTTTCTCCAGACCCAACAAGTATCAATGAGGTAGTGATCATTTATTTCAGGTGGGATATCAGTCGAACTTGGCTTTCTGGCACTATAAGTCCAGTATCCCTGCATTACAGTTGGTACTATTGCAAACATGAGGGTCGTTAGATGTATACACCTTTTACCTTCACGTAATATCTTTTTCACTTTAGATGTAAATCCCGGTTCTATTTTCAAACCCTTTATGGGATCAAGGCTGTCTGCTGTTTCAATACACCAATCATAAGGGATGGTTGGCATTTCAACATTGATATTCTCAATAACAAGCGATGGACATTCTATGAGTAATTGTATAATCATGTGATGTGGGGAATAGGGTTGCTTTTCTTTGTCCGAGGCATAGACAGGTATCAGAAGATCATCCTTCAATATGCCCTCAACAACAATGTGCTTTTCATCATATTCATAAGTTGATATCTCTATATTCCTTGTATGGATCTTTCTGCCTCTGCACTGGTCAACAAAATTCATCATTACCTCCAAGTCAAGCTCTTCCTGTGGCTTTTTATTACTCGTTACCATACCGGAAATCCCAAGGAGGAATTGGATCAGCTCACTCCATAGTCCGATTTTCCCGTATCTGGCAACGACTTCAAGGTTAAGCCAATCCTCACAAAATGACTCCAGGGATGTTGAATGGTCTTCACCTTTGACAATCTTCCATTACCATATTATATACTTTAAATCTTTAAAATAGCCAAAGGGTGGATTATATTTCTGATTACAGAAAACAGTTACGGGAAAAACTGGAGGAACTGTCAAGAAAATGGCAATCAAAAGGGTTGCCATCCAGGTCAGGGCTTGAAAAAGAAGCCGGAGATTTGCATGAATGGAAAGGGAAAACAGGTTGCTCGGGGTTGTGGGACATACCTCCTCTGATGATTACAGCGACCCTTGACGATGGCCTGGGCCATGGACTCGAGGTTATCCGGATGTTTTCTGGAGCCGCCGGTCTTGAAATCATTGAACTCGGACTACTCGTAACGCCTGAAAAAATCATCACCGAATGTAAAAAAAACCAACCTGATTTATTGGGATTGACCGTACTCCAGTTTGATTCAGAGGAAAACATTTTAATGATAAGCAGAAACCTCACACCAAAAACAAAAATAATTGCCGGAGGACCGGTTTTTGCGGCAGATCAAGGATTTGCCCGGCGGGCAGGTATTCATTTCGCAGCAAAGAATGTCGCCTGTTTTATCCGGTTTCTACTTCAGTTTGAAAGCCAAGTACATACCCCAATATGAATTCCTTTTTCAATTCCCTATACGTTCTGAATGATCTTTGTGCCCGGACCACTTGGGCAAATCATCGTTTATATCGATAACCCGCATACCATAAAAGATATGGCACGTTGGTTTGAATTTCGCTGGAACTTTTGATACACCGCCGAAATTAAAAAGTGACGGAAATGCAAGCCACATATTGCGTCCTTCATCGGCAATGAGAGTGCCGCACAAAACACAACTGACTTTGCAAGGAAGAATTCTTTCGTGTTTATTGAGTTCACTGTTATAAAAGCTCAGATGCTCAATGCCATTCGTAATCCTGACGTCATGTTTGTGAAATATGGCCGCCCATTGCATAGGAGCCCCATGCAGTTTTTGACATGCCAGACAATGACATATTTTTGCATCTACAGGATCCGAGCACACTTCGTATTGAACCGCACCACAGTAGCAGCTTGTACGGTATTTAACCGTAAAATTAACATCAGTGATCGACGCGTAATTTGATCCGAATTCTTTTTTCATGTCAGTCATATCCTTGGTGTAAGCCTACCGGGGATAAAATGAGATCGAAACCGATCTCTTGTAACTGGCAAATATGCCGGGTGCAACATTGCTGTAACCCTTTATGATATGGATGCCCCGGAGTTCCCCCTTAAAAACGAAAAGGGCAAGGCCTCTGAAATGGAGTTGCCATTATTAAAAATTGGTTGGCTACCTATCGATCGGGTCGTTCTGTACAAGGTTTATTGTCAGGACCAGGTAAATCTGATTTTAAGCCGCCCTTTGTTTCGCCTTCAATAAGTGACCGTATGTCTCGATATGGATATATAGTCAATGCATTATGTTGAGGTAAACCACCCGTAAATCTCACGAAAAGAAGCTTTTATGATGAATCTTCCCAGTTAAGCCAATAAATTCTTACCGATCTCCTTTGCTTTTTCAAGTACGTCCGCTTGCTGAAGGATATCGTCCTTATCCATTGTTCCAGCACCCACAATTGTACCTTTTACATCGTAGTGCAAAAATGAAAACAGATTTTCAAGATATTCGAAGTAAGGCCTGAAGATATCTTTGTCCGGATTCCCTTGGGTGAAGACCATAAATAATCTTTTCTTTCCTTTTAAGCGGGTAGTGAAATCCGGTTTGATCAACGGTACAAGACGATCCATAAAAAGCTTTGTTTGTCCTGATACCTGCCACATATAAACAGGTGAACCAAGAATTATTACATCTGAGGCTTGTATCTCTTCAAGTAGTAACTTCATGGCATCGTCAGTTACACAGGTGCCTGTTTCTCTGCAGTTGAAACATCCTAAACAAAGAGAGATATTCATTTTAGTGAGCTTATAAAAATTTACTTCAGCACCATTTTCTTTAGCACTTTCAAGAATTGCTTTAACAAGTTTTTCGGTGTTTCCATCTTCTCTCGGACTCCCCTCTAATCCCAATATCTTCATGTTGATATTCCCTCTTCATAATTATTTTTTTTGCACTGCATCGTATCTGATTACCAATAGTGAAAACTGAGTCAGATATGCATCATCTAAAAAAATATCCTGTCTTTGATTGCCTCCTTAAAGGATATGATACAAAGCACCTGCAAATTCAATTCGCCATTGTCTGGCTGCGTCTGTTCAGGTAATATTTAATGGCTTGAAGGTCAACTTAATATCCTAATCACGGCTTGACCCCGTTAACCTGATCTTTATTTTCCCAACATTTCATGCAGGCGACGCATCCGCGGATTTTCTTTCCGGCAAGCTGAACCAGTTCGGTTGCTATGCCTTCCTTTTCAAGCTCTGTTAAAACATTGTTTATAAGAATTGCTGTATTACCATCTTTACGTGCACTTCCATTAAAAGCGACTACTTTCTTGCATCCAAGCTCCTTGCACCAGATAATATGTAATCTCGTTACATCCCAAACCAGGTTTAAATTCAAGATGTCATGGCTCTATGAATATGCGTCATCAGATTGGTATCATTATAGAGCACCCATCGTTAACGCACCCTCAATAATGTTCTCTGTCTGGTTTCTGGCATAAGGTCCGTTTTGTCCGATCACATACAGCACTTCGATGCGGTACAGCTGAATCCAATCCTTGAGCAGTGCAGCAGCTTTGAGGTCATCCATATGGTCAAGATCGACAGGGAGCATCTGGCGGCCATATCTCAGGGTAGCCTTTCTGGCAGATTCCAAATCTCCGGTTAGTCTGCCATATGAAATAATAAGGGTGCCTGTGGCGTCCATGACATTCTGTTTAATGCATTCGGAATAACTTTCGGATGACATCTCCTTGAGTTTGAATCGTTCGGGCAATGTGCCGGTTTCGGTGGTGCGGCCTTTTGGTATCCATCCGCCATGAGGAATTCCCAGTTTTATTGCAATGTCAAGAGCTGCCTGATCTGAATCGGTCTGCCCGCCTGAAATAATTTTTTTAAGCATTGTTCTTTACTCCTGTACTCAATTTGAGAAATGGTGTCAGGGCTTGATTAAAGTATTTAGATGTTTGACTTTATTGAGAAAATTTTATCGGTATTGCCGATGTGATGTTTTGAAAAACATCTAAAAATCGTTCATGAGGCACATGGACCAGAGTGCCGACGAGCATAACATCATCCACAAGGATAGAAGAAAAATCGTAGGTTTTAAAGTCCCCTTCAATGGCTTTACATCCGGTATTTTCCCTCGCAAGCTCTGCAAGACCGGGAAACCGATCAAAACCGATCATGTAAACCCCATCTTTTTCATCCAGAGCAGATCTCGTCCGCTACCACAACCAACATCCATAACAAATGCTTTTGAAGGTAACTTTCTCGCCAAGGGCTCCAGAAATGATGACGGATCAATGGAAAATGTTTTT
>Ga0210105_1000134_pt1 | contig 10883 bp, 5 predicted proteins | sample RushSE_TuleC_D2_FD_185569 | JGI IMG/M metagenome (GOLD analysis project Ga0210105, IMG submission 185569) | Wetland microbial communities from San Francisco Bay, California, USA, that impact long-term carbon sequestration - RushSE_TuleC_D2 (SPAdes) | ecosystem: Environmental > Aquatic > Marine >... | reverse complement strand
GAAATCCAACGACCGCCGATTCCGCCACCGACGGATGAGAAACCAGAGCACTTTCGATCTCAGCGGTTCCCAGCCGGTGGCCGGAAACGTTGATCACGTCATCCACGCGGCCCATGAGAAAGTAGAAGCCGTCCTCGTCCTTTCTCGCACCGTCGCCCGTGAAATAGGTGCCCGGGTGCTGCACGAAGTACTGCTCTTTGAACCGGTCCGGATCACCCCAAACGGTTCTCATAAAGCCCGGCCAGGGTTTCCGGATGCATAGATGCCCGCCCTCGTTGACCCCGGCTTCGGTTTCATCGGCGCGAAGAATAACGGGATCCAAGCCAAAGAATGGAAGGGCTGCGGAGCCTGGTTTCATGGGCATGGCGCCCGGAATCCCGCAAATCAGGTGGCCGCCTGTCTCCGTTTGCCACCACGTGTCGGTGATCGGGCACTTTTCTTTTCCGATGACCCTGTAGTACCACATCCAGGCTTCAGGGTTGATGGGCTCACCAACGCTGCCAAGGAGCCTCAGGCTGCTGAGATTTCTCTTGTTCGGCCAATCCTCGCCGCTCTTCATGATGGATCGAATGGCGGTGGGGGCGGTGTAGAAGACATTGACCCCGTATCGCTCCACGACCTCCCAGAAACGGTCGGGCTCCGGATAGTTGGGAACGCTTTCAAACACGATCGAGGTGGCGCCCACGCCGAGGGGGCCGTAAACAATGTAACTGTGGCCCGTGACCCAACCGATGTCCGCTGTGCACCAGTAAACGTCCTCGTCCCTGATGTCAAACACATAGAGCATGGTCATGATGCAGAAGAGCAGATAGCCTGCCGTGGTGTGGAGCACTCCTTTGGGTTTTCCCGTGCTGCCGCTGGTGTAGAGAATGAAGAGAGGATCCTCGGCATCCATCCACTCCGGTTCGCAAACCGGGGAGGCGCCTTTCATCAACTCGTGCCACCAGAAATCGCGGCCCTCTTTCATCTTTGTTTCTTTGTCGATCCGGTTCACGACCACGCACCGCTTGATGCTCGGGGATTGATCCATGGCGACATCGGCGTTTCCCTTGCTGGAAAGCACCTTCCCCGACCGGTAGCCCCAGTTGCAGGTGATGAGGGTCTCTGCCTTGCAGTCGTTGATCCTGTCGCGCAGAGCTTCGGCGCTGAAGCCTCCAAAGACGATGCTGTGAATCGCGCCGATTCTGGCACAAGCCAGCATGGCCACGGGGAGCTCCATGATCATGGGAAGATAAATGGCCACCCTGTCCCCTTTTTTCACGCCGAACTTCTTGAGGACATTGGCAAACTTGCAGACTTCCCGGTGGAGCTGCAGGTAGGTGTAGGTTTTGGCTTCTTCCAGAGGCTCGCCCTGAAAGATGAGGGCTGCTTTGTTCTTTCTCCACGTTTTGAGGTGCCGGTCCAGGCAGTTGTAAGTGATGTTCAGTTTTCCATTGACGAAGTACTTCAGCCAGATTTTGTCTTTGAAGCTGTACTCCTCAACCGCTCCATCCCATTTCTTGAACCAGTCGATGTGTTTCGTCGCCATCTCCCCCCAGAATCCCGCAGGGTCTTTGATGGATCTTTCCCACATCTTCTTGTATTCGTCCAAACTCTTCAAACGGGCCTTTTCAACGAATTCCTTCGTTGGGTGGAAGACCCTTTTTTCTGTGTATACCGAATCCATGCCTCCGCCTTTTTTCTCTGCCATCACGAACCTCCTTTTTTCCTGTAAATGCGACGCTTGCTTAGACAAGCGAGGATCACAAACTCTTGTGCGTCGAACCTTTATCGGAGCCAGCAAAACGATAGCCGGGTTTTAGCTATATTATGACTGCATTATAACTGTCAATATTCTTGAAATTCATTCAAGATGCATGCCAACTTCCGCAATCCCCTTGAGATTGCTGAAAAGCATCTATCTGCTTGATTTTTCAAAGGTTGCCCAAAAGGCTGTTCCTGGGGAAAGGGGGTGGGTGTAACCACTGAGAGGACAGAGAGTGTCTACGCAGGGATGCCTATGGCCAGTAAGCAGTAATCAGTATGCAGTAAGCAGTCAAAACCACCAAGTCAGCATTCCTCGAACCTCGAACGGCCGGCTCATTGCAAACCATTGAACACCGGCCAGTACTTGGAGTGTACCTGCATGACCTTGCGCACGGCAGGGATTTTCCTCGGAGAACTTCCGACAATCTTGTCCAGCTTCTTGCCGTTTACGTTCGAAACACCACAGAGTTCCTGCAGGACCCGGAAGCCGCACTCCCGGATTCCCCGAAGGCTGTACCCGCCCTCCATAATGAAGCCGATCCGGCCCTTGCACACCTTCTCCGCAAGGGCGAGCAGGAAAAACGTGATCAGGCCGTAGCCGTCAGGCGTTACTCTCATCGCGCCGAGACGATCCCGTTCGTAGAGGTCAAACCCGCAGGCAATCAGGATGAACTCCGGTTGATAGGCCTGGGCAACAGGGTTCAACAGAAAGTAGACGATCCTTGCAAAATCCTCATCGCCTTGTCCTTTACCCAGGGGAATGTTGATCGTAAAACCTTCTCCTTTCCCTGCACCGACTTCACCCCATCTCCCGGTGCCGGGATAAGAAGGAAAATGATGGGTTGAGACGTAGAGGACTTGGTCCGTATCGTAAAAGGCGCTCTGGATGCCGTTTCCGTGGTGAAGGTCGATGTCGATGATCATCACCTTTTTCATCCCATGGCGCTCCAGAAGGTATCGAGCTCCTAGGGCGACATTGTTGAAGAGACAGAAGCCCATGGCCTTGTCCGGCTCTGCGTGATGTCCGGGCGGCCTGATGCACGCAAAACCCCGTTTTCCCTTGGCGTTCACGATCTCGTCGAGGAGGTTAAAGACTCCTCCCACGCAAAGGCGAGCCACGTCATAAGATTGTGCCGAAGCCTGGGTATCGAGGTCAAAGGACGTGAGCTTTTTTCCGGCGCTCTGGGCCACCCTCTGAATGTAGTCCTTCGTGTGGACCCAAGCCAACTCCTCCTCAGAGGCCTCTCTGGGTTTGACTTCCATCCATTTCCCCCGAAGGGAAGGGTCCAGCAGAGCTTCGTTGATGGCCTTGACCCGCCGCGGACTCTCAATGTGCGGGACGTTTTCAAGGTGTAACGCGTACCTTTCGTCTCTAACCACCAGAAGGGGCTGCATGATCAACGGCTTCCTTGGACGAATATCCCGTGAGGATCTCCATGGACTCGGGTATTTTTTTCTGGTGCTTCAAAAGGGCCAGGGAGGCGGCTTTTGAAAACTCAGGCCGGGTTTCCGGCTTCAAACACTCCTGGATCGCGCTGATGGACGCTTTTCTCTTTGACAAGGCTTTTTCATCCTTGGCCTTCTTGCGAAGCCCTTTCACCTCCTTGACTATCAATTTGCCGAGTTCTTGAACGAGGTCCTGCCTCAGGTTCTTGCATTGGTGGGTCATGGTCAAAATGGATCCCAGAAGATACCCTTTTGGTGCTTTCAACACATAACCGGAAAGACCTCTCGACTCGAATCCAACCGCCTCGTAGAACCCCCTGGCCCCGACTTCCGCGTCCAGCACAATCTCTTTGAGGGCCGGCATCTCGTTTTTCCACAACATCCACACGCCCGCGACGAGAAAAGTCCCCACCCCCTTGAGAGGTTTCGGAGAGAGCCCCTTGGGATGCCACGTCTTGCCCCGAAGGGTGGCCAGGTATTTGATCTCCAGGTCCTTCTTGAAGAGTTGCTCTTTCAGGGTCAGGTAAATCAGGCCCACGATGCTCTCCCCTGCCACGCAAGCCATCAGGTTGTTCTCCAGACCCCGGATCAGGCAGTTGAGGATAAAGCGCACGTGGAAGAATTCCACATTGATGTCCGCCACCTGCATGAGGCTGTCCATGCAGATGGGGAATTTCACAAAGTAGGCGGGCGTGTTCACATCCACCACGCCCCTGTAAAAGAAAAGAGGATCGCTTTCCTCCTCGCGAATCTCGATCGGCCGCTCCTCTTTCTTCATGGCTTCCAGGGAGGCGATGAGAGGGCTGATCTGCTTTTGCCTGCTCTTGAAAGAGGGGGACTGCGTGTCTTCAAGCTCCCTTCGCAGTCGCCTTATGGCATAGTCGATCTCATAGGTGACCACCAGCTTGAGGCCTGCCTTGTGAATTTCCCCAAAGGCCTCCCTGTAATTGAAGGAACCGCTCTTGTCCTGGAGTTCCTGTTTCCTGGCCAGTTCTCCGTATTTGATGATTAAGCCTTGTTCGATGGGAACCGTGCCCTCATTGAAAAAGAGGACCCTGTTCACAAGCACTTTCTGGTCATCGAAGACAAAAATAAAATTGTCCCCTTCCATGCTTTCTTCGGCGCTGGGAGCGATGTCAATCACGCCCATACCCAGCATTTGATCCAGGGAATACCCTATCTCAGGACTGCGCCTGGATACGGCATCGATGGCCTGCTTGATGTGCTCTCTCTTGATCATCGCCCTGGGAACCTGAAATTACCGTGTTCTTAGTTCGACGGCTTCGTAAGAAGTCGTCACTCCGGTGAAAACCGGAGTCCAGATGATTTGCAACTCACCCAAAGGACTGGATTCCGGCTTCCGCCGGAATGAAACAACATGCCACTTCCTCACTTTCTGCGAGTTTATCAAGCCCCCGGGGGGCTGAAGCGAGTGGGGACCTCCACCGTAAAAACCGCTCCCTTTCCCATCTCGCTTTTCACCGAGATTTTCCCGCCCAGTTTCCTCAGAATGCCGGCACCGATCGAAAGCCCAAGGCCTGTGCCGTCCGGTTTGGATGTAAACAGTGGATCAAAGATCTTCTCCAGTCTCTCCTTGGGGATGCCCGGACCGGTGTCACCAACACCGATGCTCACTTTCTCTTCAGACCCTTGCACAGTCAGGGTGATCACTCCATCCTTCCCAATCGCCGTCACGGCATTTACGATCAGGTTCTGAAAAACCTGGCGGAGTTGAGACGGGTCACTCTGTACAGGGGGAAGGGGTTCCTGGAAGCCCTTCTTGACCGTGATTCTGTTGAAATGGAGCTCCCGGTCCAGAAGCTCGATGATTTCGTCGAGAAGATCCTGAACCCTCACCTCCCGGATGATCGGCAGCGACGACTGGGTGGACTTGAGGAACTTGTCTGTTGCCCGGCGCGCGCGGACCAACTCAGCCCGGACCTGCTTCATACTTTCCCTGACTTCCGTCCGAGTCTCTTCTCCCGAAAGATCGCCCTGTGCCAGCTCATCCACCCAGCTGAGCACGAGGTCGATGTTGGAGAGGGTGTCGTTGACTTCCCTTACCAATCCGGAAGCCAGCTTCATGGACGATGCCACGCGGCTGGAGTGTTGAAGTTGCTGATCCAGAAAACGGATGTTTCTGCGTTTGGCTTCAAGCCTTGAAAAGAGATAGTTGGTCGTCAGAAGGACCGTGAGCACAATGAGCATGGTCCCGAGGACCAGGACGAATATCCCCACGGTTCGGACGCTCCGAAGAGGGCTGTAGATGTCCTCGCGCTTGAACTCCGCCACACAGAGCCAGGGCACCCTTTCGAGCCAAGCCATCATGACGATTCTGCCTTCGCGCTCCTCCTTCTTGACTCCTTCAAAAGGCTCTTCATATTTCACATCCGATTGACCCATGATCTTTCCGCCCCATCGGGGGCTCGTCTGGAAGATACCGTCTCGGTTCATGAGATAAGCATCCCCGTCGCGTTTGCTCAGAATTTGCCCCACAATGCCCTCGAAATAAGCTGTATCCACCGTGGCGCGCAAGATCCAGAACCCTTCATTCGTCATCTGCTTCACAGCGATGATGAAATGAGGGTCCTTCCGGAACCCCAGGAAGACATCGCTGATGTAGAAATTCCTCTGCTGGATCGCTTTGAACCAGGGCGTTTCCTTGTAGTTTTTTGAAAGCAGATCATAAGGGCCCACGTACGCCCGATGGCGGCCTTGATCATCGATGACGCCCAAATCGGTGAAGCAGGGTAACTGCTGCTGAAGCGTATCGAACACCTTCTTCAGGTTGCCCGGGGCCGTGAGATACTCGAACCCCAAAATGGAGGACAGATTCTTGAGATCGATCGTCCTTTCCGTGAGGAAATGATCGATGGTCTCCCGGTGCTCGCTGATTTCCGCATCCAGCGATGCAAGTGTCTTCTGCTCCAGGATGGAAATCGTGTGATAGTACATGCCGCCGCCGATCACGAGAAGAGGGATGAAAGAGGCGGCCAAAAGAGCCACCACAATGCTGTTGAACAGCCGCCGGAAATACGGGAAATCCATCTCCTGAGAGGGACGAGAGCTTGCGGGTACGGAATTCTTCTGCGTTGCATCCATTTTGGCACCTACTCTATTTCATGGTCCATATACTGAAACACGTCTTCCAGTTTGATCACGCCGATCATTTTTTCAGCCCTGACCACGGGCAAGCGCCTGAGGTTGTGAACAATCATTTGATTGGCAGCGTCCGTCAGATAAGCGTTTGCCTGTGTGGCCAAAGGCTGAGGCCGCATGACTTCCTTCAGGGTCTTCTGGGGGAGCCGCTGAGGGTTCTGAAGCAAATAGGCCCAATCCAGAAGCATGTCGGCCTGGAGCTTCTGTGCCTCGTTCACGAGATCTCTCCTGGTCACGATGCCCAGGGGTCGATCCTCCCGGTCCACGACGTATACCTCCTCGGTGGATTCTTCCCCCTCTTCCCGGCTCATGATCTCCAGGGCTTTAGACAAGGCCTCCTCGGGATGGAGCTTCCCGAAAGGATGAAGCGTGATTTCACGGACAAGTTTTCTGGGCCATAAGACCGGGTGCCGCTTGATCTCTTCCGCTTCGTGGGCTTCCTTGATTTTTTCCACCAGGTCCTCAATGTCACAGGGTTTCATGAGGTAGTCATAGGCGCCCTTGCGCATGGCCTGTGTTCCCGACTCCAGGGTGGCGTGTCCGGTGAGCATGATGACTTCCGTGTCAGGTGCCCACTTCTTGATCTCTCCCAAAGCAGCCACGCCGTCCAGGCCCGGCATCTTGACATCCAGCACCACCACGTCAAAGCCGCCGCCGTACTTGATGGCGTCCATCGCCTGGTAGCCGTCAAAAGCCGTGGTGACGTCGAACCCTCTCACCTTGAGGATTCTGGCCATGTTCGTCACGAACTGCTTTTCATCATCCACCAGAAGGACACGGATTTTATTGCTCACGGTGGGTTCCTCCCAAATCCCCCCCAATCAGGCTGTCCGAACAATCCTTTCCCATCCCCCAGGGGTAGGGGATAAAGGGGAGGGGTTTTAAAAGCTGTCGGACAGCCTCTCCAGGGGGATTTTACTGGAGATGGCTGTGTTTAAAGGACTTTATCATGAACCATGGGTTAATTCAATGTGCGGCGCTCTTCACTTCTTTCAAGAACGAAAGGCAGATGAGGCTTCCGATGCCGACGACACCCACCATGAGAAATGCCCACTGGAGCCCCAGAGCCTGCCCGACGAATCCCATGGCAAGAGGACCGGTCATCTCACCCAGTTCCTTGTAGGACCCGGCAATGCCCAGGTTGAGCGCCAGGGCATGCTCCTCGCTCAGGTCTCCAATGAACGCCTCTCCAAGAGGAGCCACACACCCGATGCCCACGGCCATTAGACATGCCGCTCCAATGTAATAGGGGTTGGGAAGAAAAGGAATGAAGGAAATGCAGAAGGTACACAGCACGAGGCCCAGGGTGATCACTTTCTTCCTCCCCAGGCTGTCGGAGATCCTCCCTGCAAAGGGTTGCACCGCCAGGTAGACGGCTGCGTTGAGGGCCAGAACAAATCCGGCCTGCAGGGGATCCAGCCCTTTGCTCGAAAGGAGAATAGGCAAGAAGCCGAAGAAAGCAGCCATGAAGATCATGTTGAAGAACATGATCAGGAAGATGGGCAGGGTGCGCCTGTTTTTCACCGAGTCCAAGAGATCCTTGAGGGCCGGGCTCTTCTTGTTTTTCTTGATCACCACCGAAGCGTTTGCTGCGGCCAGTTGAGGACGGATCACATAGGTCAGGATGATCACGGCTAATCCAGCTGCAGCGCACAGGCCGAAGATGGACTGGAATCCGTGGTAGTAAACGAAAAAGCCTCCGATGGTCGGAGCGAGCACATACCCGGCATTCTTGAAGGCCCCGTAGATTCCGAGGACCGTGCCTTTCCTCTCCATGAAGTAGCGGATGAGGAGAGTCATGGACATGACGGAAAAAAATGCGGCACCCGCTCCCTGGAGCAGGCGAACCAGGATAAGCCATTGCGGAGGAAGGACGAGGTAAAGCCCTGAAGCGAAGATGAAGAGGGCAAGCCCGATGCGAAGAACGGCCCACTCCCCGATCTTTTTCGAGAGCAAGGCCCCGAAGGGCTTGATGAAGATCTCCGCGAGGTCGTAGAGCGCAATGAGAAAACCGATGACGATCAGCCCTGCCCCGGTTTCCTTGGAGTAAGACGGGAGATTGGCAGCCACCACATAAGCGCCGAAGGAGGTCACAAAACCGGTCAGGCTGAGGACGATTAGGAGCAGGTTCTCTCTTCCCTTCATGGATGCCTCATCACGATGCTGCGCACCTGTCCTAACTGTTGGTGAAATCTTTGTGAAGGGTCATAAAAACACAGATAGGGTGCCCTTCAAAAGGACACCCTATCCTTCTTCCAACTTCACCTTTATGCAATGGCCGGTGCCGGATGCTTTGCGGTCTTTCGCAAATAGATCTTGACCAGCTCAGCAGCGACGGGCGCCATAAGCATGAAAGGAATCATCTCGACCCAGTCCGTCAGGCCAAGGAAGCTGGTCCCGAAGAACGGCCTCAGGAACGGGACATAGACGGTAATGAGGACCAGGAACAAGGAACTCAACACCGCCCAGTTCATCCAGCGATTGCTGAACACCCCAACCGAAAAGATGCTGTAGTGTTCTGATCGCGCTGTATAGGCCCTCAGAAGCTCTGACGTGCACAGAGTGACAAAAGCCATGGTCTGCGCTGTAGCCAGGCTGTCCGGATAGCGAGCCAGCCCGATTGAGAAAACCATGAGCATGGCTACGGTATCCACAACAGGAATCGTCAGAAGCCCTGCGGCCATCTCCCGGTTGATCACCGGTTCCTTGGTGGGTCTCGGCGGCCGTTTCATGATGTCCGGTTCGCCCTTTTCCAGGCCCAGGGCCAATGCCGGCGCACCGTCTGTCACCAGGTTCAACCACAGAAGCATGATCGGCCTGAAAGGAATAGGCATCCCAAAGAGCATAGAAAAGAAGACGATCAGGATTTCGCCTACGTTGCAAACAAGGAGAAAGTAAACGAACTTCCGGATGTTCGAGTAGATAATCCGGCCTTCCTCCACGGCTGAGACAATGCTCGCGTAGTTGTCGTCCGTGAGCACCATGTCCGCAGTCTCTTTGGTGACATCCGTGCCCGTGATTCCCATGGCCACTCCGATATTCGCCCTCTTGAGAGCCGGAGCATCGTTCACACCATCACCAGTCATGGCCACCACATGGCCCTTTGCCTTGAAGGCCTCGACGATCTTGGTCTTGTGTTGTGGGGAGACACGGCAACAAACTTCCACATCCTCAATCACCTCGGTGAGAGCCTCCTGGCTCATGGCATCGAGTTCCGCCCCGGTGAACACTTTTCCTCTAGCGGTCAAAAGCCCGATCTCTTTGGCCACAGCCTCGGCCGTGTCCTTGTAGTCCCCTGTGACCATAACGCTTTTGAGCCCTGCACCCTGGGCGATCTTGATTGCGTCCTTGACCTCCTGTCGCGGCGGATCGATCATTCCCATGAGCCCCACAAAGGTCAGCTTCTGCTCCACCACATCCGGATTGCAGGATTCCGGAACCGCCTCCATCGGCTTGAAAGCAACGCCCAGCACCCTGAGGGCGTGCCTTGCCAGGTCCCGGTTCACATCCAGCACCGACTGTTTCTTCTTCTCGTCAATGGGGACGACTTTCCCGTCCTCCACAATGTGTTCGCAGAGATTGAGCACCATGTCCGGTGCGCCCTTGACAAAGGCCACCACGGGAGGGCTGTCCACTCCGCCACCCAATTTGAGAAAGTCTTTTTCTTTGGGCTTGTGAAGGGTGGTCATCCGCTTTCTGTCTGAATCAAAGGGAATCTCCGAGACCCTGGGCATCAATTCTTCAAGCTTTCCCCGCCAGAGGCCGCCTTTTGCAGCTGCAACGACCATGGCCCCTTCCGTGGGATCACCAATCATTCGCCACGCTTTCTCCCCTTTTTCGGCTTCGCCCTCCTCAAGTTTTGCGTCATTGCAGAGTACCGCTCCATGGAGCAGGAGGGAAACTCCCAGATCTTTGAGAGGATCAAAAGGCTGGTCGTTGAGGGAGAACTGTCCGGCAGGGCTGTATCCTTCCCCTGATACCTTGAAGCGATTGCCGCCGGCCCAGCCCTGGACAACCGTCATCTCGTTCTGTGTTAAAGTTCCGGTCTTATCGGAGCAGATCACGGTCGCACATCCGAGGGTTTCGACAGCGGGAAGCTTCCGGATCAGCGCGTGCCGCCGGATCATCCGCTGCATGCCCAGGGCAAGACAAATGGTGACTACTGCAGGCAAGCCTTCGGGGACCGCTGCGATAGCCAGGCTCACGGCAGTCATGAACAGGTTGACAATGTCCACTTTTTCAGCAGTTAGATAAGCCAGAAAACCATCCCGGAAGATCGTCCCCATGTGGGTGTCCCGGATAAGACCCCATACGAAGATGATCCCGCATATCGCAAGACACCCGATGCCGAGGACCTTCGCCAGTTGATCGAGCTTGTTCTGAAGAGGCGTCGCCTCCTCCTCGTAGGACTGGAGCATGTCGGCGATCATCCCGATTTGGGTGTGCATCCCCGTGCCGGTCACAATGCCCTTGCCCCGGCCGTAAGTCACGAGGGTGCTCATGAAGGCGGAGTTCTTTCTGTCCCCAAGAGG
>Ga0210105_1000132_pt1 | contig 10929 bp, 10 predicted proteins | sample RushSE_TuleC_D2_FD_185569 | JGI IMG/M metagenome (GOLD analysis project Ga0210105, IMG submission 185569) | Wetland microbial communities from San Francisco Bay, California, USA, that impact long-term carbon sequestration - RushSE_TuleC_D2 (SPAdes) | ecosystem: Environmental > Aquatic > Marine >... | reverse complement strand
ATGAAAACCCCATGGAGGCTGTTGTGGGCAGACTTCTTTCCGGGGAAAAAGCGACTCTGGCAGTTGCTGAAAGCTGTACCGGAGGGTTGATTTCCCACATGCTGACCAATGTGCCGGGCAGTTCGGACTATTTTCTTTTTTCAGGTATTACGTATTCAAATGAATCCAAAATAAAGGTGTTGGGCGTATCATCCGAAGTTCTTGAACAATACGGTGCAGTTCATGAAAAAACAGCAAAAGAGATGGCAGAAGGTGTAAGGCGGATTTCCGACGCCGATTTTGGACTTTCAACCAGCGGTATTGCCGGACCGAGCGGCGGAACCGACGATAAGCCCGTAGGGACGGTTTGCATCGGTCTTGCCGATCGTCAATCTTCCAGCGGATTCAGGTTCTTTTATCCATTGAACAGCCGGTCGATAAACAAAAAAATATTTGCCGTGAAGGCGCTGGACATCCTTCGTAGGCATCTCATCGAATTTAGTCACAATCGACCATCCACTTCTTGAACCACAATGCCGCCTGGCGAACAAAATCTTCCTGGTGCTTTTTGTTGCTCATGCGATGGTCCCCGCCTTTTTGAATGATTATTTTTTTTGGATTGTTAGATTTAGTGTAGATTTCATGGGCATTGGAGGGCGGCACAAGGACATCGGAATCACCGTGTAAAATAAAGATGTGATGAAGCTGCTTGAGCGTTTCTGATATGTCCCACACCAGATTTTTTTGATTGAACAACGGTTGAATAGCATCACCATCATCCGATTTTTTCAAAGCACCAACTACGGAAGCGCTGCGAACAGGAGATGCGTAGGTGACCATCGCTTTCACATTCAACGCTTCCGCCACGACCATGCATACCGCACCTCCCATGCTGCTTCCGAAAAGCCCGATCCGATCACCGATGCCTTTTTGCAGTTGAATGGCTTTTGCAGCACTGATCAGATCATTACAGCGGGCTTCTAAAGAGGTTACTTCATTAAAAACACCCTCACTCTGCCCACAGCCCCGGTGGTCAAACCTGAAATAGGCAATACCATGGGCAGTACATTCCCGGGCTAGGGCAATTTGCTTGGGGGATTCACCGGTACTGAGCAGAACGTGTGAACCGATGACGACCGGAGGTAAATCTGTTTCCGGCAAATGAAGCGTGCCTTTGAGTAGGAATCCGTCAGATGAAAACGTGATATTTTTTAGATTCATGGTTGGATTATTCCATGATCCATGATATTTTTCAATCCAACATAAATCATTTTTCAAGTCGCCCGCCCTTTTATTGTCGGTCCATCGACATATGATGATTTTTCTTATAAGCTTGGGTGCGAAGCTTGAGTAATCAATTTAACCGAATAACGATGAAAATAAAAAAAGGACAACTGCTGGACTTCCACATTTCAGGGATTGCATTCGGCGGGAAAGGGATTGCAAAAGTCAACGGACTGACCGTATTTGTCGAAAAGGCGGTTCCACAGGATCGAGTCATTGCGCGTATTGTTAAAAGAAAAAAGCAGTATGCCGAGGCCAGATTCGACACCCTGGTTGAGCCGTCGCCGTTCAGGGTAACCCCGCCGTGCGTGTACAGCGGGGTTTGCGGGGGGTGTAAATGGCAGTTTTTGAATTACGACAAGCAGATCGAATACAAACAGCAGCATGTTGTGGAATCGATTGAACGGATAGGGTTGATTCATGGCGTGACGGTGCATCCGACAATCCCTTCACCGGAATTATTTGAATATCGGAACAAGATGGAGTTTTCCTGTTCCGACCGCAGGTGGCTTTTGCCGGACGAGATGGACCGGGCAGATGTTGACGGTAACTTTGCGATTGGGCTTCATGTCCCCGGAACGTTTTATAAGGTTATCGACACCCATGAATGTCTGCTTCAGCCCGGACTCGGCAATCGTATTCTCCAGGGCGTCAGACAATTTATCCGGGCTTCAGATGCACCAATCTATGGGCTCCGAAGTCATATCGGCTTCTGGCGTTTTATCATGCTGAGACATTCTGTGGCATATGACCAGTGGATGGTCAATATTATTACGTCAAAAGAAAATCAAAAGACCGTTCAGCCGCTTGCCGACCAACTGGTGAGCACGTATCCACAAATCGTATCGGTGGTCAACAATATTACGTCTCGAAAAGCTGGTGTTGCCATCGGAGAGTATGAAATACAGCTCTCGGGATCTGCCTGTATCAGGGATAAAATCGGCGAATTTGAATTCGAAATATCGGCCAACTCTTTTTTCCAGACCAACACCCGGGGAGCCCGGCGTTTATTCGCAACCATACAGGAATATGCAGACCTTTTAGGCAGGGAAACGGTCGTAGATCTTTACAGTGGAACAGGAGCCATTGCCATATTCTTATCCGGGGCCGCCAAAACGGTGATCGGCATGGAAATCGCCGAAAGTGCGGTTATCGATGCAATAAACAACTGCCGGATCAACAATATTTCCAATTGCCGGTTTATCCTTGGGGACATTATAGATGGGCTTGCAGCGCTCACATTCGCACCGGATGTCATGATCATTGATCCGCCGAGGGCGGGGATGCACAAGGATGTTGTTCGCAGGGTTCTTGAATTGGCCCCTAAAAGGATTGTATATGTCTCCTGCAATCCTGCAACTATGGCAAGAGATTTGGGTATGCTGAAAGAAAGATATCAAGCTCTGGAAGTCCAACCCGTGGACATGTTTCCGCATACCCATCATATCGAGTCGGTGGCGAGACTGGAATTAATAAAAATGCTAAAATAGTGGAGAGATTTAGAAGATTCTTTTATGCCGAAAAATCTTCGACGATCTTAAGATATTTCTGAAAATTACCGATAAAGGGATACAGAACATGCCCACGGGTGCTTGTGGTGTCAACTGTGATGTGTGCAGGTTAAAAATTTTGGGAATCTGTTCGAGTTGCGGACCCGGAACAAGCCTGGAAGCGGCAAAGAAAATTGAGGCTCAAAAAAGACTCCTGGGACATCCGTGTCCGATTCTGGCATGTGCTCAAATGAACAACATTCGATTTTGTTTAAGAGACTGCAAGATGTTTCCCTGTGAAAACTTTGAAACAGGACCGTATCCGTTCAGCGAAGCGTATTTAAACATGCAAAAAAGACGGCGGAAACAACCACAACCGTTAAGAACACCCGCTGGAGAAATCATTCAGGTACCTTCCGGGTATTGGGATGCGCTGAAAAAGATGGATCTTAGAGAATTGTGCGAACGTTCTCTTGCCGTTCCCCATCCTCCGGAAGGGGTAATTGTTCAATATTTGAATTATGACGTGTTGGTCGACATGGTAAACCGGTGTCTTTTACGTCTATATCCGGGGCAGAAGGAGAAACTCGATAATATTTTGCTGGAACTCGTGGTTCTGGTCTATTTGCGCAACGTAACATCTGACCTGATCATGAGGGAAATGGTCAGCGTCAGCGATCTTAAAGACGCTCAATTTTTTCAGGGGCCTCATGCATTAAAAACTGCCCCTGTTTTGGAACGTTTTGGAAGAGATCTCGACGGTTTTAGAAGAGCGGCTGAAAATTTGGGCGGTGAACATTTGGATCATGCCGATGCAGCATATAAATTTTCTCCCCTTCCCAAAATTCCGCTGTACTATCTTTTGTGGGAAGGAGATGAAGAGTTCCAGCCACACCTATCCATTCTTTTTGATCGATCCATCGAACGCCATCTTTCGGCAGACGCCATCTGGGGACTGGTGATCCTGGTTTCCAACGAGCTGCTCAATAATTAGTGGACAGTTCCCCCATGGATTACGCTGCGTTTTCACAGCGCAAATTTTACGGTGCCCCGAATAACGGGATTTCCGGCATAAAAATCGGCGGACAGGTTTTCTGACAGGATTAACTCGATTTTTTTTCTTGGCTTTCCGATGAAACCAAGAAAACATTTTTCCGCCTCAGTTTCGCCTGCTATATTGCTTTGTTGTCGCAAGGACTGTATGCCTTTACTTGAAGAGGGATGATGCTTCATGTTTTTACCATAGGTTTGTCTGCTTTTTTGATATTCAATCTTCAGCCGATGATTTCAAAAATCATCCTTCCTTTTTTTGGCGGCAGCGCTTCCATTTGGATTACGTGCCTGATTTTTTTCCAATCCCTCCTTTTAGCAGGTTATGCATCAAGTCATTTTATCGCAAAAAATATGAAGCCTTCAAAACAGGCCATTTTATATGTAGTCTTCATTGTATTTTCACTCTTGCTCATCCCTATACAGGTTCGCCTGGTAGATGCACATTCGTCTCCTGTGTTTGACATACTGGGCCTGCTTTTTCTGTCCGTCGGCCTGCAGTACTTTTTGCTTTCCACCACCACTCCGACCGTTCAATACTGGATCGCCGCTGATCAAAGGGGACATTCAAGAAGCCCGTATGTGCAATATGCGGTCTCCAATGCCGGATCTCTGTTAGGATTGCTTTGTTATCCTTTTGTTGCAGAGCCGCTTTTATCAAACAGCCAACAGACCCAATTGTGGTCGTGGGGATTTGTGTTTTATACCTTGCTTCTCGCTGCATGCCTGGCAAGGTATATTCGTTCCGGACAAAAGGTAGCACCGGCTGTTTCGTCCAATCCAGGTTCATACCACGACCGGCATTTTGAAAAAATTGCATCACAAACAAAAATCAAATGGCTTTATCAAGCCTTGATTCCGTGTGCCGCACTCGTGGTATTTACCAATTATATGACCGTAGATATTGCGAATTTTCCGTTACTGTGGGTTCTTCCCCTTTGCGTTTACCTGATTTCTTTTGTCATCTGTTTTTTGTGGCCTGTTGTTTCCAATCCCACTCCCGTTAGGACCCTGGCCGTTCTTATCCCGGTTGTTATGATGAGTATTATCCTGTTCGGAGGTTTGTATGTGGACCTGGTTTTAAAAACCATTGTGAGCCTTGTTTCTCTTTTAGCCATCTGCATGTTTTTCCACGGCAATTTGGAACGGGATAAACCGGATCCAAAAAACCTGACTTCTTTTTATCTTTACCTGTCCATGGGCGGATGTCTGGGAGGGATTTTCGCGGGAATCATCGCACCGATGATTTTCAGGTCCATTGTTGAATCTCACATGGTCATCATTGTTTCATTTTTCTTGATGCTGGCGCCGTATTTGAAAAATACACGAAAAAAAATTCGCGTCCTTTTTCAGATTGCAATATTCCTTTTACTGGCAGTCACCTATTTGGGACAAGAAATTTTTCTGCCGCCATCGCTTGTTTTAAAGGCCAGAAGTTTTTACGGCACATACAGGGTTGTCGATTACGAGACGATTTCAGACAAACAGGTGCCTCACAGAATCCTCTACATGGGAACCACCAACCATGGCGGGCAGGCAAGAGATTCGAAAAACAGACTGTTTCCCATTGCCTATTACCACGAAGGTACGGGAGTCGGAAAAGCATTATTAAACATACCTGATTTAAAAAACGTGGGTTTCGTGGGTTTGGGGACCGGAGTACTGGCATTGTATGGTAAAAAGGATCAACATTTTGACTTTTTCGAGATAGATCCAACCGTGATGGATTTGGCCATACGGCACTTTGATAATCTCAAGGAGAGCGCAGCCGATATCCGGCATATTGTGGGAGACGCTCGCATCACTATCCGAAAAATGCCCAAGGAATATTATGACATGCTGGTCATGGACGCTTTTTCCAGCGGGGCCATACCAATTCATCTATTGACCGTGGAAGCCATGGCGGAATTTCTGGAAAAACTCCGGAAGGACGGCGTGATCTTGTATCATATTTCCAACCGCTATTTAAATCTGTTGCCGGTATTGAAATGCACTACCGAAAAACTCGGTTTGCTAATAAAAATATATGAAAACCCTCCAATTAAAGATTCCGTTAAGCTTTCCGCCAAATGGGTTGTTCTCACCAGGAGCGGATACAAATTAAACCTGTTGACCCAAGGCGATCCAAACTGGAGAATACCACAGGACGACGAAATCTGCTGGACCGATGAATCTTCAAATATCTGGTCCGTCATCATGAATCCCTGAATGTGGCCCTGTCGTTTATCCACTGCCCGTTGCGCGCTTTTTATGTTAAAATCTGATATTTTTCACCAATCATTTAAACCACATAGTGGAACTTTTTGGGCTTTAAATATTCACCATGATGGCTTGTGGGTTTTAGTGAGAGCAGCAAATCTCTTACGCATAACTGTTGTAAATATAAAGATTTTGGTGTAGTTTTGGTCTGAAAGAAGGAAGGGACTTGCACGGCGGAATAAGATATACATAAAAAATATGGCGGAAGTGCATGGGAATCGAACCCACCCGGGACGGTTCTAGCGCCCCACACCGGATTTGAAGTCCGGGAGCCTCACCAGTAAGCTGCGCACTTCCGTTGTCTCTAAAGAAAAACATAATAGCCGCAATTGGCTTTTTGTCAATATTTTTGTGCAGGACGGTTTAGATCGTTAGGATCGTTAGATGGTTTGGTTGGTTAGGGAAGGCGAGAAGTTGTGACGATAAAGCGTTGGAGGATCCGGAGCGTTGGCTGTCGTTCTTCCACATAAAAGAATAATGAAAGACTATAACGAGTTAACGCTCTAAACGATCCAAACGCTCAAAACGATCTAAACGAACCAATAAAGGTGTAAACATGATCAACAGAGAAAGACTAGCGGAAACATTCAAGTCTCTTGCGGAAACCGACAGCATCTCAAAAGAGGAAGGTGTGTTTGGCGGAAAAATCGAAAGAATACTGGCAGCGATGGGCGCAGAGACATTTGTGGACAATGCCGGTGAACTCATCGGCGGCAATACGGGCAACCTGATAGCTAGGTTCAAAGGGAACACCCCGGCGCCGACGCTTCTTTTAAATGCACACATGGATACGGTTGAACCCGGAAGGGGAGTTGCGGCTATGCTTGAAAACGGGACGTTTACCAGCGACGGCACCACCATCCTCGGCGCCGACGATAAGAGCGCCATTGCCATTCTCTTGGAGACTCTCAATGTGTTGCACGAAAACGATTTGCCGTATGGTCCCCTAGAAATCGTTCTGACCGTTTGCGAAGAAATAGGGCTTCTGGGTGCAAAACATCTTGATTTGAGCCTTGTTACCGCAACGTACGGTTTTGCTCTGGATGCCACGGATACGGAAGGGATTGTAACCCGTGCGCCTTCCGCCAACCACCTTGAATTCATCATCCACGGTAAAGATGCCCATGCCGGGGCTGCACCCGAAAAAGGGATCAATGCCATATCCCTGGCAAGCAAAGCCATCGCCATGCTTAAACTGGGACGGATTGATCAAGAGACCACATGCAACATCGGTATTATTGAAGGCGGCCTTGCCACCAACATCGTGCCGAACCTGGTTACGGTTAAAGGTGAAGTTCGAAGCCACGATGAAGAGAAGCTACATAAGATTACCAATGAAATCGTGTCGTCCTTTAAAGAGGTTGTTGAAAATTTTGAAGAAGCACGTCCTGAAGAGGGGCTTCCCCGTATTGAGGTCAACATAAAAAAAGATTTTTCCAGAACATACATTCCGGACGATCATCCGGTGGTAACGCTTGCCTTCAAAGCAGCTGAGAATCTTGGAAGAAAACTGGCTACAAAGACATCCGGCGGCGGTGCGGATGCCAATATATTTTTCGAAAAGGGAATTTTCACTGGCGTCCTCGGAACTGGAATGCGGGATATGCATACGGTACGGGAATCTGTAAAATTAGATGATATGGTCCGTACTGCTGAACTGTTGCTGGAGATCATTCGGCTGCATTCGCAAACTGACGCCGGTTGAGATCCTTAGGCTGGTTGAGAACGATCCTAACGATCTCAACGATCCAAACGCACCTAACGAACTTAACGAAAGAGGGACAATGATTGCCTATTTTGACTGTTTTTCAGGTATCAGCGGCGATATGACTTTGGGGGCATTTTTAGACCTCGGCGTTCCCATAGAATGGTTGAAGGATCGCCTCGAAACCATTCCATTAACGGGGTTTGATCTGGTTGCGACATCGGTATTCCGGCATGGAATTGGGGCGAAAAGGGTGGAGGTTCATGTAAAAGATAATGCAACATCAAGACATTATGGGGACATCATAAACATAATAGAAAAAAGTCCGTTGCCCCCTGAAGTTAAGCAAAGGAGTCTTGATATCTTTGAAAAGATTGCTGGTGCCGAGGCTTTGATCCACGGATGCCCCAAAGAAGAAGTCCATTTTCATGAAGTGGGTGGTATCGATGCCCTGGCGGATATTGTCGGTACGGCGCTTTGTGTTGATTATTTGGGAATAAAAAACGTCATTGCTTCGCCGATCCCCATGGGAAGAGGGTTTGTTCATTGTCAACATGGTACACTCCCAGTGCCGGCGCCTGCGACCCTCGAGATTTTGAAAGGAGTGCCGGTCTATGGTACAAAAGTTCCCCATGAACTCGTAACACCCACAGGTGCGGCCATCGTGGTCACCTTTGCCGAATCTTTTAAGGAAATGCCGGACATGATCGTTGAAAAAATCGGCTATGGGGCCGGAAGACGTGAGCTGGAATTACAACCCAACCTATTGAGGATTGTTCTCGGAACCGAAAGAACGAACTTGAAAGAGGGGACTGGCGAATATCAAACCGACCAGATTGTCATCATAGAAACCTGTATCGACGATATGAATCCCGAGATATTCGGATTCCTGATGGAACGACTCTTTGAAAAAGGTGCCCTTGATGTTTACTGGATTCCGATTTTCATGAAAAAAAACAGGCCGGCGACAATGGTTCAGATACTGTGCCCGGAAAATTGCAGGGAAGTGTTGATGGCGTGTATATTAACTGAAAGCAGTTCGCTGGGTGTGAGATATTATCATGCCAAACGACGAATGCTTGGCCGTGAAAGAATTATCGTAAAAACGGTGTACGGTGAAATAGCGGTAAAACGTATTACCGGATTGGACGGCAGTTCACGAATTGTACCCGAATATGAGATATGTAAAAAAATTGCCCTTGCCAAAGGGCTTCCTTTGAGGGTGGTTTACGATACGATTCTTAAGTCTCTGTAACCTCTTACGTTAAAAAATCAATCACGAAAACACGAAAAGACGAAATCACGAAATAATAATCTGATCGGTTCAGGGTTCACCGTTCAACCTTCAAGATTGAAAAAGACATTTAGTTGCAGCTTTTAAGCTTAAGGCTGAAGAATACAGATTCAGCCATTGTAGCCCTCGGCCACCATCCGGCCTTCGTAACCTTACTACTATTTTAATAATTTTATTATCTGTGAAAATTCGTCAAATCTGTCAAATCCGTGTTCTATAAAGCAAATACTATTTCTTGACAAAAATAGTGACAGGCTATAGAGACAAGCCATGAATTTTAAACAGAAATTGGTCATGTTTCTCGCGACCGGCTGTTTTATTGGGAATATTTCTTTTGCTCCCGGCACTTTTGGATCTATTCTGGGACTTCCGCTTTGTTTTTTTATGTCGAAAATCGGTTTTTCGGCGGCTGTACTTTTAACCTTAATATTTATTCTATGTGCAATATGGATAGCCCAAGAAGCTGAAAAAATACTAAAGCGCAAAGATCCGGGCTGTATTGTTATTGATGAAATTGCAGGCATGATCTTGACATTAACCGGCCTGCCTTTTAACATCATCTCTGTAACTGCAGGTTTTTTTTTGTTCAGAATACTGGATATTTGGAAGCCGTATCCGATTCGACTTTTCGAAAGAAAATTTTCCGGCGGCGTCGGAGTTGTTATGGATGATGTTGCAGCAGGCTTTTTCAGCAATCTTGTATTAAGGGTTTTATTAAAAGCTTTTTAATTTCTTTAATTACAAACTTTTAGTTGATATAGGCTAATACGATGGTTTAACTAATTAGAGGTTAAAAATCACTTTTCTACAGCACCTGAAAGACCAGGAAGTTAATTTGCAATTTTTTTTTCGTTTTGTCGGCAGAAAAGATCGCATTCGGTTGCTGTTGAGAAAAAACTGGAAGAGGTAAAAATTACACTTGAAGAAAAACGGCTCTGTTAATAAAGTTAATAAAGATGAAGACGGTATAAAGAAAAAGAGTGGCCTTAGGGAAAATATCGAAGCCATTCTGGTGGCCATTGTCCTGGCTTTGTTCATTCGCACATTTGTCATTCAGGCATTCAAAATTCCTTCTGGTTCCATGATGCAGACGTTGTTGATCGGAGATCACATCCTGGTCAATAAATTTATATACGGCGTCAAGATTCCTTTTTTGCAAACAACAATAATCCCCGTTAAAAATCCAAAGCCGGGGGATATCGTAGTGTTTAAGTTTCCTGAAGATCCCAGCAAGGATTTTATTAAGCGGGTTGTTGGGGTTGCCGGAGATGTGATCGAAATAAGAGACAAGCAGGTTTATGTGAACAACAAGCTCCTTAATCATGACATCGGTATTCACACGGACCCATACATCTTTCCGGCAAGTGAGCAGCCCAGGGATAATTTCGGGCCGGTTGTTGTTCCGCCAAATTCCCTTTTTGTGATGGGAGACAATCGTGACCAGAGCTACGACTCCCGGTTTTGGGGGTTTGTCGACTTAAAGGCTGTAAAAGGCAAAGCCTTAATGATATATTGGTCCTGGGACAAAGAAAATTTCGGGGTGAGGTGGAATAGAATTGGGCATGTACTGAAGTAAGAGGGAATTCGTAACTGTATAATGTACCGGTTTTACTTTCTTCAAGATAACTTTTATATGTTTTATGCCTAAATATCAAATTGCAAAACACAAATAACAAACAAACCTCAATGATCAAAAAGACAAATTCCAAACGATATTGGATTTAATCGTTTTTTTGAAATTTTGAGCTTGTTAATTGATGGTCCCGTAAGAAGTAACGAAACCGTCATGCCGGACTTGATCCGGCATCCAGAAGCGCTTGAAATTACTGGATTCCGGCTTTCTCCGGAATGACGAAAAAGGGCATTTT